>Ga0209367_1002778_pt1 | contig 23387 bp, 18 predicted proteins | sample WorMetLIZISLAND2_FD_187412 | JGI IMG/M metagenome (GOLD analysis project Ga0209367, IMG submission 187412) | Marine gutless worms symbiont microbial communities from Max Planck institute for Marine Microbiology, Germany - Olavius geniculatus... ... | reverse complement strand
TTCACAGTCTTGTCGATCGGTCCTTGTGGTAGGTTGCTCCAGATAACCTGAAGCGATTCCTTGAGTTCCGCGATTGTTTTTGGCTTTGTTTTAAGCTTGCGGTAAGCTCCAACATTGCACACCACATGTGATAGTCCACCGAGTTTGCATTCGGCGAATTTAGAGGCCATTGGTCTTTTCTCATGAAATCTGGACAGTTGGCCCGCAGTCAGTTTCCTGCGCTGCGCGCTGTGTGTGCTGGTGCGCTGTCCTGCTGGAAGATGAATCCGGTGGGCAGCCAGCGATTGCTTGAAAAAAATGACAATTTAGTGATAATTTATGAACAAAATAAATTACTGTTTGTCAAAATGTCACTGTGACGTCATCGGCAGTAATGTGGTAACCGGTTTTTGAAAATTAAATAGCATTTTTAGCTTAGTTCAGAAGTCTATAATTTCGTCGTTTTTCAACAGAATCATATTTCACTTAGTAGTTAGATGTAGAACGTTTCTGTAAATGAACCCGTAAAATTCCATGTTAAAATTCCAAGCGGTTGCTGAGAAAACGGCAAAAAACTTTAGGGGGCTACTTTTTTTGCCGCACCCTGTAGTGCATTATCTAGTGAATATTGTATTAAAGATTAAAGGGGTTACCGGGAATGTGTCTTAGAACTACGGACTATAGAACATCACCTGCCATGTAGAAATGTGGCTGACTTAACTTCAGCCAGACAGGCTGGTACTAGATTCACCTGTCCCAGAGGGATAGAAAAATGAATGTTGGTGTTGGTTAGCTTTCTGTATTTATACCTATCTGCAGACCAGTCGCCCATCCAAGTACCCTAGTAACGTTCCAGCTGGCAGAGCTGGTGTATCGCTGCCTCCATGGCTCTGCACCTGGCTACCTGGCCTCAGATCTTCAGCGCATGTCACACCTCAACGCACGTCGATGACTGCGATCTTCGACTACATCAGCGCTGGTCATTCCACGCACTGTGCGTTCTACCATTGGCGACCGCACCTTTCCAGCAACTGCTGCATCAGTCTGGAACAGTCTGCCGGAGTCGGTCTGGTCGTCTCCGTCGTTGCAAGTTTACCGCAGCAGACTGAAAATCGACCTTTTTGCCTCGTCTTACAGTCATGACTAACAACGTCTCATTGCACTGACTACTATTATGTGACTTCACTGTTTAGGCTTATTGTTACGTGTCCATTTAGTCTTAGGACTCAACGCCACGCTAAAGTTAATTCATTTTTCATCATCATCATCATCATCACTTCATAGTGATTTGACTGATGATTGAGACCGCAGTCTTTCAGTCACAAGTCCAGTGCTAACCAATATGCCAACAAACCGTCATAGGTATTGTAAGGCGAGCACTGATCGCTGTCGTGTATATGCCTAGGTGAGGGAGAAGCTGCAGGAGTCAATACCAGAGATCGACATGAGAGAATACAAAGCACTAATCAATGAAGAAATGCTCGTGGTCATGCGTCAGATGGACTCGTCATCCAAGATACTCAACTACCTTTACCTCGGTTCCGAGTGGAACGCCTCTAACCTGGACGAGCTGCAGGAGAACAGGTGCGTGTCAGAAAAAGGTTAAATGTTGAAGATTGTGTAATGTGTATAGTTTTTTATGTGAAACTTGATAGTGACCTGGCTGGGAGTTGAATCTATGATCCATTGATGGTAAGTCTAACACCATACCCTTGTGCCGTCAAGCTGCCTCATATAATAACTGTAATAATGACAGTAGTAAAGATATTGAACTACCATTATCTCGGCTCCAAGTGGAAATAGCTTGAACCTGGACAAATTACAACAGGACTGGTGCATGTCTAATAAAAATTATTTAGATCTGGTAGTGATTAGAATTATTTAATAGCTAACTGCAGAAAAATTAATGATCAGTTAATCGTTAATTTTGACAAAGAATCTAGCAGTGGTAATTGACAAAGAACGTACAGTGGTAGTTGCGAAATGAAATGCATTTTTGTTTAGTATGTTTTTTAGTTATTGGGCTATACATTGACCTGTCACAGATGCAACTGATCGGTGTTTTTAACACAGTCTTGTGGACAGATTGTTATGTTGACTTCTTCCGGAATAAGCAGATGATTGAGATGATTTCAGATGTCTGTCACAATACTGTTGTATTTACTTTGTAGCGTTTTTACTGGTGTGACTTTAGTCAAGATTTTAGCTGCCTGTCTTTCGACCTGGATCACATTCACAGCTGATGAGAAGAGAAGATCTTTGGGCTACCGCCACAGCAACAAAGAGAGAGAGAATTTATTTGCCAACTTAAAATAGCATAACACAATAACAATAACACAGTGGCAGGCTGCCAGAGAAGCAATATATGCCTATCAAGCTGGCCGCCCATAGCAACAGAACATCAGTTACTCAAAATATCAAAAACAGTGAGATTATAGAGGGTGAAATTTTTTAACGATGGTATTTGTGTGTGGATGTAGGGTTGGCAATATCGTGAACGTGACGGAGGAGATCGACAATTTCTTCCCAGGACTATTCAGCTACTGCAACGTGCGAGTAACGGACGAGGAGACCACCGATCTAATGAAACATTGGCAGAGGACTTACGAGTTCATCACCGCAGCCAGGTTATGGCCAGTCTGTCGATTGATTCGATCTGTCTTGGCAGAGAACTTAAAGGCCAAGTCACACGAAAAAACAATATCGGCTGAATATGTGAAGAATGTAATGCTAATAAATAATACGCTAATCAGTTGTAATAAAAACATCGCTTTGGATAAATTTCAATAAAAATAATGTTGTGCTAATGAGATGATGGCATCACCTACTACGCTTTGTTTATAGCATGTGTTGCAGCGTGCGAGAAAGTTTAACGCCATGAGCTGGCCGCTGGCCGTAACATCGGTGCAGCACATACTCGAAGAAGGGAACTCGCATTCCGGAAGCAAAAGTCGGAATCTGTCGGCGATTGGTGCAATGGAAAGGGCATACAATCGGCTTACTTCCAGTATGACTGCGACTTCTCGAAATGCAAGCGAAGTCTTTTCACCTGATATTGTGCTCCATCGACACTGCTAGCATTCAAATTCTGTCAAACGCTACGTTGATGCTATAAAAATGCTATTAGTTGTTTTTGACGTCCCAGTATTGTCACATTTGTCCACTTTAAACTTTATTTTTACGGTATAAAGATAACACTGTTAACAGGAAGATTAATAAATATTGACAGATTAACGTTTGATTAAGCCAATTAGTGCTTTTTAACAGTTACGTAAACTGCGACTTGACCTTTAATGAGTCACAAGCCTCCTACTCCTCGTAAAAATCCTGAATTTTGAAGTTTGTTCTTAAATGTTCATATGTTCTTTAATGTTCTAAAATGAGCAGATCTGTTTTGAAAATATTTTAGGGCTAGGAGTTATCCATTAGTGAATGTTAAGTCTTTGCCTTGATGTTCAAATTGTTAAGGTCCCATTCTCAGCTTCTGTGATCTCATTTTCGTGCATATTGACCTTATGGGCAGTCGTGGCCTCAGTTATGCACAAGTCGCTGGTATTGGATGGAGCCGAAAAAAATCGAGCCAATTGGTTTTTTTCGTAGAAGGGTGGAAGAACCAGTTGGTGGTTATAGTTAACGAAAAGCAGCAGCATCATGGGTTACAAGAAATACTATTAGATTGTGACCAATCTAATGTACTCCTCGCACGCATTATTTTCTCCTGTATTCTTCTAAGCGCTTTTTTGTTTCTTTCAACTTGTGTTAGAGACCCGTCGTCAATTTGAGATCGGATGAATATTATACTAATAGTGACTGGCGTCAAAGTCGTTATTGGAAATTGTCTCCCCTTCTATCTGGCAGCGTTATGGAGATATGGCACCTAGAAGATAATGGGGTCACGACCTTGACCTTTTGGGTCACATGACGTTATCGGCCACTTGACCATTCAACTCGTGGTGGCCGACTTCCTATGGGTGGTCCATTGTGACCATGCATCTTTCTAGCACCGTTATGGAGATATGGCCATTTGAAGTTCTTCCAGGAAAGCTTTTGCAGGAACAGAGGTCGGTTGTCAGTTGTTCCTCACTATTACACTGATCTCATATACTCCTCTTCGCTATGTTAGGAATGTAGCGTGCGAGGAGTAAAAAAGTAGGTAGGGTAGGAAGTTGCAAGTTTCCTATAGGCACTGCAAATTTTCAACAGTGTCACAGTCGGTACAGAAAAATTAAACTTTTGCTTTCTTAAATGTACCCAAAATGAAGGCTTTTAACCCCCACAATTTTGCATTTTTGGGTGAAAAATGTGGACAAGAAGATTTTCCGACAATTCTCCAACAGCCAAAAATTTATGGGGGAGAGCAATTTCTCTTCTACCTCCCTTGCCATGACACCACTGACTAAAAGAACAATAAACCTGTTCTCAGTGGTGGTGAATGACTGGTCGTAGTGTGTTTCATTGTAGACATCAGAAGAGTCGTGTGCTCGTTCACTGTAAGATGGGTGTGAGTCGATCTGCATCAACGGTATGTATTGTGTGTGCATGTCAAGTTTGTATTGTCAGTAGTGAAGATGGGAGTGATTATCGTGAGAGTTTTGTTAATGGTGCATGGCTGCGCGGTGATCTGTGTTAGCAGTATGTACTGCACTTGAATTAGTCCACCCGCATCAGTAGTCCACAGAAGCGACGGCAAAATATTGTTCTTAGCCGAGTTTTTTCCATGAACACGTTTACCTGTGAGCTGCTGCTCTTAGCTTGATCAGATTTTGCTCGATTGTTGAGGTAAAAGGTTTGTCTGTCTGCTGCTAGGTGGTGGCCTATGTAATGAAAGCTAACGGTTGGTCGCTGGATAGAAGTCTGGCATATGTACAACGCCGACGACCGTGTGTCAAACCTAACCCAGGCTTCCTGAAGCAACTCTTTGAATACGAAGGCATTCTTAATGCCAAGTTAGTAGCAATGGCAATAATATAATACACTGTGTTCAAAAAAACACCCACTCACGTTTTCTTTTATATCTCTGTAGAAAATGTTTAGATTTAAAAAAAAATTTCAGGGATTGTTTAGGAAGAAACAAGTATTCCACTGGTGGGAAAGTTAAATATTCTTTCCTTCTGGTGACATCATGCTGATGTCATATTTCTTTGTTTATAAATTATGTTTGCAAGTCAGCAAGAGTTATGGAGCCCCAAGTTTGTGCAACATGTTTTTGGACGATAGACAGACAATTGAATGTTGATGAAATAAAACTTATAAATAAAAAATGACATGAGCGGCAGTATCAAGCCGTTTGACAGATAGCGGGCAAGTGGTCATTCACACAGTGTCGCAGTGTGCATTCACCTGCCACCATCAACAAAATTAATGATCTCGCACTCAACCAAGAAGATAAACTACTGAAACAGTTTGCAGTGGAATATTGCGTGACAGATTAGCATATTTTTTGGTTTAGTTGACACAATGATCGATTGATGTGTTTTGACATTTCATCAAATGTCTGTCTTCAACGGTAAAACCCAAAATTTACAAACACTGAATTATGATGTCAGCATGACATCATTGGTAGCAAAGAATATTTAACTTTTACACTAGTGGAATACGTGTTTCCTCCTAAACATTTTCTAAAAATTCTGTGGAAATCTTAGCATTTTCCACGGAGATATAAAAAAACGTGAGCAGTGTTTTTTTTCCAAACACAGTATAATATAGTTCTGGTCAGTATTTTGAGCAGTTGTGATCAAACAGCTTTCTGCTGGTGATTGTGCAAAATGCTTAGTGCAGAGTTAGCAGCTGCGCCAGTAGTGATATGTATAGTATCTGCACTCTGTAATAATAATAATAATTTTTAGGCTCCCTCGGGAACGGAGTACCAAGGGTAAAAAAAAATAATAATAATAATAATCTGACTTGTAAAGCGCCAGTATGTGCTAAAAGAAAGACTTCAGTGTAATTGCAATGAAACTAGAAACATTATGTCAGCTAGTGCCAACATACTGTGCGGCCATCCACACTGCACTGTGCGTCTTTAACTTTGACCGTTTGAATCTAAATTGGCACACCAGTTGCTCTTGTCACAAGGAACGTTGACACTAGTTTTGGTTTTTCTGCACTTTTTTGTTTCAAGTTAGGAGCTCATAAGAATTATACTATAACGATGGCCTATAACGATGGCTGCGTAATAGCACAAAACAGACTTGCATGCCATGAAGCGTTAGTAGTGTTTAAGTAGGCCTGAATAAATCTGAACCGAGATTTTAGTTTGGTTCATTTCTGTCACTCTGTACATGCCTTGAGGAGTAACCTGTTCTAGTTTCAGGGTGGTCGTACTGTGAAACTAGGTCAGGTGATGTGTGCTAGGGGTCACCTGTACCAGTTCCATCGTGGGGTAGTGAAGCAACGTCGTCACACGGTGTCAGTCGATAATCTGGATGAGATTGAGAACATGTCGACTGATACTGAGACTGACAGCGAGGAAGACCGGGAGAGTGCTGATGAAGATGCAGCTGCCGATGAAAACAAACAGCTCAGTGATGGTAAGTGTGTCTTAAGGGGATGTCAGACGAACGACAAAGTCGGCCGACTTTTGTGGGCGTGGTTTACTTGCCTGACAAAATCGGCCAACAAAATCGGTGAACCATGACATGCGGCCGATATTTTCGTCTGCTACTTCGTACAATATCAGCTAGTACAACAGCCGAATGTAGATCGCAAAATAATACTTGCATCACTTTTTTTCTGCATCTAATGAACGAAAATAAATAACAAACACAATAAATAACTAAAATAAATATTCATCTTCCGTTGTAAACGATCACCATGGCAACAAACAAAATCTGTTGTCGGATATACAAAAAGTCGGCCAACAAAATCGTCAACAAAATCGGGCGATTTTGTTGGCCGACAAAGTCGGGCGATTTTTGCATGACTCACGACAGATTTTTATTGGGCGATTTTGTCAGCAGATAAAATCGGCCAATTTTGTCGTTCGTCTGACATCCCCTTTAGTGGTATAGCAGTTAGGACGCTGGATCAAGAACTTGTGAATTTGACTCTGGTCACTATCAAGTGGTTACTACTTCGATGGGTGTCTGTCTAAACCATATCGGACCTCGGTCAACTCAGCCTTTTGTCTTTCTATAATCTGGATGGCTGAGGTAAAGATGGGTTGCATTCACCTGTGTCAAGTGGTAGGTAACACTGCATGATCCCTTGTGGCAGGTGACGTTCTGTAGCTCTCAATGGGTTTCCCATAAAGAGCTATACACTATCAATTTAACTTATAGCTAGTAATAATTTATGAAATTTATAGCCTTTATTTTCAAATTTGTTGACATTTTAGCAACTGCTGCTGTCTTTTTGTAAATGATTGTTTGCCGCTAGATGTTGCTATTATGAACAGTTTGGCATCGTAGTGGGAAAGTTGGCAGGATCTGTCGTTTTGTTCATCGTTGACTTGTCTTGTCCTTTATGATGTGTACTGCTTCATTAATTTCACCAGTTATAATTTGTGATCTATGCAGAACTGTCAAATTGCTTATTTTTTAATTGATGGTTTAATGCATTAATGATTTAGTGAAAATTTTAAAAATTAGCGCTATTAGATGTTTTAATGCAGTAACAAAGTGTCGAGTCATTAGCGTTGTAGGCCAGAAGCTAAGCGCACTGCAGAAAGCAAAAGGACTATTCATCAACATCAGAACAAGATGAAATCAAACTTGTCATCTACACTGTGTACTGTTTACTGTGAAACTTTGGTTCTACACATTAGTGTAATTTTCACTATTCTATTGGAGGCCATAGTTCAATTGCAAGATGGCCTTCTGTCACTCAGTGATGCCAACAACCTGCATGAACAGAGTCAGAATTTGATGTTTTTTCGGTGATACTGGTTTGGTAGCGTAATGGTTAAGATGTTGTACTTGTGGTCAATAGGTCATGGGTTCGACTCCTGACGTTGTTATGTTGCTACACTGTGATAGTATTGTGAGATAATTGATTTCTTTTATCAGCATTTTGTTACACTGCAGTGCTCACACCATCACGTGTTTGATCTGTTTGTAATGTGAGTTAGGTGCATCAGATGATGACAAAACGAGATCGGTTGGCCCTGGATTGGCGCCAGTGCCTTCACAGTTGCCTAGTGAGTCATTTGCTTCTTGCTGCTGATTTTTTTGTAACAATTGACTTACAGTTTGCAGAACCTGTCGTCGTCGTTGTTGTTAATTCTTAGCCGGTAAAGGCCGTAGCATTGCCTCGCGGTGACCACGACTGACGGCACGCCTCCAGAGGTCAGTGGGCGAGAGGTTGTTGTCCTGCCAAATCTGGTCAACCCATCTGTTGTGAGGTCGGCCTGGGCAATGACTCCATTGGCTATTTGGTGGACGTCTGAGCGATAGGTCAATGTGGCAGTTGAGTGGCTTGTGAGCTGGAACGTCCTCTTGCAACCTAGTGACATGACCGAAGAGAGAATTGCGGCAACGGCTGATTGACTCTGAGATTGATGGCAGACCAGTGAACTCCGTTATCTCGTCGTTCCGAATGAACTGGTGCCATTTGATTAGCAGAAGCTGCCTTTGGCATTTCATATGGAATGCCTCGAGGGCTCTGGAATCGGCGTCGAGGAGAGTCCAAGTTTCGGTTGCATACAGCAGTGTTTATCAATCTTTTTGCTGCATCGGAACCCTACATAAATGTGACAGTCACTCATGGAACCCCATGCAATGATCTGCGAATCTAGCAGCGTAGGCAAAGTGGAATTTTCAGGGTGTCTGGGAACCGATGTTTCCATCAGCAGAGTCAAGAGGCAGAGAACCTGTGGCAGTATGGGGCAAAACCCTCAAATGCTGATTATAAAGTAGCTGGCAAGACTTGTTTAATTTGACCGTATTAAATATTATTATTTAGCAGTTTTATTTCACCCGTTACACGTAACCAAAAACACCTTATGAGGTGGTTGCCAACGGCTCATATTTATCGTTGGAATTTTTACATTTTTACGTACATGGATAACTCAGAATGTTTCAAGAAATTAAAGTCTTTCAATAAATTGGCACACAATTTCTTAGCACTGACACTAATAACTTATTATAGTGCTCGGGGTTCAATGCTAATTCTAACATTGTTAACAACAAGAAAAATATTCAACACTGTATGCAAAAGTAGACGGCTAGAAGCGCTAATTTGGAACTAAGCATTCGGTGCAAAGTACTTTTATGGCTTGGTTTGACGTAATTTTACATGTTATGTTTTGTTTTAATTTTTTTGCTGACCACCACGGAACCCTAGGCAGATGCTCGTGGAACCCCGGTTGAAAATCACTGGCGTGCAGTAATACGCATAGCACTAAGGCCTGATAAATACAGCCTGATAAAAAAGAACCTGTCCGTGTCACTTTTTTGATAGTTTTGTAAAAAATTTATTAAGCTGAAAAACTGTGTACGTTTTTTTCATTTGTATGTTATTGTAATGGGTCTCTGACACTTGTGCACTCTGCTGAATCCACCGCAATGGAATCGGATGCCACTTGACAGGGACACTGGTGTGGCTCCGAGTAACATTTTACTGGTCCCCACGCTGTAAGGTGAGATTGGGGATCAGAACCTTTTTCCCATTGTCCAGAATTTATTTGTTCATTTTTTTATTTCTGTGTTCAATCTCTCATTTGTTTATTTGTCTGTTTATACGTCTATTCCTTTGTTCATTCATCCATTTAGTCATTAATTACTTCATTCATTCGTGTTTTTTGTTCATTTATTTATTTGATTTGTTTGTTTATTTATTCTTTAATTCTTTCAATCATTTATTTGTTTATTTCGCCATTTATTCGTATATTTACTCACTTTTACACCATGTCCCAAAATTAGCGGCCCCCTTACAGACAAATTAGTGTAAAATCATTAGTACCTGTAAGATTTTTACAAAATTTGAAGTAGTCATTGATACAATTATGTTGAACGTGTGTTTAAAGTTTGAGCTTAAAGTGGCTACTTTTGGCCTCGACGCAAGCTCGTAGTCTAAGGCGTGTATGCTACTGTTTGATCCCTTTGTCAATGACAATGCATTGAAAGTATCTTAATGTAAACAAACTCTGATGTCATAATGATGTTACACTGAATGCACATGGTAAGGTGCGTACGTCATAATGGGTGTGTTAGGATAGTGTAGTGTACGATATTTTCTTGAAATCTATCAACTACAATCTAAATTAGGCATGTTTGAAGCAAGAGTGCCGCTAATTTTGAGACAGGGTGCATGTTTATTTGTTGATTTATTGATGGATTGATTTATTTGTCAGTTCGTTGATTGGTAGGTGAGACAACGCCAGCTACAGCGGAGGCAAGCTACAGACTTGCACATGCGTTGAATCCGTGCTTTGTGCCAAAACATCGTAGAAGCAGCGCACAAGTACATGCCGACGACATCGCTTCTGTGCTACAGAAGTATGATGTGATAGTTCACACTACTTTGATTGTGCATTCGTTACTGCTGGAAATGTAATGGCTTCTGAAATTAAAAGAAATGGCTGAGTACAACTGAAAAAAATTCACATTGAGATGAAGTAATGTTGTTCTACTGTATCATGTGGTTTTATGACATATCACGGGTTGCGCAGTAGCGCAGCACTGTTGTAAGGGTGACCAGCCATTTCAATGGGAGACTCCAAAATTTGACCCCCGTATATCCCAAACCGCTTAATTTTTCCAAACCAAAACTTGCACAGATGATTATGTCCGGCATATATTCCCACGAACAGGTGACTTGCATGACTTTTTGTACCTTCCCTTCCTTTCCTTTTTTTCTTGCCGTCGCCTACAGCAAAAACGACTGAGCCGATTTTAACACACGATGGCTCATATGACGCGGTTTCGTGCACGGAAGTGCTTTTTGGGGGTTACAAAATCTAAATATAACATTCTAACCTATTTTTACGCAAAAATATGAAAAATTACAATGGCGCCTATGGGGAAAATTAAGCAGTGTTTTAAACTGTTTTAACTCTGGCTATGTATAAGATAGAGTCGTAATTTTTGGTTCTAGGGTATGGTTTTCGGGGTCGGCCAGTTTAACGATGTTATTTATATTTACCCCATATGAACCCGTTGCCATGACAACGAAATTTGGGACAAAATTGGCTATAACTCGGCTTGTGTAAGAGATATTAGCGAGATTTTTGCGCTTATAGGGGTTTTTTTCAGGGATGGGCTATCGAATGCTGCCAACCAAATTTTACCATGAGCGACCCTCGTTGCCATAGCAAGGAAATTTGGGACATAATGGGTTAGAAGTCGGCTTATGTGAGAGATATATCAAAGATCTTTGCATCAGATGGGGTGTTTTCGAGGTTGGTTTGTTTTGGTATGGGCAGTGCGCGTGCGCAATTATTTGAAAGCACACATACGAACCCCCACGAAAATCATACGTTAAATATACAAAAAATCGTTATTATTTAGCAACAAAAACATTTCTACATTTTCTAACATTGCTTAAATTAACTAATCAGACGTTAGATTAGTATGACATTCTAAAAGTTAACGACAGAATCTTCTATTTCGACAGCTGCTTACAGCGAGATACGACACCTGTCCGCTTTGAACGTAAATTGATAGTAAACCCATAGAACTAAGCGAAGTAGCTCGTATTCCAAGATGAAAGCAATTTTAAATTTACTTTACATACAATAAAATAAATAAAATACTAGCGAAAAGTAGAGTTTGGAGACAAAACAGACGGATTTTGTGTCGTTAAATTTAGCGAAAGTTAATACCTGTAGTATCCATGACGACGCTATCAGACAACGTTGGTGCTAGTGTTGGGTCAATTTAAATTATTATTGTGGTTTGTCAAAAATGTGACTTCCATCACAGTAGTAGTAGTAGTAGCAGATTAGTAGTAGTAGGGATAGGGGTAGGGTAGTGGCATTGTAGGCGTAGGGTTATGGTAGCGATGGGGGTAAGGTAAGTTATGGTAAGGATAGAGTATGGTAATGGAAAAGTAGGGGTTACATATAATCAAAGTAGAAATAAAAGTAGCAGTAGTTGTGGTGGTAGTTGTAGTGGTTATTCTACTGTCCGATTGTATTCAGCTCCAGATATCTTCCAACGGCAATAAAACTGCAAATATTTATGGAAACTGTTTGGTTTATAATATTAGAATTTAAGAATTCAAACATCACCATCACACAATGTCAGAAGAACTTTGCTGACTGTGTAATGGTAAAGTTTGAATTTTTGAATTATGAACAGTTTTTTACATAAATTCCGGTAGTTGTTATAATTGTTTGTTCAGTGCAATGCAGAGCATTGGACAGAATATAAAATCACTTTGACCCATTGATGTGTTCGGTGTCCATCCATTCCTCGTCTGTGGCCAAGATTCAAGATTGTGACGTCATTTATGGACCGATTCTCACTAATTTTGGAACATAGTTTTCACATATCATGCAGTAGCAGTTGCTGTTGTTGTAGTTACTGGATAGTTTGCTTGGTATTGTTCTCATCATAGTTGTTGTTGTTGTTGTTGTTGCTGTTGTCATGATGAGCCCATTATATGGTGCCTATATGGAGAGGGACAGATGCCTGAAAAGATGAGGAATTGTACCAGATTGTCACTGTCCTGGAACACATTTGTGATGTCAGTTGATCAATAATTGTCAGTGATGTCAGTTCATATCTGCACTTTGTTGTTGTAATTACAGCAGTAGTAGATGTTGTAGTAGATGTGTCTGTTGTAGTTGTGGGACTCAATAAAACCGCCACCATGTGTGACTCCTTGATCCCAGTGTTATCATTTAGTACCAGTAGTACTTACTACATGTTGTCGTTTTATTGTAGTTGCAGTAATAGCAATAGTAGTAGTGATTACTGCTGCAGTTACAACTACAACAGCAGTGGTACTCATGCTGTCAAAGTAGTAGTCAGGTCAGGTAGTCGCGTAGTCGTGAGACCGTAGCGTCGCTCTTCCACCGTGACCGCGCTTAATAGCCAGCTTCCATTGATCAGCAGGTGGGCGGTTGTTGTCTCTTTGTAGTTGGTCTATCCACCTGCCACGTGGACGACTGGGACGACGTTTCCATGTAGGGTCAGGGAGGCGTCCCTGAGACACAACTGTAGAGTGCCTTGTGGGCTGGAACTTCGTCGCCAAGCCTCGCTAGGTGTCCGAAGATGGCTGAGCGACGGCAACGGATGGTGGTCGATAGAGGAGGAAGACCGGTGCGAGCGGCAATCTCTTCGTTCCGTACGAATTGATGCCATGATATGCCTGGGATGCGACGCTGGCATTTCATGCAGAGTGCATCTAGCGAGTAATAGTAGTAGTAGTAGCACTAGTGGTATTAGTAGTAGTTGTCGTTGTTGTAGTCGTGGCGCCACTAGACGTTCATCATTGAAGCCTGCACGTGTGATAACTCGGTGCGTGAGTTGGCCGGGCAGTCTTCACGCGGTCAAAGTGAAGTCGTCAACTCAGCTGCTGTTGGGTTCCAGTGGAGTCCCTGCAGTAGCAAGCCATCGTCAGTCCAAGTCTCCGCCACAGCATGCGCCTGTCTCTCTCAACAAGTGGTTGCAAGAACTTAGACCTCGTCAGTCCAAGTCTCCGCCACAGCATGCGTCTGTCTCTCAGTCTATCAACGAGTGGTTGAAGGAACTTAGACCTCCAACTTTGTCGGTATTTGGATCATCCGACGCAGCTCAAGGCAGCATCGAGCCACGTGTCATTCAACCGAGGCACAAGTGTACGTTCTACGGCTCACCACTTTCACTAGTCTTTATACTAGCACTAGTGGAAGTTATATAAGCATTTTAATCAATTATAGCTCCCTAATTAGGGATGTGACAAACTTTGTATTTGCATTCTACGACATGCGGTTATTAGCCACTTTTCAGCTATTCGACATTCGACAAATAGTTGGAAGCGTTTCTGATGAATGTGAATATTTTATTCAACTTGATTGAACTTCTTGGACTTAGATAGTGGATACTGAGCACTTTGGATGTTTCATTTTTAAAAATTGAACTCGATTCATTGAATTTTGCCTTAGATACTGATTTTTTTCTGACTGAACACTGAACGACTGCTTTGGATATCTCGCTTTATTCGAATACCTGTATAGTGAAGTTTTCCTGAGGCTGAATAAGTATTCGCATTTGCATTTATTATTCGACGAATAGTACAGTTTATATTCGCATTCGTCGAATGCGAATATTTTTTTGCTGCATCTCATCCCTACAATCGATCAGTCTCCAAAAAATAACTCTCGGGTGACTTGGTGGCTTAATGGTAGGGTTTCGGACTTAAAATCGAGATGGTGTGGGTTTGATTCCCATTTAGGCTACTTTGACTGACATGAAAAGTGTAAAAACCATCTAAAAGCCGGCAGTTCGGTTTTCTAAAAACTGAACTGCAGAAACCGAGTTTTTTTGGTTTTCAAATTAAATTAAACATTGGTTCGGTTCGGTTTATAAAAACGGAAAACCAAAATTTTCAACATATTCTGCATGCCTCTAATCTTTCATAAACTGAAGCAAAAGCAGTAAAGGTGGCAAGTCCACGTATGTGCAGTCAAATTAGTGGTGTGATCGTAGGGACTTACGAAGTTCAAACTGCAAAACTAGCGCTACAGAGGCAGTAATAAAGTGCAGGTCTTGACGACACGTAAGATGCAAAGCGTACAGATTAGCAATGTTCATTATGTCAAGAAGTTCCGAAAGATTTTCAATCTGCCAAAAAAATTGAATTATTCAAACAACTTTTAATGATTAGTTGGTTAGTTGATCGTTAATTTCTACAGCCGTGCTTTTTTCTCTACGACTACAGAAGGTTGACATTTACAACGTTGATTTTATGATTTAATTTTAACATTTGTGATGGGTTTTTGCTGTTCATGTTGTATTAAAACTAAATTTGGCTATATTTACAGGCTGCAGTTTCTTTTGTATTCAGTTACTATTAATAGTATGTAAATATATTTATAAAGTGTAAACTTGTGTGTAGGTCTAGGTGTTCAGCGCAGCATGTCGTTGTGGACTTCCCATTAAATCGTTTGCTCATCGCGTCTTTCCTCCATCTCCCATTCCAGTATGTCTGCAGTAGTGGGCAGATCTGTGGTTCAAGCTGATTGGCTTGGTCTTCGGTCGCCCTGCACTGTGCTGCGTTCATCAAATGAACCGAGTGAACTCGCACCCGTGACGGTGCCATGATTACAGAACCGTAAACGTTAGAACTTATTACTAGTACTAACATTAGCGCTAAACTATGGTATTCAGGTATTTGTTGTCCGTTAATTAGTAGAGCATATCGTATGCTATGCACATACCATTCGTTGATTGTTGTTTTCTTCATTATGTGAACATTTGACATTTTGTTTGCTGCAGCATTCCCAATGTGTTCATATTTTAACCGATAGTGTTTGTATGATGTTTATGAGTTTCTGTGCATTGCATCGGGGAATTCCATGAGGTTTTAAGGTAATTCCTGTCATTACGTTTCGTTAAATTATGCTGGGGAATTCCATGATGTTGCATGATAATTTTTATGAATATGCCATGCTAAAAATTTTGTGAATCTTTATAGTAATTCCTGTCGTTACATTTCATTTACGTGCTGTTATGCTGTTGACCAAGTGCCAATTATTGTGTTAAATGAGTGTTAATTTCTACTCCTCGCATGCTGCGTTTTTTACATAGCAAAGAGGATTATGTGTCACCAAACTGATGCCAGACTAACTGCCTATTCTGGGAACTTTTTAAGTCGTCATATCTCAGCAGTGGTTCATATGGTTGGCTTCATGTTTGGGTAGATAGATAGATTGTTCATGTGTTCGTTTTTTGTTAGTTAGTAATTATGTTTGTGTGTCTGTGTATGTAGGTAGTTTATTACTGTATTTCGGGTTTTTGTCTTGGTTTGGTTTATTTTGCTGTTATCTCTTTGTTGCCAGCACAAGTGATTGCCTGCAGGACTATCTCCGAAATGACCTGTACTGCATCGTGCGGGACGTTAAGCTCTACTTTCTCACTCACTCACTCATGTTTGAGTAGGATGTTGGGATTTGGTGGATCAACACGTACTGTTTCCAGTCGGGTTAAGTTCTGGATATCGGCTAACCACATTAACCCGGTTTAGATAGAAAATGTCTGTTTGGTTATGGGGTAGAATATTAGAGGTCAGCTGGTCAAAAGGCACTATGCTTAGTACTTCCGATTGTGTCAAATCCTGGGTGTTGGCTAACCAGACTAATTTTGGTTGACATGGAAAATGTCTGTTAAAATGGCGAATGTATTGTTGTATGCGGTGGTGAGTTGGTTTGTTGAATTCACTTGAAGTAGATGTTGAAATCAGCAGCACTGTGGGTTAGAGAAGTGGGCGGGATCGGTTTTTCAACAGACACTGCACTTTCTGACAGAGGAGATTGTAGGTGCTCAAAATTTTAACTTTGTCTCTAAATTTCTCCCAAAATGAAGGCGTTTAGCTCCTAATTTTGCATTCTTGGATGAAGATTTTCCAACATCCCAAAATTTAGGGGAGAATTGCTTCCGAGCCACAACGCTGCTGGTTGAATTGATTGCAGGGATGCAGTGAAGTTATTGTTGTTGTTCTTATTTATGTCTGTGCTTGCTTGTCTTCCTCATTCCCGGTCAGGGGGCGAGTTACCACCCCAATCTGCTCCAGGAAGTCCCAAAGGCGTCGAGGATCCGTGTTAAATTTTCCTTCGGCCAGATATCCCTCCTGTTGCTTGTTCTTGTCTCTGTCTATCTGCGACATTACTCAAAAAGTTGCAATGGAATTGCGGTGACATTTTGCACAGTCTTTCACGGCTTGAAAATGTCAGTGATAGCTCAAAAACCTGCAGCACTAATCACTTTAACTTGTCGTGATTTTTCTCTGATAATTTTAGTAGAATAACAGTACTTTGTTGTTGTGTGTATCATAATGCCAGCGGTTTTCACGATGAGCCAGAATTTATTTTTGAACATTGTATGAAAATAAAGCACAGACATTTTGGCGGAGTTTTGTGCTCTCTGAGAGCTTCTAGTTGTAGTTGTTGTATTAGTTGTAGTAGTAGCTGTTGTAGTTGTTGTTATGAGTGCCTTTTACCCATGTTGCAGCTATTCCTATCAATGCTTGTATGAAACTGAATCTCACTTGACTGTCTGGCTGTGTTTAATTGCTGTGTTTAACTGCTGTGGTTGTGTTATTTTGAAGGTCTTCATCGACGTCGACAGCGCACTCTAGCATTCGTGATTGTAATTTTGATTATCACATTCTCCTTTGAACTTCTTTTCGTACGGCTATTGCACTTTTCACAGTGGGCAGCTACCCCATTTTATGCCTTCTCCAACGTAGTGGCCGGAGACATTATGTTTCCAGAGTGTGCGTGCGTCCGTGCATACGCGAGTCCTGAACAAACATTGTTAGCAAGATATCTTGGGTATTTGTTGACAGAATTTGACCAAACTTTTACCATTAACGAACTTTGGGGCAAGGATGAATGCGTCAAATTTTGGGGTCAAAAGGTGAAGGGTCAAGGTCACGATGAGGTTAAATATGCCCCTAAATGCACTTTTTGGTTTTGCAGTTGTCACATGTTGGCAGAGGCATATCCACCATTTAGTTAGTATCGCCCCACTTTCTAGAGTAGAAAGCAATTTGTTATCACACTGGCTTTCATACGTTTTTGTCTCTGCAGCTGTTTTATAATCTCGTTTCTCTGCAGCTATTTCTCGTCGCTTTCTCATACTCTTTGTTTTGCTTTTTGCATCGTCTGCTGTATAAAATATGCCGAGGTTAAGCATGATGTAATAACAATTATGCAGTATTTGATTTTTATTGTATGTCTTGTTTTGTGGGCATCGATTGATGATGTGGATAGTTATGCAAACGACGTGATCGGCTGTGGACAGAAATGTGTTCTTTTTTCTGCGGTTTATAGATTTTGAGCTATCTGTCGTATTATTCCGTGTGTTCATTCGCTGATTTTGGTTTTATTCAGTTTGTTTTAATTGTCGTTGTGTATTAGATGCTTGTTGCTGGTTCGTGCAGTGTTTATTATGCGGCCCTTGCATACAGTAGACCGTGTTATCAATTGCATAGCGTTTGTTTGTTTGTCTGTCTGTCTGTCTGTCTGTCTGTATAAGTAAGGAAAGAGAAGCGCCGTTATTTTGAATTTTTCTACAAAACGCAATTAATTCGAAGAATATTCAAAGGCGTCGATATATTTTTTATGTAGTTTTTTTTCATTTGTGGAAAAGTAATAAGTACGTATAATTTCTAATACATTCTGTCTTTGAATACAGAGCTTACAGGCCTATTACAGACCTAAGTTGCAACAATATTTAAAATACATATGTCATGATGTCTCTGTATTGCTGATTTAGTAGCGCAGAACTTTTGACTACGTGTAGGAGTTGTTGGGGATTTAATGTGGTAATTTTATATACATTCACAGAGCTTAGTGGGCCTATCTGCCACAACTGCTTTGGTGTCAGTAACAACTAAAACATGTATTTATTCAGCGCATAACGTCCAGGAACGTCTAATGCGGTGATCATTTCCGTTGCAGTAAATGACAAACGCTGGTACCAGGTAGTGTGTATTACTAATTCGCTATGTTTTCATTCAGTAGAAAAACAATGAATGTTTATTGAAATGCGGTTATCAGTGGCTGGAACGACCCCGTTCAGTAAATAAGCTAATCACTCGGAACAAGCAGACAACTCTAATAAGTACACATCGACGAGAAAGTAATTACTAAAACCCATTCTGAAAATCTTTGAAATACAGTATAGGGGCCTATGACATCCACGAGGACTAACATAGGCTACTTTAGTAGCCTAACTGTTCGGCTAAGCCAGGATGCCAAAAGTGGCATTCATATTCTAGAACAAAGCGAATTATTGTAATTTGTAGTCAAAGTAAATACGGATTGTCTCAAAGTGGAACATTAATTAGCTCGAACTGAATAATTAGGCCTACCGCGCTAATTTGCCTTGCAACTTTCGGAAGTAGCCATACGAGAAAGACCAGCTGACGCAAAGGGGAACGCGCGACAGTGGTGCACGTTTGAAAGCCCACTGCTAACAAAATCTAAGCTCACCGATCCCAGCAATTGGCATTGGATACGATGATTTTCATTCATTCATTCGCATACGCCAGATGGCGCAACCGGTCTCGCGCGGCTGCTGTCGTTCGAGCGGCTGAAAGCGCGCATTTTGAAGGTGTACCTAAGTTTGACGTCCCCGTACGGAGGGTTCCTTGAACGCAGGGGCCGAAGATTAAATTATAGGGCTTAGTGAAAACTGTTTAATGCCAAAAATTTCATACGCAAGTTGTCCTGGTCTATCTGTAGGCCTAGTGATTTCGGCACGATTCGCTGTTGAAATCTGTGTTGCAGCCCAAACTCGACAAAAAGTCAATAAAACCGGTATTTTTTTCATTCAAGGTCACCCATAGTCATTGATTTTGGTGCCAATCGAAAGCCAGTGTACGACTTCCTATTAGTGATTAATAGTAGGGGCCTAACCTTGGCTTTATCTCGCACCATTGCTGAGATACGGAGACTTATTGGCTAAAGATCGCAAATTTTCCTTACCCCCTCTTATTTGTCGCCCTCGCTCGTGGTGACCCCTGAGGAATTTATGGAAAAGGTTTACGGATCCTGAAACCAAAGTCTTCCAGGCAGCCGACCGACGGTGAAGATTTTGTGATCCTAGGTTGAACCGTTTTTGACTGATCTACCCGTGTGACGGGTGACAGGCAGACAGACAGACGGATTGCTAAGAGGCGCTATAGCAGTATTTTGCTGTCGCGCGCAAAAGTGCATAACCATCATCAGCCAAGTAATCAATCGGAAGTTGAAACCATTAGAGCCTATAGCGCAAGAGCCTGCTCTATATCGCGAGCAAATTGTGCTAATTTCAATTTTTTTTGAAAACCTCACAGACAACACACGTTGTCGTCTAGATGATCGTAGTACAAATCTGTCGATCAGCGCTTTCTTGTTTTATCGTTTGTCGTTTTATCTCCACCAACCAGGGCTGCTTTTCGTCGTCAGAACTCGGCGCATTCTAAGCACAAATACGCGCATACACAGCTCGTGAACCGATGAGGCATGAAGAAGAACAACGCTGTAATTTATCTAAATCATTCTAAATCTAAATCATCGGTAATTCAGCACCGATTGTAACCAGTCTTTCACTGTTACAAGCAGAAATTTATGGCGCGTAAACGTGGAGTTCTTCCACCCACCGCACCTTTATTGTGTGACCACATTACATTACGAAGTTATCCCAAAAATAAAACTGGGTATCCGTTTTTTGGACCACCCTGTAGGCCTGCTTCACAAGTTGACAACAGTGCGTAATTATTAACAATGGTATAGCGCAGTTATGGCAAAAGCGCGCTGCTGTCGTAGCGAACCCTGTGCGGTGTGAAAATAACTAATCTTGAGTCTTTGACAACCACCCGGAATTTGAAGATGTTCACTAACACTAAGTAGCCGGTGTTTTCGCTCCAAAGTAAGGAGCGAAAACTCAGCCTAAAAGCTATTTTTGTGCAAATACTTTTTAAGTAGCCTGACGTGTCTGGGCCTACGTCAACGTCACAGACGGACAGACAACTTACGACAGCAAATACCGCGCTTTGGACTTACGTGCATCACGCGGTAAACGTTTTTTTTATTATACAGCCTATGCCTCCAACATCGAGACTAATATAATCATTACGTCAGATGGATCGTAGAAAACCTGTTTGATGTCGGCGACAACGACTTGGTACTGATGCTGCTGCAGATGTTTATCCGATGATGATGATGACGGTGCTGACTTGGTGGTCCAGCGTAAACACTGGCGGAACGGAATCAGCAGACGTTCATCGACTTCAGCTTCAGCCTTCTTGTCACCTTCACGTCATATATACAGGGTGCGGCAAAAAGTGGACCCCCAAAGTTTTTCGTTGTTTTCTCAGCAACCGTTTCGAATTTTAATTTGAAATTTTACAGATTTATTTAGTAAAACCTTCTACATCTAACTGCCAAGTAAAATTTGATTCTGTTGAAAGACGAGGAAGTAACAGACTTTTTAACATGATCACCTACCGATTTTTCAGCATTCAAAAATGTTTCGGCTACAACACAAATTACATAACATCGTTGAAACAACACAGTTAAATAATGATCAGATGCCAGAATTCCATTGTCACTGCAATGTTCAAAGTGTTCTCCACCAGCTCCAAGCAACAACACCAGCCTCCAGTCGCCTTATTTGAGAAATCTTTTACAAACTTGTCGATCGGTCCTCGTGGCAAGTTGCCCCAGATTACCTGAAGCGTTTCCTTGAGTTTCGCGCTTGTTTTCAGCTTTGTTTAAAGCTTGCAAGCCTCCAACATTGCACCCCATACGTGATAGTCCATTGGGTTTATATTCGACGAATTTGGAGGCCATAGATCTTTTGTGATGATATCTGGACAGTGCTGGCCCGCAGCCAGTTCTGTGAGCTGCGCGGCGTTGCGTTGCGCGCTGTGTGTGCTGACGCGCCGTCCTGCTGGAAGATGAATCCGGTGGGCAGCCAGCGATTGCTTTTAAGGAAAGATAATTTAATGATAATTTATAAACAATATAAATTGCTGTTTATCAAAGCGTCACTGTGACGTCATCGGCAGTAACGTGTAACCAGTTTTTAAAAATTAAATAGCATTTTTAGCGTGAACATTTTTGAATGCCGAAAAATCGGAAGGCGGTCATGTTAAAAAGTCTATAACTTCGTCGTTTTTCAACAGAATTACATTTTACTCGACAAAAAGTCAATAAAACCGGTATTTTTTCATTCAAGGTCACCCATAATCATTGATTTTGGTGCCAATCGAAAGCCAGTTAGATGTAGAAAGTTTCAATAAATAAAGCTGGAAAATTTCATGTTAAAATCTCAAACGGTTGCTGTGGAAACGGCAAAAAATTTAGGGGTCGACTTTTTTCTGCCGCACCCTGTACACTGTGTCTCAGAGATAAGTCGCCCTTTTACTTTTGTAATGTCATTGTCAGATGTCATCCGATTTTGCCAATATTTTTGCAGAAAATAATACAGGCCTATCCAAGAGAATTGAAACAAGCATAATCAGGCCCATTTCGTTTTGTAGCCTATGTTTGTATTGTACCTCAATTATAGATCTAAAAAAACTAGCAATGACTTTTACGGCATACCGCACAACGTGAAATATCAATTCTCCGCACAAAAATCCAACCAAATCACATGCAAAATATGATATGATAAATGATTTGCACTGGAAACAGTCGGCCGTGAAATAAGTGTTTGGAGTGTGTACAAATGTGTTTGACACTCACTTAATATACCACTCCCGGATCGTGGGCTTAGCGTATTTACAGTGGTGTACTCAAAATTCACCGTTGTTGCTACTGTCAGTAATTCAAATCAACGATCTTGTCCGATAGATAGGCTTATAAAACGAAAGCCGTAACATCGAACGAAAAAAACGCGCGATGCATCCCAAACGAAACTTTGATTCGATATTATGAGAGATTTGCAAAGTTTCAGCTTAAAAATCAGCAATCCAAGCATGACAAGGTCGCCGACGTTTAGGCTAAGCGAAAACCCGAAGCTGAACCGACTTAGCTTCATAAGTTACAATAGGCCTGCATCAACTCTACGGTGAGACAGATTGTACCGCATCCGACGCAATAATGCAAAACGTCGCAGAAGATTAAACATACGAAAGATCATGGACATCGTGAGTCCAACAATGACCGAAATCGTTGCTCCAAGTATCGGAATCCACAGATACGAGATTGCGTAGAAGCTGGAAGAGCCGGCGTCCTGCGTCCAAGTCTAAAATGAACGGCGATGATTCAAAATAACTGGTCAATAAAATATAGAAATAATAAATAGCACATTCCGGATGTTACAAAAAAAACGGGACCCCTGTTTTGATTTTGCGATAACTTCGGTAAATGTGCACCGATTTTAACCATTCTTTCACTGTTGCAACGAGAAATCTATACCACACCGCAAAAAAAGTAAAGTTACGCATGACACCCCTCATCTTTATTATGTAATGACCCTAGGCCCCTACCTAACAAAACCAGAGCCGTAGCCAAAATGTGAAAACGAGGAGGCAGTGCAGGGGGTCTGGGGACAGAGTCTGGGGAGCGGAGCCCCGGTAGGGGATTTTTCACAATTCACTTAGCTGAAACTCGGTTGTTTTGTGATACAGCCAAACACTGAAGGCTTCCGTGTTCATCTGTACCTGGCTATACAGGCGATCGTAATTTCTGTTTGCATGCAATCTTTAGGTAGCCTAACAGTTGGCGAGATGGCTTATTTGCTTGCTAACTAGACCTGTAAGCCAGTGGCGGATCTAGACTTCAGTCAAGGAAAGGCGGAATATTTCCCTTGTTCCTCTCCCTCCTACCC
>Ga0209367_1002777_pt1 | contig 23390 bp, 13 predicted proteins | sample WorMetLIZISLAND2_FD_187412 | JGI IMG/M metagenome (GOLD analysis project Ga0209367, IMG submission 187412) | Marine gutless worms symbiont microbial communities from Max Planck institute for Marine Microbiology, Germany - Olavius geniculatus... ... | reverse complement strand
GCACCTACCAGTTCTCTCAAACGCGGCTATCGATGAGTTCGGGCAAATAAGGCAATTTGTAACATATTTTAGTAACCGTATATAAAATAACGGTATAATATCAAATAGAATGAACGGATTATCGAGTTTCAACGCTTCGCACAGTTGTAATAATTGTTAGATGACGTAGAAACCAGAAACCTACGTGCGAATCAGCCTAGTGTGAATGACGTAAGCCTAATTTCCATATGTTGTTGTTGCATGTCTAGGTTTAAGACACAGGGCTAATAATTCGTGTAAAAAGTTTTTTATAAGCCCTAACGGTTAGCCACAATACATCCATTACAGACGGGCGGACGACAACGATGCCAAAGACGCCGTACAGCATAGCTGTAGCGCGTCAAAAACAGTCACATGTCCACCGAAGGAATAAAACACTTTATGAATAGCTTACAGTACACGGTGTTTCATAAAACACAACCCCTTTTTCTTTCTTTCATAATTCACTCAAATGACGACCAATTTTCATGAAACTTTTACCAGTTGTATGTAGCTAAAAATACTAATTCAAAATATTTCAACAAAATAGGGCAGTTGATTAAATATTTTTTGCTAGTCGTGGCGTAACGCTGACGTCATAATGTGTCACGGTTATAAGCTTGCAAGTCTCAACTGGTGCCGTCAGTTACTACCCTGCTGTGATGGTGAAAAACCTGGTTCATTGATGACAAATTCTTGAAGTTTTACAGTTGCAGCCACAAAAAAAACGCGCAAAGCAATCGCATTTAGGGCCTACGTGTCTTTGGGGATTGTTGGACTTTCGCATGTTCGAGAAAGACAGTGCACTAGTACACTAAGCTTGCGAGAAGGTTGAGTTTTTGGATCGCGAGACGCCTGATTTCGCTTAGTGCTGACATGTTAAACATTTTTCATCAGAGAACCAGATTAAGTTCACCATCGATGCAGGGTAGCAACTGACAGGACCAGTTAAGACTAGCAAGCTTGTACAAGTGACACATTATGACGTCAGCTTTACGTCACGACTAGCAAAGAGTATTTTGTTGAAATATTATGAATTAATATTTCTCCACCTACAACGGGAAAAAATTATGTAAATTGATCATCATTTGAGTGAATTATGAAAGAAAGAAAAAGTGGTTGTTTTATGAAACACCGTGAAACACTGTTACAGCGTTCACGCAAATTTATCACAACTTTTGAACGTCTCAAGTCGTTCGAAGTCGACTCAAGTCGATATGCCGCTGTCAAGTCAAGTCAAGTCGAGCCGGATGTGCTCAAGTCGACCGCCATCGACTTGGGGTCATTTTAGCCTCAAGTCGGGTCACGTTTCTGTACCTCAGCGACTCGCATGTCTAACTGCTACGACGCTATACTGTTTATTATTATTGGCGTCGTGAATGTTGGCGTATTTGAAGAAAACAATGCCAGCTAAAGTCGCCGACCGGTAGGCAGCAATTTGAGTCTGGGGTCGCTCATGTCGACTGGGACGTAGTCCTTGTACCAGCTGATGAAAGGCTGCGGATCGCCGGCTGCGTTACACATCATCACCGTGTTGCGGTCCTTCTCGACAGACTTCAACGTCGGGTTCTCGACGATGCGCGGATAACCGCCGGGAGCTGTACAACAACGACAACAGCAAAGCAACGCAATTATTCAAAACTGCATAAAGACCCAGGGCCAAAAGGCCGAAAATCAACCCGAAAATCGACGCCAAAGGCCAGAGCGGGATAGGAGTCATGAGGAGGGGCATACAGCGACCCCACCATCTAGAGATCTGGGGAGTGCTACCCCAGTAGAGTCCACAGCGGCGTCTCTGACTGCAAACACATTTTTAAACCTGAAAATGCCCTGACGATGACCGATGTATTAAATTAAAATAAAGCATTAAACGAGTATACATAGCCAGTAGCGTAGAGATAAAATTCTTCAGCTACCTGAAAGCTATAAAAAACAAAGCGTTCAAATAGTACGGTATGTATGAGTGAGAGAAAACGGTTACATTTTTCTTGACATAAAACCTCTGTGCCAAAACTATGGTCGATTTTATGTTACAAGGGCGGGCGCACGGGACGGCATACACGCTAAGGAGAAATGCGGTTTCCTGGCGGAAGGGCGCGCAATAACAGCAATTATTAACTGTCACAACCCGCTGTTGTTATTTCGGCATTTCTTCACTGTGTGTGGTCGTCAGTTCTCGCACTTGATTAAAATCACTTGCCTTGACACATTTCCCACAGGAGGAGGCCGCCATTACGCACCGGCCTCTGTCTCTTTGCCCGTCTGTTTTGTGACAGCTTGCAACTGTAGCTTATTCACGAAAATATGCAACATATTGAAACTCTGTATCAAGTACATAGCTGCAGCAATAATTCGAACTAAAAAACTCGACTACAGCTGGTGCGATCATAAAGTTGATGAGAGGACCGAATACCGTGACGGTCATGGGGGCCACACAGATCGTTCATATGCCGTACGTGGCTAATCGTACAGCGGGTATAATTATGACATCGAACTCGCGTGTCACTGTATGACAATGACTGAGTTTCATACATCAGTGATTTCATAACACCGCCACACATCTCCAGCCACTCATTGCTGCTGCTGCTGCTGCTGTTGACAATGATATTGCGTCAATCTCAGGCGTCGGCGTGTCTTCGCCATCGCTTATTGTCGCAACCAACACATCCGGTACCGACGACGATGAAATGAGTAACTCATATTGGCATGCAGCGCGATGGAAAGATGAAGTCGGCGATACGTAGGTATCTGATAGCGAAATCATCGACCCGTAGATCATAGAAGCGACGTGTATATGTATATACGCCTGATATTGCACGGAACATTGACGCACAGGTCAACCTATTGCCTCCCTCGCCACTAAGTGACCGGTCGACAAAATGCGACTTCTGGAAAAATGCGAGTGCCATACAGTACAGTCGCTATGCCACTGATAATAAATATGATGTAATAATAAATAGGCCTGAACGTTTGTAGAAGTCAGAAAAATATTACTCAAGAACAAAGTGTTTAAATGTCGTTCTTCGTTCTGTTGCTCAAACTCCACAGAATCATTTAAGTGCAAATCGATAAACTTATGATAAACAAGTTAAATAAATATCTGTTTTACCGAATGATTCAGTACATAAATGATAGTATCTGTGGCAATGCAGTTAAGTGTATTTTGTACCTTTAAGCTTTGTCCCGCTTTTTGGCGTGATTAAATATTGATAATTGATAATCACAAAACTGCTGCACAAACGCAAAATCAAATCGTATAATCGTAAATCCAGATACGATCATCTTTACCCTTTGACCCGCAGTGTGACAGCAGAAGATCGAAATGGCTCGATCAAGCACAGTTCAGTGACCAGTCGGCTCGTCAGATTTAACCCGAACTGGCGTGCATCGCCATCGTTAAACTGCGACAGCGACGTGCGACAACGCTTAGAACTGTACACTGTGACGCTTCGGGGCATTTCTTTAATTCCAGAGATTATCGCAGTTTGAGAAAACAAACAAATGATCACCCTACGAGAGCACGCACATGCTCAATAAAATGGCATAGGGCCTAAAAGAAAACATGCTACAAAAACTGCAAAACATTTTGTTTTATAGCAGTACATGGAAACCACGGAAATAAAATACCGTTAACATACAACTTTTCTTCAGGTTTGCAGCGCCACATTTCGCTCTGTGAAAAACAGTAAACGGACTCGATTGTTTCCATTTATTTTATTTCGCTTAATTTTATTCAGTTACAACATGCACTGTTAAGATGGCGCAATGGTCGATGTGGCTACAGCAGCAGCAGCAGCAGCAGCAGCATCGCGCTAAGAACATTTATAACAGATCAGCCATCAGACCTCGGGACAATAAAACAATGAGCGGCGGCGGCGGCCTGCCTGCAGTGTTGGCGATCATCCCTGGAATATCTCACAATCCGTCGCACTAAGCCTACTAGAGCTTCATCTTCGCCGTCTTCACGCAGTAAGCAACTCATCCGTCTTGAGCGTTCCCATTCGTCGCTCGCAGTGACCTTTAACCCGGTCTACTACGGACACCGAGCTGTCGCTAGCCGGGCTCCAGTCCATGGTCACTCCGATCACTGGTCATCCAGATCACCATTAGGCGTCTTCATCCGTCCGTCCGTCCGTACGCCCGTTTGTCGCCTCTGCTGCATGTGCTCTAGCCGAGATCGATACGCTTGGACAGTCATCGATGCCAGTGTGGCCAAAACTCCACTTGCATCAATCTGTTATGGATTTACTGTACAGCATGGATGCTCTACAAATCCACAACTAATGGAAGTATAGTGAAGTTTGTGCTTGTACGGTCGAGCGAGTGTCGGTGGCCAGTCGGCCGTGACGGGACCACGCCAGTGTGGAATCGCCGGCCGACGTCATGCAGTCTGTCCTCGTCATCTGTCCACGACAGAACGTCGAGCAAAGAAGCTGAACGTCATCTGGATCAAGCTGTTATTGTTCGTGTCATAACACCAAGAAGCGTGCATTCAAAAGTCGGTCCCATTCATCAACAGTTTGGATGCGCGAAAACGTGCCGCGCGAAATCACGAGCCCCCAAATGATTATCCACGTTAAATGATAAATGTCACTTAATACGTACAATAAATAAATATTTGATTCAACTTAAACATAAGATGTTCATACTGCTCCACAAATTTAGAATAGTATGCTTTTAAATATCGTACCTCAGCAGCAATCAGCTCTTTCAGTTTCAGACACCGTCTTAAAACATTTTACTTCGCTGCTGCTTTTGAATCCCTGCCGTGTGGCACCAGTGACTGCCCAAGCCTCTGATTCAACCAACTTGACAGGCATTTTTGCGCGCTGTAAATACTGTCTATGTACAGAGTGCGACAAAAATGTATCCGATAATTTGTTCGTTATTTTCTGAGCAACTACTTAAAATTTTAACTCGCAGGCCTATACTTATTCCTCACAAGCGCAACAAAAAGGTTACGCGGAGGTAAAAGTTTTTGTGCCAAGTTCGTTTTGCACACATCCTGTGAACGTGAGAAATGAGCACGTAATTATAGAAAAAGCAAATAGGCCTATTTTGTTGTAGTTACAGATAATGAAATGCCCTTTGATATCGTTACGTGACTACAGACAAAAACTAATAAATGTGAAAAATTTAATTTAAAATTCTGAGCGGTTGTTAAAAAAGTGGAAGAAAAACTTCGCTTGGTAAATACTTTCTGCCGCACATCGTACGTACAGAAGAGCAGTTAACATCGACCTTGTCCGCTGAGGTAGACGTGTAGTCTGGCGGTGGCTGCGACGGGTTCGCCTATACCGTTCTCCGCCACACACTCGACGCCGGTGTTATCATCTCGTGCTGCCTTCACCGGTTCAATGCGCAGCAGCGAGCCGCCGAGTGGCACAGAGACGACCGTGTAGCGCTGACGACCGACGGCGATGCGTCGGCCCGCACGCCGCCAGTACACCTCCGGCACGGGGTTGCCGCTGGCACGACACAGGAAGCTGGCGATGCTACCGTCGATGACGCGCTGGTCTCGCGGCAACACGGTCAGGCGAGGAGCATCTGTGAGCAACCCAGCAACGACCAAACTCTGATTGCAGTTAATCCTTGGGCCGACTGATCTTTTTCTAGAAACTGAATGTTGTGGGTACATTTTTTTGGTATTTTTCCATCCCTTTTCTTTCCCCTTCCCTTCTAGTTCTCTCCCAACCCAGTCTCTTCTTCGTAATATACTCTTATAACTATGAACGATGTAAGCTCTTCCGAGTTCCAGTGGGTACGGGCGCATCCCGGTCGCCAAATGCATTTAGGTGCATTAGGTAAAACACATTTCTTGGCATAAATGCTAAAAAACACACACATAAACCTTCATATTATGTTGTAGCAGCAGGAAAACAACTTTACACGCGCCCCTTTTATTCACTTTAGATAAAACTGAGCCTCAGCCGTTTGCAAATCATCAAAGTTAATTTGTTTGAACAATACACTGTCCCCCACCATATCTTTGCCAAATATTAACTGATTTTCGGAAGTTTTTCATTGTCACATTCCGTGGACAATGAGCAATAACATATTTGTTAATATCTCACCACGCTTTAACTGTGTCGTTACACTACCGTGTGAAACATAAATTTTTAAAAATCACTAAAATCGCTATAATACATAGACCTATGCAAAAAATTATCTTCTGAAACAATTTTTACTAATTTTCGTACAAAAATTAAATTATGTTTAGTTTGAAATACATTTCTGATGTTTGTAAACAAAAGCAGACGATATTGTCGTAGATAATAATTTTTAATGCAGTGACGATATATCGGTGACGTAATGTGCCATTTAACAATGGAGACCAAGCTTTGATTAAAAAATTGTACTCGTTTAAAAATACAGTTATCGGAAAATACTGGCAGAATTTTTGAAGATAAACTGCAACAGAAAAAGGGTGGGAAAGTTTTAACGGAGATGTGGGAAACACGCAGCACCGACCAACGGCATGAGACCGGCAGACTGAAGCATACACATATTGAAGAGAACGTGATCACTGTGGATGAAATAGTAGGCTTGCTAAACCACAAAGGCCAGAAACAAACATATCGTTTAATACGCCAGATATCCAAAAAAACATATCTAGCAAAGTGTAGCATCGCACAGATCATTCATTGCATTTTTGGTCCAGAGTTTATTTTGTTTACCAACACGCTTGCTGTCTATTATTGTTAGTTTTTCTTGCATATACAGGGTGCAGCAAAAAAGTAGCCCCCTAAAGTTTTTTTGCTGTTTTTCAGCAACCGTTTAAAATTTTAATCTAAAATTTTACAGATTTATTTACTAAAACGTTCTACATTTAACTGCCAAGCAAAATGTGATTTTGTTGAAAAACGATCAAGTTACAGACTTTTTAACATGACCGCCTACCGATTTTTCAGCATTAAAAATGTTCAAGCCAAAAATGCTATTTAACTTTTAAAAACTGGTCACCGCCTTACTGCCAATTACATCACAGTAACGTTTTGATAAACAGTAAGTTATGTGGTTTATCAATTATCACTAAATTATGGTTCTTTTAAAGCAATCGCCGGCTGCCCACCGTGTTCATCTTCCAGCAGGACGGCGGGCCAGCACATATACAGCGCGCAGCGCACGGAACGGGCTGCGAGCCAACTGCCCAGATTACATCCCAGAAAACCAGTGGTTTCCAAATTCGCTGATTCTAAACCCAATGGACTATTTCATGTGAGGGCAATGTCGGAGACTTACTGCAAGCTTAAGACAAAGCCGAAAACAATCGCTGAAGTCAAGGAAGCGCTTCAGGTTATCTGGGGCAAACTGCCACAAGAATCGATCGAGAAGGCTGTGAAAGACTTATCAAACTAAGCGACTGAAGGCTTGTGTTGGAGCTAAAAGCTGGCAGTAGACATTTCGAACATTCACAGTGACAATGAAATTCTGGCATCTCATCATTATCATTATTAGTTAACTGTCTTGTTTCAACGACGTTATTGAATTGGTGTTGTAGCCTAAACATTTTTAATGCTGAAAAATCGCTATGCGGTCACGTTAAAAAGTGTATAACTTCGTCGTTTTCAACAGAATCACATTTTACTTGGCAGTTGAATGTAAAAGGTTTCAATAAGCAAAGCTGTAAAACTTCAAATTAAAATTCCAAACAGTTGCTGAGAAAACCACCAAAAAATTAGGGCGCTACTTTTTTGCCGCACCCTGTATATTTCACGAGGTAGTGTAGCGACACAGTGGACGTGTGGCGGAATATTCAATAACGAATTTATTGCCAATTGTACTCAAAATGCGTCAGTAAGAAATTTTGAAAATCGGTCAATATTTAGCGAAGATATGGACAATCACAAAGTGGGACGTTTTTGGGACACAGTGTATTTTCATTTTTCCGAATATTTTTTCACAGCATTTTCTGTATATCTTCACGTTCGGGATCATTAAGCTAAATGCAACGATCCAGTAGTTTAAGGCAGTAATTAACTATACCAAAAAATAGGCCTACATTTTCATGAAGACTATTAAAGAAAAAGTATACAAAATACATGGTTATTGTGCGTTCAACTCAATCGCATGCGCAACTGCTGCGAAATGCGAAAACAGGTAGGCCTAAACAGAAAAAAAGTCGTAAAAATGTAATCAGCGCTGCTGTGTAATTAAGCAAAGTAATAAAACTATACTGGCAATTAGTTACGAGAAAAATTACATTCTCTGAATTAGTATTTGGTTAGCTAACTGCCCACTGACTACGTGATCCTTACAATTGAAAAAGTGGCTATAATTTGGCACAGCCATTTTGTTATTTTAAACTAGTTTTTGGTACAGTGTGGTTTGAGTGAAACAGTTTGACTGTTATAGTTGAACCTACAGTGTATATCACTCGAACGTATGTGCACGCTTGTGTCGATCGGTTTAGCAAACTGGCTTTAATACCAAACTAATTCTAACTAATTAACTTATTCCTAAAGTTAATTCTAATTCTAATTAAATAGAATCGTTTGGTAATTAGTTCCAGCACTAAAATAATAACTCAAAATAATAACCCCTTTATAGTTTGTACTATCGACAAAGCATCCTCACAATTATGAACTACTCGTATCAATCAGTTGCTATTGCATGCGATCATCGCATTACTCGTGCCTCCAGAAATAAGCCACGTACTGCAGCTACTAGCATGTCATTCGTATTTCTGTGTCATGCAATCTACTCTCTACAATCTACACGTACGTGCTAACTACAAGCTAATCTGTACAGATATTTTCCCTATAATAAAAGAAAGTTAATACACATATCGCAACGCAAAACATATAGACTATAGCGTTTTCAGTGCATGAATTAAAACTACGAGCGTACGTAAAGGCAAAGGGTGCACGGAAACAGTAATGCAGAGAAAAAAACTACTACAATCCGACGTTCTACACTAATAAAAAAACTTTGAGGAATAAAAATAGCGAAATAAAATTAAGAACTGCGTAATACAAAAAGAAAATACGTTTCTGGTTGTCTTGTCTTTGTATAATGGTAGTGTCAATGATGCTAAAATAGTCGACCTTTAGGGGTTATTCTGGCTTTTTCTATATGTTCATTATGGTACTTACAGCATGTCTATTAGATCAATAAAACTAATTTCAATTTTCAATTTCCAACGTAAAGCAGGGCAGCCAGCAATAATAAAAAAAATCGTTTAGCCAGAATGCCTGTTAAGCATTAAATGTCTAGTCTCCCCTCCATAGGTCATTAAAGCACAAGAACAGAAACTGGAAAAACTTTTCTCATACAAATGCACAAAGTAGCACTTATGTTGTTCACGAACACTTCCATAGTTCTACATTATACAGAGCGTGCTAGTAAATGCAACAGAACAGCGGTATAGCGAAAATTTTCATCATTTCACACAAATGCCTAACAGCCAAGTGCAAAGGTATTATTAGTATTACACAAAATGAGACGAAAAATACAGCAAGCAAATCTACATGCCTATACTGTGCACTGATGCATCACATCTAACACTCATTACTATACTCACGTGTTAGATACTGAATGTAACGATAGTGACTTAAGTTGTTGCCTGCATCAGATGTATTTGTATACGTCAATATTTGTTCATTCAATGGACACAAAGTATAACAGTAGGCTTAACTGAGTCAGCAGGCTTAATTCTTACATCTATCTAGTTCTGTATGCTAGAATAAACCGATGACAGTCACATATCCATGCCTTATTAACGTGGCTTCTTCGTAGTGTTTTATTCGTTTTTCAACTCTAATGCACGCAGTCTTAACACTACTTGGTTTTCCGTGGTTGTAACGAGAGGATAAACTGAGTTTCCATAGAAAAACTTATAGAAATTCATACGGCAATTTTTTGTTGACCAAGTTATTATTTTGTCGCCAAGCTGCCAGCCTGGCGTAGTACTGAACATAGTCAGTGGTGGAAGTATAGTCTCGGATTGACTGAGGAAGATCAGAGACGCCGCCAGTGACGACTGATTGTCATCAAGGCACCGGCGCTGTACCAGTTCCTTGAAAGACACCGAAAGAACTGCAGTGAATGTTCGCTATACATATACGAATACATGTATATAAAAATCAGATATATCTGCATGGGTGTCGGTGACCGAACCCATAGATAGCCATAGATAGAAGACGCGTGCGTTATCGATGACACCGCTGAGCGAGTGCGTGTAGCCGTGTACGTCACTCATCGATTAGAGTTTATCAGCAGCAGCAGCAAGAGATCGAAGCCTGCAGCCCTCAATGCCGCGCTCATCCATCCCCACAGACGTTCACGAAGGATTGACTGAAGCCGAGATATAGCGAACTGTGTCGACCGTCGATCAACACCGACTTCGTGCAACAGTCGATAGTTTCCATCGCACGTTGCTGAGCTCGTTATTGTTTGAAAAAAATGAAAACCATACGTTCTTGACGATCATACGTTAGACGCATTGTGGTTTTACTCATTTTTTACAGCGGGCATCCATTTTTTAAACCAAACATTTTTTCCTTTTTCTCTATGGGTTGGCGTTAATGCTTGCGATATGTATTAAGAAAGTGCCAAAATAGTACATACTATTTAGTCAATCGCCTTCATGTTTCAAAAATGTCGACCAAAATAATGAATGGTGGGCCTAGTTCTTACCTCGCTTTTGATAATATTTCTGTTTTATGTTATCACAATTAACTACTGCCAACTGCATGGCCGAATTTTCTATACTGAACAAACTAAACCAAACTAAAAAATAAAGTCGGTGCATGATAATTACAGTACGCTGAAGCTATATTTCAAACAGGCAGAATTAAAAAAAACCTTTTTTGCTGCCGGTGACAATCGAAAATCAATACTTACAAGTAACAGAGTCTGTTCGAATCACTAACATTAACCAATCAATTTTGCATGCTTAACTGGTACCAATTGATATCTAAGCTAATAATACGAGTACTATAATGTATAATGCTTATATTTGCTAAAACTTTAAGGTGGAACAAAAAAAATTGTTCTAAATCGCGACTCATTGAAATTCAGTCGTAACTATGAGAGAGGGATCTCTGCTGTCGAGTACGACTGTGAATTTACCTTCTTGCTGAGAATGAGCTAAGCTGACGACGAGGATGATGATGGCAACGGTCGATGCCAGGTGACTCGACACCATGATGATCACAACCAATCCAGTGCCACCGTGTCAGTCCGTTCAATCGCCGCTAGATATCTGCACACACACAAGCAACAGATTACAGGCACACATCACGGCACAGTACAAAAGATCTCGTGTAATATGCGATCATGAGATAACATCAGCACAGCAAAGCTGCACAAAGCAACATGTAGCCCTGTAGGCCATAAGGCCTATTAATACTGTAAATTGCATGTCTGTATTGAAGTCGTTGATTCCAGCTGGAGTTAATTCTTTTGCAGGTTAATCAATTAATTTTGCTCTTTGCATGCAACTATAACTAACTAGTGGACCTATAGCATAGCTTCGGCGAACACTCTAAAATTATCGATCGGTTGATTGATTCATTGATTGATTGATCTGTATAAGTGTAAAGCTTGAGTCGATTTTCTAGATGACGCATTCTGACGAAGCGATAGTGCTCCGACCTCAATGCGTCTATACGTGACGGCTACAGCGAGTACATAGGAAAAGAGCCAATGGCCGAAAGCTATAGAGCACATCCGGGACCAGAATGCGTCGTCGAATTAACGTTCGCGCCGTTCCGCTTGGCGCACGCGAGATGTCGGTCGGCGTGACGTCATTTCCGGTCAGTCGTCATTAGCCGATCAATCAGAGCATCGACCATCAATCATGGACGACGTTTCCGTCCAGGCGCGGCGGTTTGTGACGTCACTTCCTGCAGGGTGGTCAGCGACGCGCGACGCACACTCCAAGCTGTGACGCCTTGCATGCTAACACACCACGGACTCACGATCGCTCATCACACAAATTGTCTACATAGTACGCTAACATTGTATTGACTCGACCTGCTTCCGGAATTCCGCCGCGGTTCTTCTCATAGTTTGTCTGCTCTCTCTCTAGTCTCTACATTCTGATTATACAGCGGCCGTTAATAGTCTGAACGGCTTCATATATCATTCTGCTGCAGTCTGCAGGGGATAATCCTAAGTGAATGTCAATAAATTTAGTACCGTCAGTAACAGCAGCAAAAGTGAGTAGGGACTGTGTAACATCGAACTAAGTAACGCTATTCACAATTTTACATTTAAGCAGTCTTTCCTGGCTGAGTAAAATAGTTACGTCAGATGATAGCAGAAACATAAAAAAATTATACAGAACTAACGGGACTTTGCTTCTAAATACGCCCGCAAACTCACGTTTCTTTTACTTCGCGATATTCTGCTTATAAGTACAGCAGAACTAGCATGAAAGCAATTTAAACGTTCTATGTCACCTGATCAGTTTCCCTTACCTTCGTGATTCTAGCGCGAGACGGAGACACGCGGTCACGTGCATAATACTCGCTGAGTGTGACCATTGCATTCGACAGCTTCAAACACCCACAGCCCAGCGAGCCATCAGCCGCACGAGTGAGCTCACGGCGGCCACAAAGAGAACACGGAATCCAAGGCTGGGCGGGTGTGCACGTTGTCTATCTCATGGAGTGACCGGCGGTGCTGGTGGGTTGGACTTAGCACTAGACGTCCGAGGTTGAACGTTAATAGCAGATTGACAGTGATGCTCTGTGCGTTAATCAATTACATCGGCGAGTGAGCGGCACATTACCGGCCGACCACACACACACACAGACAGACAACAACGCGTCGAGACGCGTAATGACACGACTCCAGTGACTGACGTCGTCGTCGTAGTCGTCGCGTTTATTCAAATCGGACCGACAGCGCGCTACGAGTCACGTGGGACAGAACTGCGTATAAAACAGCGCCGGGCGACGGCTTCACGTTCGAGCGGTTTAGTGCGACATCGTGCACCGGGGCGGGAATCCGACCGGCGCGATGTCTTGGGGGCTAGATTCGACCCCCTATATTACCCCCACGACAAACTCCCCTATTTATGACAAACCCCCTACGACAAAAACCCTCTGCAATGGAACCGCCTCTCTCCAGAGGTAGCACGGCTTTTTCGAGTCGTGTGAATTTGTCAAAATGTTATCAGCGGACGAGGTGGGAGTTCTGTCGCAGGAGGATTTTGTCTATATACCCCGACAACAGTAAATATTGTAAAAACAAAATATTTAGAATGTGCGCTGATGTAATGCAATGTAATGTAACATCCCCTTTCAGGACTGTTCGTGGCATTTGCAACAAGACGCCACTCGCTGAAACAGAAACGTCTTCAGTGCTGCTGATTCTTTCTGAGACTTTGGCGCTTTATAAATCATTTACTTACTTATTTACTTACTTAAAACAAACCGATGTGCGACGTAGCTACCAATACAACGCTTGACTCCATTCTGTCATACACTTATAATGACACTCAGCTGGCACTGATACTGTTTTCACAATTTTCGGCTGCAGTGTTTGTCAAAAAGCAAACGACGGCGTAGTCCATGCCATCTGAGCGTGGTTTAAGTACGATACCGCACAGTCTGAAGTGGTATAAGCTCGTGCGCGTACTCGCTTATCTACTTCAGCAAATCAGTATTTATAGTACTTAGTATAGTAGCCTATACACGGGGTGATCGTCGCCGCAACCGGTTGACACTATAACATATAACACTATAACAGGCGTTAGTCCCCAGACGGTCACGCATGAGGCGTGGCAATGCGGCGTCATTAGGGACAGCTAATGAACAGCGCACATCAACCGCGGCCCTCGAGGGCCGTGACATCAACGCAGCGATCTGTATCAAAACTGACGTCACGAGCGGTCAGTCTTGACCACCGCAGGTCAAACGGGTCATCGGCGATCTCAACGGCTGGACGTCTGACCGAACTAAGAGCTATAGCAATATGCTTCAACAACGACTAACATACAATCACCGGTTTTGGCTTCGGTTGAAGTCCATGTATGCGTATATACGCGGGGCTACGAGCACACGTTTGTCTATAAGCTCACAGAATTTTAAACCAAATTATAGGCCTTATGTCGTCGCTAATCTGATCGCATTCGAAGTCACTATGACTTATGAATGCGTTTATTTCAGATTAAAACTCATATGAAACACAACTAAGCAGTACAAGTAGTTGTTCCTTGCTTTCTGTTTCAAGAGAATTTAATGAAACTGTATAAGCCTACAACTGTAATAGAGCGTTTATTATCGCATGACACGAACAAGTAGTAGCGAGTGCGTTCTGTAGCGCAGTCGCTGTCATCAGCTGATGCCGTACCACGCCGTACCGCGCGTAAACGTGTGAGGTCTTACAGTCGTCGGCCATCCTGCATGGACCAACGGTCTGGAACTTTATCTCTCTTTCTCTTGGTGGCATTTCATAACGGAGTACACGGGCTATTATTCCAAACTCCTTGTCTTTTGCGAGCAGGCGCGTGACAGAGAGTTGCTGCAGACGTATCTTTGTTCACCATAAATAAAATGTAACGAGTGATAACATAAAATTAACAAAATAACCCACAAACAAAAAAAGCATTACGCGCAAACGAATTAACACAAATGTTCACAGTGCAAACGATAAAAAAGGAATTTTCTTTAATGCGCAACGTGAACGTGCACGTTTATTCACTACTTGGTCATTATCGATTGGTGCTTGAAAGCTCATACTCCATTTGCCGTGAATTTGTCGTGCAACACGCTGCACAACAAATCCACAAAAATATCGAAGCAGTGGAGCTTGGGCACAGCCAATATAACGATAAACGCACGATGTAGTATCCGTGACTGACAACTGACCATACACGTGTCATAACAGCCCGCGGCGATTCAATTCATCATTAATCATTATTGTCAAAATAATATTAGTCGTGAACGTCGCCAACTGTGATGTACATACAGGTCGTCGCCGAGTACTTAGCTGCACGATATGCGTGTCTGATATCGGCATATATTCTGTACATTCAAATTAGGTGTTTGTTACTTTCACTTAGTTTCATGCTGATCAACAGAAAAAAAACTGAAGAGGATTCTCCACGTAAAAATGGGTGCTTTTTATCCATTAAAATATTCCAAAAGTTACGTGGTTTGGTACGACTACGAGCTTTGCATTTGCTCAGTGGGAGAGTAGCTTAATTCTTAATTTGTATGGGCGAAAGGGCGATTGTGTGGATTATAAATAACGGATCTTTTATGTAGTCGGAATATCTCAGAAACAGCAACAAATATAGGAAGTTGAAGCTGTACATGACGGGAGACTAAACGGCGAGAGATCATGAAGACCTCGGAAACGTAAACATCTTCCTTGTACTTGTAATTTCAGTGGTGAATGTTTTGATATAGATTGTTCCCAGCATATTTTGTGCACTAAGACTAAGTGCCCTCCCTCCACAGCACACTTGGCGCTGCCACGCCATCCAGAACTGTACCGGTGGTCAACACATTTGTGGCGCGGCGGTTAAATACAGCGGGTCTGACGGACGCCACGCAGCGCGGCTAATATAGTCGGAGATCATTCAACGGCACTGGGCCGCGATGAAGTCAGTCTTGAGGGAGAAAGCAAGCGAGCAGGCCGTGAAGTATAAACACTGGTCGACACTAGAGTCTAATTTGTCGGAGCGATGATGAACGAACTATACTCGCTAGACGGCGCTTTACATCGACCATCACCAAGCGTCCGGCACCTGACCTCTCCAATACTCCTACAAAATTCATGCGCTATACTGACCGACAAGGTGTTTGGCTAAATGCATGCCGCAATTACTGAATACACTGTCTACGCCATGCCGCACTGCCGGCATACTGTCGTTTTTTAGCTCATTAAAAATAACAGCAGCTGGTGCCGTAATGCAATTAGTGGCTCGTATTACCCGACAGAATTGCAATTAGACTAAGCGGCTTAGAAGCTATAAAAACAGGCACCGGTAGCAAGTTCACTTGGTGTACCAGGCAAACAAAAACTTACAGCCATTGCGTGTGTCGTCTTTACGCCAATCAGTGGCAACTACCGATTAGTGAGCGACTGGATTGAGGTGAAGTGGAATATTCTGAGCACTATTGTAAATTTCTTGTACAACGAAATGATTTTTTTAAAAGTTACGCCGATAGGTTGACGATGTAATCTTACTTATTTTAATTTACCATGCACGTAACCGTAACTGTTTTGACAGAACGTCAAAAATTTGTGCAAAAATTGCCATTCCTTCTCACTGGCAACGTAGAATACTATTACCAGTATAGCAAATTGTAAATTGTTAGCAACGAAGCTACGAAACGCTGCAGTCGGCAAATTTAGCATCAGTCAAGCTACACGTGTCCACTCTAGTTAACTACTGCCCATCACTGGTCCACTCTGTGTTCAGTAACCTGGAAGACGTACGTTAAATGGCGTCAGTGGTGCAGCAGCGCGTGTCTGCCTTCAAACGGCCTGTTTAACGCTCGTCAACGTAGCATTACGTTGAACGGCATTGGCGGTGCGGGTTACGGTCCATCACCGAGTGCTGGTGGCTCGCTGCACGCGCTTCTTTGAACACCAACCAACGACCCGGCCGCGGCGACCGTCGCCGCCGAAACCGGATACAAGAAGTAGCCAGGTATAGCCAGGTAGTTAGGTCGGTCGGTAGATGTTTTCGATTATAGCGACCAGTCGACAAACAAGATTATTGGTTTCATACGCTGCCGCCACGTACGGTGTACCGGGCGCCCAACATCTGCCAGTGCTGTGTGCATCCGTTCGCATGAGAGACCGACCCCAGTGCCATGGACCAGGTGCAGCATAGGATAGGCTAGTTGAGTCAGAGAGTTGAGATGACTGGGCATGCACCGTGTGCAGGCGCCGACAGTGAGCTCGGCCGCTCCGAGACCTCGCGCATGTTTCCGCGCAGCTTCGACTTACGACGTACCTGTCAACCTGGGACATCCGTGCTGTCTGTCTGTCCGTCTGTCATCGACCTGAAGTTGACTGATGGTCAGTCAACGATGAGTTGCTTCTATTTCTCTCTATATATAGTACTCCACGCCAGTGGCGTAGCCAAAAATTTCAATTGGGAAGAGCCTCGTCTCCCTTCCCCTCCCTTCCCCTTCCCTTTTTTGTCCCTCCCCTTCCTGCCCTCCTCTTTTACCTTTCCCATTCCTTCCTCCGTCCTCCCGTCTTCTCCCCTCATTTCCCTTAACAGTAGGACTCCTTAAAATCCAGCTAGGGAGTCTGGGGGAGCCGCTAAGAGCTCCACCAGCGGGATGTGGGGCAAAGCCCCAGCCGAAATCGAATCTGGTGCATTTTATCTTTAAAAGATGAAATCTGGTGACAACAATTTTAATTATGTTTCCCAAAATAAACTGAACAAATTGGCAAATTTCGTGCAGTTTATACGTATGCTTATGTTTTGTCTGGATGATTAAGGGGCTGGGCCCCCTGGGCCCTTTTGTCTGCGCCAATGCTCCACGCTGTTCTATGCTTCTTCGATCTGCTTTTTTATGCTTCTCGTATGCAGTCGTCGATTTTGCTAACCTTGCACCACCACCGAAAATGCTATGTATTTTACTGCAAAGGTATACTCATATGTAAGTCTGCTTGATACGAACTTTCGGGCTGGATTTGACTATAAGCCTACTATAGTCGTGTATTACTAAATTCACTGCCTGCGACCGACGCAAAATGCGGAAAACTTATCACGAGTTTATTGAACGGTCTCGAAAGTTGAAATCACGACCCGCCAATCTCATGTTCGACGCCTAACCCAACCATAAGACTAGAATCTCCTCAAGTTTGTTAGCCTACACGAACTTCACCTGGTTACCAGGTTTTAATACCTATAATAGATTATACTTTCGCCTGTAAGCTTGCGGACACGTTTCGGCTTCATGTTCGTTTGTCGCTGTATGTGCCTGGACGAAGTCGTCAGCTGGAGTCGATTCACTCGCAGCCGAAGCAGCAATTCTTCGTCGTCGTACATCACTCAAGATGCTGAACATGCAGCAGCTGGAGCCGCCGCATAGCAGCGCACTGGCTCTGCAGCGGTGCTGGTACTATAGGTTTGGTGGAATCCGCTGATCGAACGAGATTGAAAGCCGTTGACAGTGAATTATTTTAACACGTCAATTATACAGCGGTGGCAGAGACAGACGTTCACGGCAGAACACGACGTCCGTCCGTTTGGTCTCGCTTCAGTCACCCGAGTCATCTGCACGCCAGTTCAATCGTAAAACTTGTCGGCAGTCTCGTAACCTGCGCACGCCGCAGCGAAATTTCGAAATGCGATTTGCTGTTAAAAAAACTGCGCAAGACCAAAAGGCCATACTTGTTCGTCAGCGGCTACTCTTCAGCCTTTGAGCGCACATTAAAATCATGGTATTTTTCATCATCTTTCTTTCCGTTATCCCTTGCATTTCATTTCCCATCCTTTTTCATTGGCTCATTTCTTCTTTTACATGCATACAAAATTATAAAAAAACACGAGAAGGCACACGGGGCCTAGAGCTATTGCATATAGCTGTCAGAAACCCCGAACTAAGGGTGTCCCCATAACTCTGACCTGCAGATACATCAAAGTTCCGCGCTGTTAATCCGAAGATGCCAATATCTGGATACAGCAAAAGTTAAGCGCGCATGCCGACAACAATGGCGTCTTACGAAACCACAGAAGAATTCTCGTCACTTCATCAAACTGCGCCGAGCTTTCACAGACAAACAAACAGTGTTTGCTGTCAATATAAAATATCGTACCATGTAATAAAATACGGCGACGCCCTATAGACTAGTAAGCTTCGACAGCGTCAGTAGCCGTACCGTATAGACGTAAACGGCTGTAGTAGCTTAATGATAGCACCAAACGCAGTGTTGCTAACCTATTCTTTCTCAAAATACTTATATAACACGAATTCTTACTCAATGTTGTGTTAAACACCATGCGTGCAGCATTCAAACACTTCGATACTACAGAAAATAGCGTTTAGACGATGATACCAACGTGGCAAATAAGCCTATAAAGTTGAGTTTTTAACTTCTTTCTATTCAAGTGCTTTACTACAGTAACAAATAGTAAACAAGAAAGCACTCGGAGAGAGTGCAAACCATAAAAGTGCTGACCATATATTGTGCAGGCACACTATATACACTTAATGGCTAGCATCACGCATACACGGTGTTTCATAAAAAGAGACCCCTTTTTTGTTTTTTTTCATAATTCACTTAAATAATAATCAATTACACAAAATTTGTACCAGTTGTAGCTGAAAAAATAATAATTCCAAATATTGCAACAAAATATGGCAGTTGATTAAATATTCTTTGCTAGTCGTGACGTAATGATAACGTCATAATGTGTCACGGGTACAAGATTGATAGTCTCAACTGGTGCTATCAGTTTCTACCCTGCTTCGATGGTGAACTTATTCTGGTTCACTAATGAAAAATGTTTATCGTACAAGCACTAAGCAACATGGGGACATGAAATCAGGCGTTTTGTGATCCAAAAACCAACCATTTTGCAAGCTCGGTGTGCTAGTGCACTGTCTTGCTCGAACATATGAAAGTCCAATTATCCCCACAGACACGTAAATGCAATCGCTTTGCACGTTTTTGTGGCTGCAACTGTAAAACTTCAAAAATTCGTCAGCAGCAAACCAAATTTTTCACCATCGGAGCAGAGTAGCAACTGACAGCACCAGTTGAGACTATCAAGCTTGTAGGCCTACCCGTGACACATTATGATGTCAACGTTACATCACAAATAGCAATGACCATTTAATCAACTGCCATATTTTGTTGCAATATTTTGAATTAGTATTTTTCAGCTAAAACTGGTACAAATTTTGTGTAAATTGATCATCATTTGAGTGAATTATAAAGAAACAAATAGTAATCCTTTTTTTCGAAACACCGTGTAGTTGCAAAGCACTATACGACTTGTACAGTATTTATACCAGAGTATAGCGCCGTGCACATTGCACGCGATGTTTCGTATGCTGTTTAAACAATGCGATGAAATTCCTCTCGAATGCGTATCCATTATCCACATCATTCCCGCAATCTGTCGACACTTGTCCCGCAATCCAGCGCTTTAAAAATTTTGCAGAAATATTCTGCGACCTTTTGAGTAATCCGATTAAAAACAGGTGAATAATGCAATAAACAGCAGTGCTGACTCGCTGATATTTCCACGGCTCGGCGCCGTATAATATTGACACATAATGATGTAGTTAAATACGGACGTGGGTGAGTAAGTGCAAGTTACAGAAGTGCTTTGTTGACTGACCCACGAACAAAGTGTAAGCTGCAGGGCTATCAGCAAAAGTTGTCTGGTTCGCTTACCAACCCAAGGCATGGTACTCATGTCAGCTGCCGGAGGCCCAAAGTACTCGTATACTTGGCATAGATATCTGTCGTTTAGCTGGATGCACAATGGCTTTGGAACCGCGAGTTTAGTGGGCTCAAGTTCGTTCAACCAGGAACCCTGAACTTCTGACAATCGCCAGCAAAAAGGCAAAAAATAACTAGAAATTTGGAGCAAAGCCCAATGTGAGTCTGCCCGGCGCCCTAAGTCCGATTGGGGGGACAGCTTAGGGGGCTCACATTCCTTTCGTAGCAAAGTCACGTGGACGGAACTCCAACGCATTAGCATACGCAGAACGCGCGGTGTCGACTTAGGGTAGGTAGACATTAGCCAACTAGCCCTTGTCGTTAGTGGACCAAAATTCACCAAATTTTTTGTTCAACGCGGGAGAGACGGTAGTTGATAATGCCGTTTACCGCTTGTCGATATCTCCATCCATTTCAGAAAATATTCAAACTCAAACTTGAAAGTTGTCCTAAATCACGCCCAATTTTGGACGTTCTTCGTTACCCCAAATTTTTAGGGGGGCGGTGCCCCAAAAAATTTGTACGCACGTTATCAGTCCCACATAGCACTACATCACGTGGCAAAATTTCATTAGGCTGCTCCATTTGGCTTTAAAGTTATAGTGGCTAATTCGCTACAATTAAGGACAATTTTGAACCCCCTTTGAAAAATTTCTGTTGTTCCACCCGGCAGGGACGGCAGTTGATAACGCCGTTTACCGCTTGTCGATATGTCCATCCGTTCCAGAGATATTCGCGCTCAAAGTTGAAAGTTGTCCTAAATCGCGCCGAATTTTGGACATTTTTCGCTATCCCAAATTTTAAGGGGGGCGGAGCACCCCAAAATTTGTACGCACGTTATCAGCCCCACTTAGCTCTACGTCACGTGGCAAAGTTTCATTAGGCTACTTCCTGCGCTTAAAAGTTATAGTGGCTAATTCGCTACAGTTAAGGCCCATTTTTGACCCCCTTTAAAAAAATTGTAAGGGGGCCCCGTCCCTAGTGAGGGTGCGCTAGTAAGACTTGGTCATTCTCTAGCGCGTGTAAAAATTTGGAAGCAGCACCCCCTAGGGGCCAAAATATGGTCTTCCGAAAAATACGCTTTGGGTGGATACAATTCCACATCGAAATCTCCAAGGTTACTGAACCAAACTTCACCAGACTTGTTTCGCCTAACGCGAGAGAAATCGCTGTCGATCGAGTAACTCACCGATTTTCAATATCTTTTTCCGTTCCGGAGATATTCGCCGCCGAACTTTGAAGTCGACCGAAATCGGGCCAAATTTTGCATGTTTTGGCCCCTAAATTTTTTTGGGAGGCTCCCACAAAATTTTGGACCGGGATTATAAAATTGAACGCAGCTCCGAGTATATCGTGCAAAATTTCGCGCCGATCGGCCGACGGAGCTCGGATATTACGCGATGAAAAAAAAGAAATAAATGCCACCAAAACATAAGTCCTCCCGAAAACTATCGTTTCCGGGCGGACTAATAAGTGAAATCATATACTTGGACAGTGCACGGGCGATTTTCCAGAGCAGGAGAGGTCGTCTGAAAACACACAAAAAACTTTAAAACTCTCAAAACTCTAGACGGCTGGGGTTTCGCACCATAACCAATGGGGTTCCATAACTAATGGGGAAGGGGCTCGCTGTTGCCCCTCACGCAAACCCTCGAAGCCACGCAACTGAGGGTCCCTAACTAACCACTGAACCAGGGCTTCTCAGCGCCTTGCCACATCAGTGGCAGCGCGTACCCACAAGTACACGGCGTTGCAGGAAATAGCGTGTGCCACTACACTGCCTAGCAGCGGCGCTCAGATCGACGCGGTGCATCATTCTTTTCGTCGCCGCGCGCCAATCGGACACTCTGCAAACCAGCAAATTGCTGCTGCCGCTGATACTGATTAGACGCAGAGATCGACCGCTCGGGCCGTGCAAGGCATGCAGTCTCAGCAGCGCCGGTCTGATACGCGCCCGTGTGTGAGTGAGTGAGATTCCGTCATGGTTTCCGTCGTCGTTCAGTTTCAACCGCTTGCAACCAACCGGTGCGGAAAGCTTGTTCCGCCGTTCTATCGCGCTTCCAGTCTGCCTCGGTGGATGATGCTCAGACGGAAGAGATGCTGCGCGTGCGATGCCAAAACTCAGCTTCTAGCCATCATCATCATCATCAGCAGTAGCAGCAGCAGCGGAAGCGGCGGCGGCAGTACCTCAACGGTGATCAGCCGCTGTATCAGTGCCGTGAGTCAACGACCAACCAGCGTCACCAACAATAAGTGTGCCACTACAGAAAAACCGACTTTTTCCAAAAAACCATAAAATAGCGGTTTTTAAAAATTTATTTATATATTATAAATAACTGTGAATAAATGTACAAAACATCAGTTTATACACTTGTTAACGGCAAAATTTAAGGACCTGCACATCGAAAACGGCTAAAATTACAAAAGGTGATATTGCCCGCATGCACATTGACTGTGTGTCAATGTGCTGAAAATACTGAACCAAATTCCTTTTATATCTACGAAATGGCCATATAAATAAACAAACTAATATTGCACGCATCACCCGCTTAATATGGGCCCGGAAAACACTTCAATAATGCTAATTTAACTAATCGTATTATTGTAGTTATTAGACCGTTGCGTAAAATGGCCGACGACAAACGTCTATAAAGTCGAGTCAAACTAAAGTCTGAGCTCATCTCGTAGTTAACCGAGTTCTAGCCAAGGCAACGAAAGTCAACCATGGTAGACTTACTAAAATTATTTATTTGCTCCACCCGCAAAACCCCTTGTTAGATGCAAGAATCTCAGAGATATCTCGTACATATGTCGAGTTATAGCTTATTTTGTCCCATTGCAACGAGGGTCAGTATGGGTAAAATTCGATTGGCAGCATTCGCTGGCCCATCCCCGAAAACCCCACTATAGACGCAAAAATCTGGCAGATATCTCTTACACGGACCGAGTTATAGCCAATTTTGTCTTAAATTTCGTTGCTATGGCAACGGGGG
>Ga0209367_1002776_pt1 | contig 23390 bp, 21 predicted proteins | sample WorMetLIZISLAND2_FD_187412 | JGI IMG/M metagenome (GOLD analysis project Ga0209367, IMG submission 187412) | Marine gutless worms symbiont microbial communities from Max Planck institute for Marine Microbiology, Germany - Olavius geniculatus... ... | reverse complement strand
TATTGAGTATTACATTATTTGAGAAAAAGCCCTTATTACAGGTGTTCACAGCGAGTGACTACAAAAAACAAATAACTAGTGAGCATATACAATTGAAATTATTCGATAATTAACCGGACACTACTGATATTTTTTGTAACAAATTCTATTTTTTTTATGCCACGAATTGACACGAATTTTCACGAAATTATTTTATTTTATAAGCGTGTCCGCGCTATTGATTTTTTTGCTGATTCGTGAGTATTCGTGCTAATTCGTGGCTGATAATATTTTATCGTTTTTAGAATTTAAATTACTGATTACTTAATCTGCAAGAACTCTATAAGTTATTGAGATAAATTCAATTGTTCGCATATCAGATTACTGCATATAGCTTAATTGAGTAATATGTGAGTAAAAGTACATTTTTCGTCCACTGCGCCTATCCCGGTCCATGTCCTCATATTATTCCATAAAATCCTGCACTTATTCGACATCGCCGACAGCGCCGGAGGGTTAGATTAAATAAATTTGACAAATGATATTAATTGGTTATATTATTATGCTTAACAGTCATCGGGACCTTTCCTTAGCATAGAAGGCTAAGCAGTACAAGCAAACAATTTCAAATAATCGCATGAAAAGGCTTGACATTCGCCTGAATTTAAATTACTAGAACGCCACCTTTGGGATCGAGTACTTGAATAATAAATTCTATAAATATATTAATTAGTTAGGAGATTACTTATGGCTGTTCCGAAACGAAAGACATCTAAATCAAAGCGCGACAAACGAAGAACACACCAGAAATTAGCAGCGCCAAATCTATCGACGTGCCCGGATTGCGGTGAAGCCACACTGCCGCATCATGCCTGTCCCAGTTGTGGTTCCTACAAAGGCCGCACCGCCATTTCAACGGATGAGGATTAATTTACACGCTCAGATGCAGTTAGTTGAAAAGTCGAGACGCTAATGGTGTAATTAAGCTCCAACCGAATTCGGATTTCGTTAAATGGCACCCAAGCTAAACCGCCTGGCGGATGCAGGCTTCCAAGATGCAATTCATTGATGCCGTCTAACGATTCCGCAAATCCACCAATCAACCATAGCACGCATTGACTGATTTCCGAATTACTATCAAATTACTCCGCCCCAAAAATTACAATAATTTGAATCCGATGTATACCACCCAGAAGGAATTAACCAGAAGGAATAAAATAGATGGCTGCAGATGACAACACTTTGCAAGAAAATCAGCTGGCGGGACTGGATCTAGAATCCAGACAGATGGTGCTGGACACCATTGGCCAACTGAAAAAAAGGCTTTTGACCAAAGAGAAAATTTTCGAATATGATCAAAAGGAAATTTTTCCGGAGGATACCATCCGGGAAATGCTGGGACCCGAAATCGGTCTGCAGCTTTTAATGATCCCGGAAGTCTATGGCGGTATGGGCGGGGGTGCACGGGACAGTTGTGCGATAACCCGTGAGATGGCTAAAATTTGTTTAGGTATTACGACGGCCTTTTTTGCCATTCAGCTGGGTGCCGATCCGTTAATTGTCGGGGGCACCGATGAGCAAAAAGCGAAATGGCTGGGCCAGATTGCCGAAGGCAACGCTCTGGTTGCTTACGCCGTAACGGAACCGGATGCCGGCAGCAATGTCGTGGCCATCAAGACCAAGGCCGACCCCGTGACCAATGAGGCGGGTGAACTCATCGGTTACAATATCAACGGCAACAAACAATTTATTTCCACGGGGCTGTATGCCGATTTTATCACGGTGCTGGCCAATACGCCCGAGGGGGCAACTTTTTTCGTCATGGAAAAAGGCACCGAAGGTTACATTGCCGGCAAAGGCGAGGAAAAACATGGCATCCGGGCATCCAACACATCTCCGCTGACATTTACCGATGCCTTCGTTCCGGTGGAAAACCTTATCGGCGGTGTTCCCGGACTCGGCATCAAACAAGCCAGCAAAGTGTTCGGCTACACGCGGCTGATGGTAGCAGCCATGGCCCTCGGCGGTGGGGAAGCCGCCCTTGAGATTGCCATCCCCTATGCCAAAGAACGCATTCAGTTTAAAACACCTTTGTCAGAAAAGCAGGGATACACTCACAAACTGATTCTCCCGCATGTTGTCCGGCTGGCTGCCGCCGATGCATTTATTTCTGAGGTCGCAGAAAGGTTGGATTCCGGGGAGCAAGACCTTGAAGTCGAAGGCTCAATCGCCAAACTGTATGCCACCGAGTCTGCCAACAAAGCCGCCGAAGATGCGATTCAGGCCCTGGGCGGCTATGGCTACATCACCGAGTACGAGGTTGAAAAGATCAAAAGGGATGTGCGCATTACCTGCATCTACGAAGGCACCAGTGAGATCCAGCAAATCCTCATCAGCACCATGCGCTGGAAAATAACCCGCAAATCAAAAGGCGCATTTTACCAGACCATTGGTGATGAGATGCAGCAGCTGCATGCCAGCACGGCCGATCTGGGATGCCGCACCTACGAGCTGGCGGCCTCAGCCTTGAATCAGGCCATCTCCCTGGTCAACGACCAGCGCTTGACCCGGCAGCAGTATATCATGTTTGCTCTGGCGGATATGGTGTTGCATGTCGAGATTGGCGCCAGTATTGCCCGCAAGGCCGCCGGCTGCATTCGACGCGGCGATTCGGAGGCCGATAAGATGAAACTCATTGCCCGGCTGTTTGCAGCCGAGGTCGCCCGGGTTGTCTCCCAGAACATCCAGCAAATTGTCATGGGCTGCGGTCAATTCGACGAGGCGGCCACGGCTGAATTCATGGCACAGGTGAACTTTAGTGAGCTCGTTACCGGCCTGCGCAACACCATCCCGGACATGGATCAACTGGCCGATATTGTATTTGAGAGGTAGTCATGGCAGATGAAGTCAAACGTACTGTTCTGATAACGGGCGGGTCCCGGGGGATCGGCAGGGGAATCTGTCGCGCATTTGCGTCAAGCGGCTGCCGTATTTATTTTAACTACTCATCGGCATCTGAGGCAGCGGCTGAAACCGCGAAGCTGGTGGCCGAAGCCGGCGGCGAGGCAACCGGCATGCAGGTGAATGTTGCCTCCGAAAAAGAGGTTGCCGAATTTGTCCGCCGAGTTCTGGATGAAACCGGCCGCATCGATGTTCTCGTCAACAATGCCGGCATCACCCGTGACGGTTTGATTGTCCGCATGAAGGAAGCCGATTGGGATGATGTCCTCAATATTAATTTGAAGGGAACCTTTAATTGCATCAAGGCCGTGACCAAAACGATGATGAAGCAGCGGGCCGGCCGCATCATTAACGTGTCCTCGGTGGTGGGGGCCAGCGGTAATCCGGGCCAGGCCAACTATGTCGCTTCAAAGGCCGGTATTATCGGCCTGACCAAGGGGGTTGCCAGGGAGTTGGCCTCACGCGGCATTACCGCCAATGTCGTCGCACCGGGCTATGTGGATACGGATATGACCACTTCGCTTAGCGATAAGGCCAAGGAGATGATGATAAGCCAGATCCCGCTGGGAAGGGTCGGTACTGCCGAAGATATCGCCGCGGCAGTCGTTTTTCTGGCTTCCGATCAGGCCGCTTATATCACCGGCCAGGTTATCCATGTAAACGGCGGCATGTACATGTAAATATAATTAGCTAATTCAGAGGTAAACAGCCATTTTTCAGACGAAACGATGAGGTTTGTAATTTTTTGAAGTTATTTTGAAACGCAATCATAATGCATGATGTCCGGTAAATCCGGAGGAGGAGGTAAGTCAAATGTCGGTAGAAGATAAAGTAAAAAAAATTATTGCAGAAAAATTAAGCGTTGATTTAGAGGAAGTTGTACCCGAGGCTTCTTTTGTGGATGATCTGGGTGCAGACTCGCTGGACCTGGTTGAATTAATTATGTCGATGGAAGAGGAATTTGACGTCGAGATATCCGACGAAGATGCTGAAAAAATCGCCACCGTCAAAGACGCCATCGCTTACGTTCATAACCAATAAACCGACGGCACCCAAGAGCATTCGGTTGCCGTCGCTATCACGCCATTTCAGCAAGTGTTGGTGCTGCGAACCGCGGCCTTGTCCACCGGCTACCGACCACTGGTTGCTGATCCGATATTCGTCGGCAAGCAGTGGCCGGTTGCAGATTGCACGATGCAACGGATACGGGTTTTTGCCCCAACAGATAGCGATTAACTAACTATTAATTACAAGGGAGGACATTTGAATAAGCGGGTTGTCATAACAGGGCTGGGGCTTGTTACCCCCGTGGGTATCGGTATTGAGCAAACGTGGCAATCGCTGTGTGCCGGGAAATCCGGTATCGGCGATATCACCCGCTTCGATACTTCCGGCTATCAAACTAAGATTGCCGCTGAAGTCAAAGATTTCAACCCACAAGATTTTATGCCCAAAAAGGATGCCAACCGCGCTGAGCCCTTTATCGCATTCGCGCTGGCGGCAACACGCATGGCCATGGACGATTCCGGGCTCGTGATTGACAGCTCCAACGAATCCCGGGTCGGTGCGATTACGGGCTGCGGACTGGGCGGTTTGAGGTTCATGGAAGACACGGTCAATCGTGTTTCCAATCAGGGACCCAAACGGGTGAGCCCCTTTTTTATTCCCATGATGATCGGCAATATGGCGCCGGGGATGATATCCATTCACTTTGGCGCCAAAGGGCCGAATTCTTCACTTGCTACCGCTTGTGCGGCAGGTACCCATGCCGTGGGCAATTCTTTTAAACTGATCCAAACCGGCGCTGCCGATGCCATGATCACCGGCGGTACCGAGGCCGTAATCAGTCCTTCCTGCGTCGCCGGTTTCAATTCCATGAAAGCACTTTCAACCCGCAATGATGAACCCGCGAAGGCATCCCGTCCCTTTGACCGCGATCGGGACGGCTTTGTCGTTGGGGAAGGCGGCGGCATCTTGATTCTTGAATCCCTTGAACATGCCCTCGACCGGGGTGCCCGCATTTATGCCGAGGTTACCGGCTACGGCATGACCGGCGACGGATTCCACATGACATCCCCGCCACCGGATGGCAACGGTGCCGTGCGTTGCATGCAAGCTGCGATTGATGATGCTCAACTCGATGCAAACCAGATTGACTACATCAACGCCCATGGAACCTCCACCGAACTCAACGATTTGTATGAAACCCGCGCGATCAAAACCGTTTTCAAAGAGCATGCCTACACGTTGGCGGTAAGTTCCACCAAATCAATGACCGGACATTTGCTGGGGGGAGCCGGGGGAGTCGAGACCGTGTTTACCGCCCTGACAGTGGCCAACGATCAGATACCTCCGACGATCAACTATGAAAATCAGGACGAAGAGTGTGACCTGGATTACGTCCCCAATAAGGTCCGCCAAGTCACCGTTGAAAATGCCATGACGAATTCCTTTGGCTTCGGCGGCACCAACGGCACGCTGATTTTATCTAAATACAAAACTTGATGATATACTCCTTTTCCCGAATCCTACCCCAAGATACGCTATTTTTTACTTGCGATAAATCAAATTGGTATATATTATTGATAGTTATCATTCTAGTGATTAAATGCGATCAGCGCCGCATGCACATTATGCTGGATTGCAAATTATCGTTCCGTTATCCAGTGTCTAAATATATTTGCAGATTTTAGATTTCGGATTGTAGATTGGAGGTATCGCTCGCGCAACGCAGGCGCTTGCGCCGCGTGTCGCTCCATCCATTTATGAAAAAGATAGAATAACTTAAATCTAAAATCCGAATTCCAAAATAATCCCATTTTTTAACGGCGCCACGAAATAGAGCCTTAAACGCAATAGTTTAAGACAACCGGCATGACGAGTTGACCGGCATAGAAGAAATCAGTAGATCCTTTGGCGAACCCTTTGGTTTGAAACAAACACAGTCCGACAGGCGGGGGAGCGTTCATGAAATGTCCATTTTGTGGAGAGATTGACAACAAGGTTATCGATTCCAGACTGAGCAAGGATGCAAGTGTGATACGCCGGCGTAGGGAATGCATCGACTGCAGTCGACGGTTCACTACCTACGAGCATATTGAAGAGATTCCCATCATGATTATCAAAAAGGATGGGCGGCGCGAAGTTTTTAACCGGGAAAAAGTGCGCAGCGGCATCCAAAAAGCGTGTGAGAAACGCAACATCAGCATGAATGTCATTGAGGAGTTCATTGATGATCTGGAACGTGATTTGCGTGAATTGGGCGAGAAAGAATTGCCGGCCTCCGTTGTCGGGGAAAAAACCATGTTAAAGCTCCACGAATTGGATGATGTGGCCTATGTTCGATTTGCATCGGTTTATCGCGAATTCAAAGACGTGAATGATTTTGTTTCCGAACTTAAAAGCCTGTTGAGCACCAATAGTCAGCCTGAAGGCAGAGGACAAAAGACAGAGGTCAGTTGACAGATGACAGAGGACAGATGACAGAGGACAGATGTCAGAGGACAGATGTCAGAGGACAGAGGTCAGGCGAAATAAGATAGAGGGCCGAGTTACTAATCGGAAAGCAGCTGACAGTTAAACGGGAAGTATGCTTTCGGTCAACCCTAACCTAGCCTCCAGGGAGTCGCTGCGGACCTTTGTTCGTCGAGCGTTTATGCATAACTGAGTTGATTTATGCGTGGGTATCAGAAATAGCCCCATAGTAAGCTGAATTGATCCTGTCAGAGAATTTCATTCAGTTTTTTCCAATTGATGTCGACGGCTTACAGCCATTGGTTAGTATTCTATATATCCGACTTCTGATCTCTGTTTTTGTCTTCCGACATCTGACTTCTGACATCTGAAATCTGACTTCTGACTTCCGACATCTGACTTCTGACTTCTGACATCTGACATCTGACATCTGACATCTGACTTCTGACATCTGACATCTGACATCTGTCCTCTGAAAAATAGATATGGACGACCAATACTTCATGCAAATGGCGTTGGATCTGGCGCGCAAGGGCGAAGGCTTTACGTCGCCGAATCCAATGGTGGGAGCCGTGGTGGTAAAAGACGGCCGGGTAGTGGGAAGCGGATACCATCAAATGGTGGGTGGCCCCCATGCGGAAGTCAACGCGTTGGACGCGGCCGGCAAACTGGCTGACGGGGCTACCCTTTACGTAACCCTTGAGCCCTGCAACCATACTGGCCGCACGCCACCCTGCACCCAGAAAATAGTTGAGGCCGGTATCAAACGGGTTGTGCTGGCCATGATTGATCCGAATGAGGATGTGGCCGGCGGCGGAGCCGATTTCTTGGAACGGCAGGGAATTCGGGTTTCCACCGGGATTTGCCAGCAACAATCCCGCAAACTAAATGAGGCTTTTATTAAATTTGTCCGCACCCGGAGGCCATTTACCATTGCCAAATGTGCTGCGACCCTCGATGGCCGCATTGCCACCCGCAGCGGAGATTCCAAATGGGTTACCGGCGAAAAATCACGGCAATACGTGCATCGTCTGCGACATGCCGCGGACGGTATCCTGGTGGGCATCAATACGGTTCTAGCCGACAATCCAAGTTTAACGACCCGTTTGCCCGATGGCCGGGGCAAAGATCCCGTGCGGATCATCCTGGACACCCATCTTGCCATTTCACCTGAAGCTCGTTTGTTGCGGCAAGAGTCTTCTGCGGACACGATTATCGTCGTCGGCGAAGGGGCGTCGCAGGATAAGCAGGCCGCTATTGAGAACGATGGAACCCGCGTCGTACAATTGAAGCTCCAAAATGGTCTGATCGACATGAACGCGTTAATGGAACGGCTGGGTGAGATGGGGATTTGCAGCCTGCTGATCGAAGGCGGCAGCCGGGTGCTCGGATCGGCTTTGAGCGCCGGCATTGTTGACAAGGTGGCCTTTTTCTATGCCCCTAAAATTTTGGGCGGCGATGATGGGATCCCCATTTGCAGCGGTCCGGGCCCGGAGTTGATGAGCCAAAGCATCCCACTGAACCATATCAATATTCAACGATTTGATGATGATATCATGATTGAAGGATATATAAGTTGACTAGAATACCCTTCCTTTTAAGCCAGCAAATGAGCGATACGGTGAAAGTCTTCTGCTCAATGAAGATCAAATAAATTCCAAGCACCAAAAACCAAATCGCAAACAATTCCCAATAACCCAAATTCAAAATTCCAAACAAATAACCCGTCCACCGTATTGCCCAATGGGGTCATAAATGGCAGATCTTGTTTTGCAAAACGATGCGATACGACTGGGGTGAATGTTTTGGTCATTGGGTTTTGATATTTGAGATTTATTTGAGATTTGATGTTTGAGATTTGGGATTTTAGGTTTCTATTTGACCTTTTGACTCAGCTTGTTTAGCACTATTTCTAGCATTACCCCGATCACTTCCTGTTGTCAGTTGTAAATTCCGGATTCATTGTTATATTTAGCTGATTTGAAATTTATCTAAATAATGGCGGATTTTTCCCATGTTTACAGGAATCATAGAGGGATCGGGTAGGATTGCGGCCATCCAATCGACGGGTCAGGGTGATCGTTTGACCGTCGAAGCGGAATATTCGCTTAGCCAATCCAAAATCGGTGACAGCATATCCGTCAATGGGGCCTGTCTGACAGCCGTCAGAATTGATGATCGGCGTTTTGAAGTCGATGTATCTCCGGAAACCCTTAAAACCACCATTTTTGATCGGGCCAAGGTCGGGGATCGCGTCAACCTTGAACGGGCCATGCGATTTTCGGATCGGATCGACGGGCATCTGGTCTCCGGACATATTGACGGTACGGGCGTCGTCAAACGGCGCGAAATGCAGGGCAACGCCATCGTCGTTACCATAGAGGCAGCCGAGTCACTGACGCGGTATATGATTGCCAAGGGCTCGGTTGCCATAGACGGGATCAGTTTAACCATTAACAGTTGTGAGCCCGGCAGTTTTTCGGTCAGCATCATTCCGCACACGGCCAAAATGACCACCATCAGCATAAAAAAGCAGGGTGACCGGGTTAATATCGAAACCGATATGATCGGCAAATATGTTGAGCGATTCTTAACCGGTACCGGGAGTCCCGACAATGCTCGAACATCAGGGGGACCAACCATTGACCGGGAGTATCTGATCAAAACCGGTTTTATGGATTGACGGTCGCGGGCTGCCGGGCCTTATATATAGTTGAACCCAGCTGTTTTGATCTTTGATATCGATCGAAAATAGGTGTATGATGCCTCGAGTGATTTAACGTTTTGCGATGACAATATTTTTAGATTACGCGAAACCGTTCATCATCATTGGTAAATATAATAAAACTTGGAGCTAAAAGAGAAAAATGCCACAAATTACTATTGAAGATGCCCTTAAAGATATTAGAGAAGGGCGGATGGTCATCCTGGTGGATGATGAAGATCGGGAAAATGAAGGTGACCTTTGCATGGCAGCAGAGAAGGTGACCCCCGAAGCCATCAACTTTATGGCCAAATTCGGCCGCGGACTCATATGCCTGCCCATGACGGCTGAGAAAATCGACGCCCTGGACATTCCCCTGATGGTCGATAACAATACTTCTCCCTATGGAACCGGTTTTACTGTCTCGATCGAAGCCCGGTGTGGTGTGACCACCGGCATTTCGGCAGCCGATCGGGCCACTACGATTTTAACCGCTGTCTCCGATGATGCGAAACCGCGCGACCTGGTGCGACCCGGTCACATTTTCCCCCTCAGAGCCAGAGACGGTGGGGTAATGGTGAGAGCCGGACAGACCGAAGGCTCGGTCGACATGGCCCGCCTGGCCGGCATGAAACCGGCCGGGGTCATCTGCGAAATTATGGATGATGACGGCACCATGGCCAGGATGCCCTCTCTTGAAAAATTCAGCGAAGAACACGGAATCGGGATCTGCACCATTGCCGATTTAATCGAATATCGGATGCGCACGGAATCTTTTGTGCGGCGGTCCGCTGAGACGATCATCCCGACAACCGTAGCCGGTGACTTTAAAGCCGTGGTTTACGAGAATGATGTTGATAATTTATTGCATATTGCCATGGTCAAAGGTGAAATCAATTCCGATAAACCCATCCTTGTGCGAGTACATTCAGAGTGCCTGACGGGGGACATATTCGGTTCCATGCGATGTGATTGCGGCCCCCAGCTGCACAAGGCCATGCTTAAAATGCAGGAAGAAGATTGCGGTGTCCTGTTATATATCCGACAGGAAGGACGTGGCATCGGTCTGGTGAACAAAATCAAAGCCTATGCGTTGCAGGATGAGGGGTTTGACACGGTCGAAGCCAACGAGAAATTGGGCTTTAAGCCGGACATGCGTAATTATGGTATCGGGGCCCAGATTCTGGTCGATCTGGGTGTCCGTCATATGAGGCTATTAACCAACAACCCCAAAAAAATGGTCGGCCTGGACGGATACGGTCTAAAAATTGTCGAGCAAGTGCCAATCGAGGTATCACCCAATCAACACAATAAGTGCTATCTGGAATGTAAGAAGTTGAAGATGGGTCATCTGCTCAATGTAGATGCCAACCCCTAGCCGGGATTGAAATTGAAGATTGAAGATTGAAGATTTATGGAGGTCGCTTCGCTCCGTCATTTTACATCAACAGAATGCCCTATTGAATCGATTTGGTCTCCTGCATCTATAAGGCTATTATTTTTGAATTATGTAACGAATACCGAAAGGAATACACATGCCGAAATTCCATGAGGCGAAACTCATTGCCGAGGGTAAGAAGTTCGCACTGGTTGTCAGCCGCTTTAATGATTTCATTACCGATAGGTTGTTAAGCGGCGCGCTGGATGCGCTGGTTCGCAGCGGCGCTTCCGATAAAGACATCGAAGTCGTTAGGGGCCCGGGAGCTTTTGAAATTCCACTATTGGCCCAAAAAATGGCAAAAACCAATCGTTTCGATGCGGTGGTTTGTCTGGGGGCCGTCATCCGAGGATCCACGCCGCATTTTGACTACGTCAGTGCGGAAGTATCGAAAGGAATTGCGGCCGTCAGCATGGAATCTGATATACCGGTGATTTTCGGTGTCATCACCGTTGATACCATCGAACAGGCGATCGAACGGGCCGGAACAAAGGCCGGCAACAAGGGTTGGAGCGCGGCCATGGCGGCCGTAGAGATGGCAAACCTATTCGAAATAATTGACTAGATTCTATCATGGGTACTCGTCGCCAGGCGCGAGAGCTCGCTATGCAAGCGCTCTTTTACATGGATATGCAGGATCATAGCTCGCTGCGAATGCTTGAATCCTTCAGTGATAACTTTCGTCCTCCTAAAAAGGCACATCCCTTTTTCTTGACCCTGGTCAGCGGTGTTTTGGAAGCTAAAGCTGAAATCGACGCCTTGATCGAACGTTTTTCCAAAAATTGGAAAATTCAGCGGATGCCGTGCGTGGATCGCAACGTCATGCGCATTGCGGTTTACGAACTGTTGTATTGTGAGGATATTCCCCCGAAAGTATCCATCAACGAAGCTGTGGATGTCGGGAAAAAGTTCGGCACGGAGGAATCCGGCGCATTTATCAACGGAATCATGGACAGCATCCGGGATGCATTGGAAAATGAAGGCAAACTAAAAAAGATAGTGGCCCAAGTGAATGATGAGGTGAATTAGATGCTGGGTATTGGGTATTCGGTATTGGGTAATAGATGCTGGATACTCGATACTTGATACTCGATGCTGGATACTGGATGCTTGATGCAGAAAAATGAATGGGAATTCGGTATTCGGCTTTCGGTATTCGGCAATGGAATTCGAACTTGGATGGTATAAGGTTTAGGGTATAGGGTGTAAGGTTATAAGCGGGATGTGGATGCTGGAAAATTGAATAGGCTTTCGATATTCGGCTTTCGGTATTCGGAAAGCAGTCATTGTTATTTCCTGTCCTCTGTTATCTGTCATCCGTCCTCTGTCTTCTGTTATCTGTCATCCGTCCTCTTCCATCCGTCCTCTGACTTCTTTTATCTGTAAAACAAGGAGAATAATGTGATTATCAAAACACTGGCTGTGGGGCCGATTATGGCAAATTGCTTTATTGTGGGCTGTGACGAGACGTTTCAAGCCGCGGTCATCGATCCTGGCGATGAACCTGATCGGATTTTGATGGCCCTGGCAGAATCCAATTTGACAGCAAAACTGATCATCAATACCCATGGCCATTTTGACCATGTCGGTGCCAATAAACGGCTCAAAGAAGTAACCGGTGCTCCGATCTTGATCCATCTCCTCGATGCGCCCATGCTCGATCAACTAGCCGACAGTGCTGCCGCATGGGGCATGGCCGCCGATAATTCACCGCCGCCGGACCGGGAGCTCCAGGAAGGCGATGAAGTTGACTTCGGCAATGTAAAATTGAAAGTGCTTCACACTCCCGGACACACACCGGGCGGAATATCGCTGTATACCGATCATGAAGTTTTTGTCGGTGATACCTTATTTGCAGGTTCGATCGGCCGCACTGATTTTCCAGGCGGCAGCTTTGAAACACTCAAACAGAGTATTCAGCAGAAACTATTCAAACTAGGTGATGACCTTAAAGTCTATCCGGGCCATAACCAGCCGACCACCATTGGAATGGAAAGGCGAACCAATCCTTTTGTGGGCGAACAAGCCGTGTACTAGGTGTGAATCGGTTGATGAGTTGACGGGGTAGCAAAGGAAAACTCAGACTGGACGTTTGCGGCAAGACGCGGCGCTCTTATGAAACTTCGTCTAGATTAACCCCAAGAAAAGGGATTTTAAATCGTGCTCGTGCTCGTCCTCGATACTTGGAGGCTCAAAAGCTTCGAGGACGAGCACGAGTACGAGGACGAGGACGAAACGGCAAATGAGTTCATCGAAACTGCCTTGATTTTGCGTAGTTTTTTTCCGATCAGACTGGCCGTTTTTTTGGCCAGAGGCCGCCCTCGTGTGAAACTTCAATGAACGTCGATTGATCCGCCGAAGGCGGAGTGGAATCGGTTGGGGCTTCGCTCTTTGGGCTTCGTCCCGCGGTATCGCGGGACTACGACCCAACACGTCGAGCTGCGGCCCGACAGGTCACGCTGTTTTTTTAAATTAAAATAGAAAGAATTCCTTAATTCGACAATCGACATTCGTCATTCGTCAATCTCCAACTTCGCCTGCACCTCGCCGTATTCTATTCCCTGGCGTTTCAGAATGTCGTAGTAGATCATAATCTGCTTAATATATTTTACCGGCTCGGTCCCCCGGCAATAGCCGTATTTGGCATCCTTATAGTATTTGCGATAACGCAGCAGCGGCAAGGTTTTGGCAACAGACTCCCATAAATTGGGATCCAGGTTTTTTCTGACTGCCAGGGTACGGGCATCATAAACATGGCCCTGGCCGGCATTGTAAGCGGCCAGGGCTAGCAGCATCCGGTTGGCCTCATCGGCCTTGTCATACCGGTCATATAGTTTTTTTAAATATCGCACGCCACCGTTAATATTTTCCACCGGGTTATATAGATCGTTGACTTCGAGGCTCTTAGCCGTTCTGGGTAGGAGCTGCATCAGGCCTTTTGCGCTGGCAGGGCTTTTGGCCCGCGGGTTCAAATGGGATTCCTGGTAGATCTGGGCGGCTATTAAGCGCCAGTCGAAACCATATTTTTTCGCAGCCGCTTTTATAAAAGGACTGTAGCGTGACAGCTTATTTTTTATGCTGCGATGAAATACCTTCAGGTCGACATAATCAAAGCTGGCAACAGTGCCATAATATTTATTGTAGATATCTTCGAATTTGCCGTTCAGTTTAATGAGCTTAAAAAAGGAATTGATTTTGGCTCTGAGGGCGCGGGCCTCGGGATGTACCGCCCAGCCAAGATGCTGCAGTTCACTGATCGGATGGGCCATGATGGCACTCGGATAGTGACGCCGGCTGAGCAGTGCGATATTGCTGTCAGCGATGGTGAGTCCAATTTCACCCTGGGCGACCTGTTGAATCAACTCTTCGGTGGGCATATCCTCATGCAGTTTAATCGATAATCCCAAACCCTGCTGTTGAAGCTCTTCGAGCCGCTCCTGGTAGGCCGTGGCCTCCCGAACATGGATCGTTTTCCCGGACAGTTCGCTCAAACCTTTTATTTTGGGGCTGTTCCGGTGAGCGATGAGATGCTGCTGTATATCCATATAGCCATTTGAAAAAGATGCCTGGCTTTGGCGTCGAGGGGTAATGGTCATACCCGCAGCGATCAAGGCCCCGGCCCCGGCATTTAGCACCGGGATCATCGCCTCCCAGGTTTCGGCGATATTCACTTTCAGATCCACGCCCAGGTAGTCGGCAAATTCTCTGGCCAGCTCATATTCGAAGCCCATCGGCTCATCTCGATAAATATAGTAGCAGTCCGGCGTATTGCGGGTTATTATGGTGATATGACCGGTCTTTTTTATCTTGTGAAGGGTAACAAATTGGTATTCTTCGACGATCGGTCTAAACACGTAAGCCATCGCAATGCCCCACAACACGACAATGATAAACTGGAGGGCTCGCCGTTCACCGAAAATCTTATGAATTGCTGATGAGGTTATGTTAGAAGGCTCCTATCTGGCAAGGTTTGATTTTGATGCCCAGTGATTCGCAGGCGCCGCTAACGGTCATTTTCGGCACCTTAAACCGGACGGCGATATCCCACGCATCGCTGCAGGACAGTCTTTCATCCTTTAGCGCATTTCGGATCGCCTCCTCCATTTGCCGGTTTTCCGGTGCTTTGGCCTTAACGGCTTTTTTCTGGGGTTGGTAGCCAAATAACCCCAGCTGGCACTTGCTTAATCTCAGATTCAACAAATCCACGGTTTTGCCGATCTCGGCCGGCGACACCCCGAGTTCCCGGGCCAGTTTAAGGGCGACGGCACAGGCCAGATTGCCATTCTTCGCGTTTTCCGTTAACTTGTCTTCTATGACTGGGTCCGCCTTGGCGTCCGGGCCGTGTTTGTCTGAGAATTTGGTTCCTTTTTCAAGCGCCATTGGCTGAGTCTCCTTGTTGGATATTGACAAAAACAATTTGAAACAGAATTATTAGTATCCGGTCTTGAATTAAATTTGCTAGTTTGATAATTTTAGAATTTTCAACAAGTATAGCATAAGTTCAATTTTAATTGCAATTGGACACAGCCAACCTGCCGGCCTTCGTTCTTTTCCGAGGGCCCAGCCCTCAATTCGCCAAAAGTGTCCTTTGCTCAATATAATCACGCTAATCTGTTATGTCTTTCAACGTCAAGCGAAAAACAACCCGTCAAATCATGGTTGGCGATGTCCCCGTTGGGAATTCGAATCCGATCACGGTTCAATCGATGACGAATACACCAACAGCGGATGTCAAGGCCACGATTTCTCAGATCGAGCGGTTGCAGAATGCCGGTTGTGAAATCATCCGCGTGGCCGTCCCGGATGTGGATTCTGCCCGGGCCATTTCCCTGATCAAGCCGCAGATTTCGATACCCCTGATCGCCGATATCCATTTTGACTACCGCTTGGCCATTGCGGCTGCCGAGGCCGGTGCCGACGCCCTCAGGATCAATCCCGGCAATATCGGAAGTGCTGCGAAAGTTAAAGCTGTGATAGATTGTGCCAAAGACGCCGGGATTTCGATCCGCATCGGCGTCAATGCCGGCTCGCTCGAAAAAGATATCCTAAAACAGTATAAAGGTGTTACGGCCCAGGCCATGGTTGACAGTGCTCTGCGCAATATAGACTTGCTGGGATCGCTAGACTTCCACCAAGTGAAAGTTTCCATCAAAGCATCGGATGTGCCGCGTACCGTCGAAGCCTACCGCCTGCTGTCGGCCAACACTGATTTGCCGCTGCATGTCGGGGTCACCGAAGCCGGTTCCCTGTTTTCCGGCATCGTCAAGTCGGCCCTGGGGATCGGAACCATACTGGCCGAAGGTATCGGGGATACCATCCGGGTATCGTTGTCGCGGGATCCGGTGGAAGAAGTGCGGGTGGGATATGAAATCCTCAAAGCTTTGGGTATCCGGCAGCGGGGACCTGAGATTATTTCCTGTCCCACCTGTGGGCGGTGCAACATCGAACTGTTCGGAATTGTCGAGCAAGTCGAAAAAGCGTTGTTGTCGACCGTGACACCGGTTAAAATTGCCATAATGGGTTGTGTCGTAAATGGTCCCGGAGAGGCCCGTGAAGCGGACATCGGTATCGCGGGCGGAGACGGAACCGGGATCTTATTTCGCAAGGGCAAGGTTGTCAAAAAATTTCCCCAGGAAAAGCTGGTTGAAGTGCTGCTGGCCGAAGTACGGGAGTTTGAACGAAACCACCGCGAATTGGAGAATTAGGACCAATTTTACATCTTGGCATTTTTGTAACTTTTGAAAGTACCGGGAATTTTTGAGATATAGGTTATACCTCAAACATGGAATAGTGGAATAGTGGAATGATGAAATAGTGGGTTCTCAAAAAGGAGAATATCTATTTTATTTTTGTCATTCTACTTTGGCCGGACTATTATCCCGAAACCCATTTTTCCAATATTCCATCATTCCAACATTTCAGTTAGGGCAACGCCCTTATATTTCAATGAAAGGAACTCAATGGGGAGCAACACAAAGACTGCAATAACACCGACAAGAGTAGAAGATTATCCGGAATGGTATCAACAGGTGATTAGAGCCTCCGATCTGGCTGAACGCTCGCCGGTGAGAGGATGTATGGTCATAAAGCCTTGGGGATACGCACTTTGGGAAAATATCGTTCGAGTCATGGATGATATGTTCAAGGAAACGGGAGTCAAAAATGCCTATTTCCCACTTTTTATTCCCATAAGTTTTTTGGAGAAAGAAGCCGAACATGTTGAAGGATTTGCCAAAGAGTGCGCCGTGGTCACCCACCACCGCCTGGAAAAAGATCCCGCCGGCGCTCTGCTGCCGGCCGGTCCGTTGACGGAACCGCTGGTGGTTCGGCCGACCTCAGAAACGATCATCGGAGATTCCTTTTCCAAATGGGTCAGCAGTTATCGCGATCTCCCTATTTTGATCAACCAGTGGGCCAATGTGGTCCGCTGGGAAATGCGGACTCGGATCTTTCTGAGAACCAGTGAATTTTTATGGCAAGAGGGTCATACCGCCCATGCCACCAAAAAGGAGGCGATTGAACGCACCAAGCTGATGCTGGATGTTTATGCCCGCATGGCCGAAGAGTACTTGGCGATGCCCGTTTTCAGGGGTGCTAAAAGTGCGGCCGAGCGGTTTCCCGGAGCGGTGGACACCCTTTGCATCGAAGCCATGATGCAGGACCGCAAGGCCCTGCAAGCCGGCACCTCTCATTTTTTGGGTCAAAATTTTGCGACCGCTTCCGATATTAAATTCCAAACCGCCGAGGAGACCGAAGACTACGTATGGACGACGTCCTGGGGTGCTTCCACGCGTCTGATCGGGGGGGTGATTATGACCCATGGCGATGATGACGGCATTATTTTGCCCCCTAAGGTGGCGTCCGCGCATCTGGTTTTATTGCCGATAGTCAGAAAAGCCGCCGATCGCGAACCGGTGATGGGCTACACCGAAAAGCTGGCTGACCAGCTGCGGAAAAAATATTATCATCATCGTAGATTAGTGGTGGAAATCGACGATCGAGATATCGGCGGTGCCCGCGGCTGGGATTGGATTAAAAAAGGGATTCCGCTGCGGGTTGAAATCGGTCCGCGCGATATCGCGCAGGACTCAGTCTATGTCGCTCGGCGCGACAAGGCCCATAATGATAAAATATCCATCAAGACCGAGCAATTCGTGACGGAAATATCAAATATGCTGGATGAAATTCAGGACAACCTATATGCGCGCGCTGGGGCCTTTCGCAAAGATCACACGGCAACCATTGAGGGCAAGAATTCGTTTTACGAATATTTCACGCCGCAGAATTTGGAGAAGCCTGAAATTCATGGCGGTTTTGCCGTGTCTTCCTGGTGCGGCGAGCAGGCCTGCGAGCTAAAAATAAAAGAAGACCTGGCGGTGACCATCCGCTGTATTCCTTTTGAGCAAAAAGACCAACCCGGTTCCTGTATATGCTGCGGGAAGCCGGGCACCTGCCAGGCGGTTTTTGCCAAAGCATACTAGAACTTGATGCTGGATTCTCGATACTGGATACTGGATGCTGGATAACGGATGAGCCTTTTTGATTTCCAGCGGCGGATATCTTGACCAATAAGAGCGAGAGACATCCAGCATTAAGACTATAAGCCAGCAGTAGGCGGCCAAAGGCAGGGAACTATTCCTCTGTGGCACGTGACGAGAAGCTTTAGACAAACGCAGGCATTGAGTAAAACGCATCGAGTATCGAGTAACAAGCATCGAGTAATCAGTGAAAAGCATCGAGCATCGAGTATCCAGAATCCAGTATCGAGCAGCCAGCATCGAGTATCGAGCATCGAGTAACAAGTATCGAGTACCAAGTATCGGGCAATGGAGTAACCGGTTTGATCCGAGTCAATGATGTTCTAGACAAAATCAGTGAATACCATCCGGAAGCGGATCTGGGTATCATCGAACGGGCCTATATATATTCGGCCCGGGTGCACGAAGGCCAGGTGCGCCTGTCAGGTGAGCCCTACCTTACCCACCCACTCGAGGTCGCCGGAATTTTGACTGATATGAGACTGGATGCCATCAGTGTCGCCGCCGGCTTCCTGCATGATGTGATTGAAGATACCCATGCCGGTCCTGAAGATATTGAAGCATTATTCGGCCCTGAAGTGCGTCATATTGTTTCCGGTGTCACCAAGCTCAGCAGTCTGTCTTTTCACAGCTCCCGGGCTCGCCAGGCCGAAAGTCTGCGTAAGATGTTTCTGGCAATGGCTGACGATATCCGCGTTATTCTGATCAAACTGGCCGACAGACTTCATAACATGCGGACCCTCCAATTCCATAAGGCCAACAAAAGGAAGGAAATCGCCAAAGAAACGCTGGATATTTATGCGCCCATCGCGGCCCGCCTCGGAATATATTGGATTAAAAATGAGCTTGAAGAATCTTCCTTCAGGTTTCTCCAACCGGATGAATTTAACCAGATTCAAACGCTGGTGGCGAAATCCCAAACCGAGCGCGAAAAGTATATGCAAACCGTTAAGGACTACATCCAAAAGAAAATGGATGCGGCCAATTTGACCTGCGAGGTACTGGGACGTAATAAGAATTACTTCAGTATCTTCAACAAGATGATATCGCAAAACCTGCCTTTTGAAGAAATCTACGATATTATTGCCTTTCGCATTGTTTTAGATTCCATCTCCCAGTGTTATGAAGCCCTGGGATTAATTCACTCCATGTGGAAACCGATCGATCATAAGTTCAAGGATTATGTGGCGCGACCCAAACCCAATATGTACCAGTCCCTGCACACGACGGTTGTCGGACCTTTTGGTGAGCGGATTGAGATACAAATTCGAACCCGGGATATGGATCGGGTCGCCAAATCCGGTATTGCCGCGCACTGGAGCTACAAAGAAGGCAAACGAATCGATGAAAATATCAGTGAAAAATTTGCCTGGATCCAGGACCTGGTGGAAAATCAGGAGAATTTTCGCGACCCAGGTGAATTTCTCGAAAATGTCCGGATTGATCTTTTTCAGGAGGAAGTCTATGTGTTCACACCGCGCGGTGAAATCAAAACCTTGCCGTTCGGGGCGACGACGGTTGATTTCGCCTACATGATCCACACTGAGGTCGGCAACCAGTGCACCGGCGCCAAGGTCAACGGTCAGCTGGTTCCCCTGGCTTACGAATTGAAAACCGGGGACATCGTTGAAATTACCACCGCCAAGAATCACCATCCCAGCAAAGATTGGCTCAAATATGTCAAAACCGTCAAAGCACGTTCGAAAATACGGCACTGGATCAAGACCCAGGAAAAAGAACGCAGTATGAGCCTGGGACGGGAAATGCTGGAAAAAGCTTTTCGCAAAGAGAAGCTCAATTTTAGTGCCTTATCTAAAACCGAGCAGTTGGCGAAAGTCGGGTCTCAATTTGGGTTTAAAACAGTTGACGACTTAGTGGCCAACGTGGGTTATGGGAAAATCACACCTTTGCAGGTCGTTCGTAAAATTGCCCCCAAGCAGGAGCCGGCCGCCGACCAGGAGTCCATTTTCAATAAACTGGTCGGCCGCGTGGTGCGAAAAAAAAGGCTCAAAGACGGTGTGCTTGTCAAAGGTGTGGATGATATTCTGATCCGGTTCGGCAAGTGCTGCCAACCGGTTCCCGGTGATCCGATTATCGGCTATATAACGCGGGGATATGGTGTGACAGTGCATCGCACCAATTGCGTCAACGCCCTGCGTATGACGCCTGAGCGCCAGATCGAGGTTGAATGGAATCAGGAAGCCAGCGAAACCTACCCCGTAAAAATCAAAATTGTTTCCCATGATCGGGTCGGGCTGCTGGCTGATGTGGTCGGCAATATCAGCAAATTCGGCGCCAATATTCTCAACGCGAGTTCAGAAACTCGTGAGAATAAGATGGTTGACAGCTATTTCACGATTGGCGTTGAGGATACCGGCCATTTGGAAAGGATTTTATCGGCGGTCAGGAAAGTAAAACTCGTGCAGGATGTCAAAAGAATCGGGTAATGTGTAGAAATTGAAGATTGAAGATTGAAGATTGAATATTTGCGGTATTCTATCGATTTAAATTGCGTTTATGGTTTCTTTGGGTCAATGCCACTGATTATATATTTTAATCAATCTGGAGTTATATTAAATAGACATCAACCTTAAATCTTCAATCTTAAATCTTCATTCTTCAATTCCTACGGTGCTTTGACCACAGATCCGGACTTGATGCAGTTGGTGCAGACGACCATTTTTTTCACGCGGCCGTTTGAAAGCGTCCGGACCCGCTGCAAATTCGGATTGAACCTGCGCTTGGTTACGTTGTGGGCATGGCTGACGTTATTGCCCACCATCGGTTTTTTGCCGCATATTTCACACATTTTGGACATGATTGTTCTCCTTATTACTACCTGATATTGGGTTTTGCAGCTAATGAAGGGCAAGCCGCTAAAAACCAAACTTTGTACACTAATACCGGTTAAGTGTAAAGTGTTTTTTTAGTTTTCCATGGTTTCTTCGGCTATTGAGGCTTCGCATTGAGCGATATATTGCAGAGCTTTCTGGTGGTATCCCACATCAGGGTAGTTGGCCAGCACCGCCATAAACCTTTGCAGGGCGGCTTGATAGTGCTTTGATTTAAAATAAAAAACACCGATATAGTATTCATTTCCGGCCAAACTCTTTAAGCATTTGGGAATATGTTCATTTCCGCTGCGAGCGTATTGATCGTCGGGAAACTGTTTAAGCAGTCGTTGAAACGTCTCAAGGGCCTTGCGTGCCGGTGTCTGATCTCGATCGATGGTATCAATTTGATCGTAGTAGGAACGTCCAATTTGATAGATCACGTAGGGTATCGCCTCGTTGCGGGGATGCAGCTTTTCAAATTCCTCGTAGGCGAAGATCGCTTCATCATATTCTTCCAGATGGTAGTGGGAATCGGCGATTTTCAATTCAGCCAGATTGGCATACTTGGAAAACGGGTACCAGTCCTTGAGCTTCTGGAAATATTCGATGGCATCTTTATAATTGCCGTCTTCATAGGCATCCATGCCATCCCATGCCAGCTCTTGAGCGGTTCCGGTTTCCTCAGTGCCCCAAAGGGCATCCCAAGTCTTTTTGAGCGCGGAGCAGCCGGAACCGAATATCAAAATAGTGATTCCAACAACTATGAGGCGTTTCATTGATTGATCGTTTTTTTTCCAAAACAGGGATTGCTGCTATTTATGGTACAGTCATTAAAGCAACTTGTTGATTGCATCTTCCAGTTTCGATTTGGCAACCATTCCCGTTATTTGTTCGACAACATCACCTCCTTTAAAGAAGATAAGCGTCGGTATGGCCTTGATCCCGAATTTTCCGGGTGTTACGGGGCTATTGTCAACATTGCACTTGGCGAATTTAATCTGATCGCCAAATGAATTCGCGAGATCTTGCACGACCGGCCCAATTGCTTTACACGGCCCGCACCACGGTGCCCAGAAATCGACCAGCACCGGTTTATCGGATTGCAGTACTTCAGATTCAAAATTACCGTCATCTATCTCCATGATTCCTTCTGCCATAACCTTACGTCCTTTCCTTGGGAAAATGATAAGAATGGTCCATTATAGTTATGGCAGTGTCTATTGTCAACCATGGCAAAATCTAAATTCGGTCTGAGGTCAGAGCAAAATATAAGCCGGGTGTTATTGGTCGTTTATATATGACGGAATCTTTGATATTGTCTTGATATGACGTGCGAAGTGTTTTACCAAATACCAAACACGAAACACCAAACACGTGATGAATTCGGATTTTTCACGAATTCATCAATTTTCAATTCCGGCTTGCCCGGATTGGGAGTTGAGTTGCCGGCGGCTTTCGGCACTATTCGATATTTAATCTTTACCAACAGCCCACCAAACGTAGCGGGAAGGAATGCAATTGACTGACAAAATCCGAATTGGCGCATTGATTTCAGGAGGCGGGACGAACCTGCAGGCAATTGTCGATGCCTGTCGTGACGGCCGGATCCATGGCCGAATGGTTTGTGTCGGAACGGATAATCCGGATGCCAAAGGCCTGGCACGCGCCCGCCGGGAAGATATTCCGACTTTTTCCGTTGACTATCGGTCAATTATTCGGAGTGTAAAAGCTGGACCCGATAGAGTGGACCTCCCGTCTGATTTTGATTATTCCGATGTCCAGGCAAAGCAAAATTTTTTTAACGATCGCGTTGATCCCGATAAAATAAAATTGTTTTTGATCAGCCGCGCCGTCGCAGAAGCCAGACTATTGGCGGCAATGGAACAATATCCTTTTGACCTGTTGGTGTTGGCCGGCTATATGCGCAACTTAACGCCTTATTTTATCGACCGAGTCAACACGGATCACAGTCGGCCGCGGATCATGAATATCCATCCGGCCCTGCTCCCGGCCTTCGCCGGAGTCGACGGTTATGGTGATACCTTTCGCTATGGCTGCAAGGTTGGCGGCTGCACGGTACACTTTATCGATTACGGTGAAGATAGCGGACCGATAATCGGTCAACGGGCTTTTCAGATTCTGCCGGAAGATACCATCGACACCATTCGCCAAAAGGGATTGAAGCTGGAATGGGAGCTATACCCGACCTGTATTCAGCTTTTTGCCCAGAACCGCATCCGGGTAGTCTGCAAAAATTTTGACCTGGGCAAGGGCAAGAAACTGATGCGAAGGATCGTAATGGTCAAGGAGTCAAGAGATAGAAGGTAAGAAGCTGAGAAGAGCAGAAGGTGAGAGGGTAAGAGGGCTGGCAAATCAGAAGGTCAGAAGGTGAGAAAATCAGAAGAGCAGATGGTAAGAAAAGCAGAAGGTTAGAGACCGGGGGTTATGAGTAAAAAAAGAAT
>Ga0209367_1002775_pt1 | contig 23394 bp, 18 predicted proteins | sample WorMetLIZISLAND2_FD_187412 | JGI IMG/M metagenome (GOLD analysis project Ga0209367, IMG submission 187412) | Marine gutless worms symbiont microbial communities from Max Planck institute for Marine Microbiology, Germany - Olavius geniculatus... ... | reverse complement strand
AAATAGATGAATATATCGCATTTTTCGGTGGCGATGTCTCGCTGCTACAGTAAACATACGATCGAACCTTTACCACAGCAACAAAAACTCTTTCGTATCGATTTATACGACGTCCAATTTAATTATACTTGTGATCTGGATATGCTAGATTTGTGCTATATCAGTTTTCTGAGGCGTTTTTGCTGGATAAATTAATTAATGGATAAATAAACAGCATTCTAGAGTGCCGATGCGCCGTTGCTTTGCCGTAGCTATAATGGTAAACATATATCTTGACAATGGACGTAGAATAATTAATGAGTAACTATTGGAACACAAAATGCGTATTTTCGAAACTTTAGTATGCAACTGTTAATGCGAAAATCGTGTGATAACCTCAGGGAAGCTTAAAATTCGAACAAATTACTGCCAATCGGTGCTGGACTGTTTCGTAAGCATTAGCATTAGCGTATGTGACTGTGACGTCACTGTAGTTGGCCTACGGGCTGAGCGCGGCTTGACCAATCAGCGTCGTCCACGGTATAACCACGACCGTTCAACTGAACGGGATCAGCTGATCCAAGTTCAACTTGGTGCAACGTAATTCAGCATGAACTCGGTTCAACTCTTGATCTAGGTTCAGCTGAACCAAGATCATGAACGACGTTGGTGCAACTCGCCCTAAATAGCTATTTATAAGCCTATATACAGTTATGTAGTGTACGCAAATAAAAATTGCAATAATGCCTAGATTAATAGATACGGTAAGACGCCAACAAGGTCGACAAGAAAGGACGACGTAGTGAACATGAGTTTAGCTGATACAAATAATCCGTTCAACAGATATACGATGCTGCTTAGCAGTAACTACATGTGAGTATAGTGGCTGCAGAAAGTTCATTTAATTGCCGATAAAATGAATTGCGACAGATGTAGTGCCGTATGCCGTCTGTCCGTTCGTGACAAATCAATCGATGGCTTCGCTTGGCGCTGTCAAAAGAATCATGAAGTATCCATTTGAAAACACAGTTTTTTTTCCAAAATCACACATGTACATTCCAGACATCCTAAACTTTACCATCACATATGCAGAAGAGCAGTCTCTCTGGAAATGTGCAAAAACAGCAGGTGTAGGCTACGGCAGCACAGCTATAGACTGGGGAGGCTACTGTAGAGAATTATTCAGAGAATGCAGCAGACTGCTTTTAAAAGAATGAAATAACGAAAAAAGACGACATCTTGCTAGCCAGCTCTTCCATCAATGCAATCAAGGATCCAGCTGAGAAAGTTCTGGCTGGCAAATTAAAAATTGCTTACCAGGCTGGCAAAGGAAGGCAACCTAGTGTCACTGTTAATCCAGAATGAATGCATAGATGAGATTAGACTTTTGTGCAGCGTAGAAGTTTGTGCTGAAGCTGGAGTTTTACCACAAATCTGTTTGTGATCATGTACACTCAGTGATCAAATGATAATGTTAGTGGCTGGCATGCAATAAGTGAGTCTGTCAAAAAGCAGACTGATCAATTGAATAGTGGCCTCTAGAATGTTGATGTTGTTTTCATAACACTGTCGATATTATACTCTAAATGAATGGCATAACGAAAGACGTCGATTGGTGCTGCTCTCTCGTGCAAAAGTAAGTAAGTAAGTAAGTAAAGTAAAAAAATAGATATGTCGATATTAAACTGTATCGTTATCATTCTATCACTACTGTGAATAAATAATTATTTTGGCAGCAGGCCAAAATATTTATGAAATAGAAAAAAATTTGTCCATCACTGCTGTCTAATACTGTGCTGCTGCCACTTTGGTTAACGCAGTCAACAAGATGAACACTGCGGAAACACCAAAGCAAACTAGAGGTATTAATTTTTTTTTTAAAAAAGAATAGCGAAAAAAAATTTGACATTTCTGTTAATCTGTAAATGTTATTTTTATACTGAGCGACGATGCAGATTATAAACTAACATTTTGCTACTACAGTGCATTTTGCACTGAGTGCAGGGTTTGAAAATTAGCGAGTTGAACAACTGCTTGAAAATATAGTATTATCGACTGTTTAATGATACAAATGATGTGCTATTTTATTCAGGAACTGAACGTGCGTCAACACCTGTTGGTCTGCACAACGTGTCACCAGTGTCACCGATGATTTCGCCAATAGCAAGTGGATCATATGCAGAAGGTGAATATTTTTTTTATATTATTGTCCATATTTTAGTGTTCAAGTTATTGAATTCGACACCAATGGAGAGCCAGTGTACGACTTCCTGTTAGTGATTAATAGCAACCTGGGGCCCACCAGAGATACAGTGACTTATTGCCTGAAAATCACAAATTTTGCCTACACTGCTGTTATTTAGTGCTCTCGATCGTGGTGACTTTTTTCGAATTTATGGGAAAGCTTTGCAGTTCCTGAAACTAGAGTCGTGCAGGCAGCCAACGGTGAAGATTTGATGATCCTAGCTTGTAATGTTTTTACGTGCGAAAACTAGCAATAGCGTGTCAAAATTTGATGCCGCTGAGCAAAGGGAAATAGTGTCACTCCTTAAAAACATTATTTTACCGCTATAGGCTAGTCTAAGGTGAAAATGGTTGCAGATAGGCACGGACATGTTGCATATGATAACAAGCACTAGCGACGAGCTTCTTAGAAATGTCATCATCGATGACACTGAATGACCTTGAATCCCAAAGTAGCGGGTTTTAGTGATTTTTTCCGTGATTTTGAGCTGCAAAAGAATGAATTGTGGCGAAATGGATAGAGATAGACCAAGATTACTTGCGAACAGAAACTGCTATAGGCTCTCGCGCGTCTCATGAGCATTAGCTCAGATTTCTTGTTGACTATCCACAGAAAGACGGACAGAATTGTGATGACTAAGACACGCCGAAAGCAGCAGCAGCAACTGTCTTCGTGTGTAAAAGTGCGATTGTATTCAGGTTAGAGTAAAATGCTTAAAAGGTGTTTTTTGTTTGTTGTTTTCTTTGTAGAGGTGATTTGCGGACCATCGGCACTGGGTGTACCGAGCGCGGAAACTCCACAGCGAGCCCCACTTGGAAGTGGGCGTAGAATAGTGGAACTGGCACCGGTGCGCCGGACACTATTCACGCCCCCACCGCTGGTACCGGCATTGATGCCCTTGATGGAAGATAACATGGATAACACCATAGTGTGGGAGGGGCCGACGCGAGCTGACTGGGAGGAAATGAGCAGAATGGCGACGGTGTTGATGGAACTATTTGTGATTTTCGCGGAAAGATTTCTGCTGGAACCAGACAATCAGGCTACTTGTGACAATTGATGTTTGTGACTTACTGTCTGTGCGTCTGACTAACTAAGTGTGTCTGTCAGTGTCTGTCTGTCTTTTACGCGATTATTACAGTAACTGTGAGTGCTTGTTTTCTTATTATTAACGTGTGTGGATATAAAAAAAACATTAAGAAAAAACATGCAACTTACTAACCTTGTTTATGAAAAGATTGGCAGAAGCAAAAAAACAAATGCTGTCAACAGCTTTGAACGAACTGAAACATGGGCGATGTTGACTGTGCAACTCCTGGACAGCGACTGTATGAAAATCGCAAGAGCCGATGGTTAAATATGGGTAGGCTAACCCAAGCTAGGCTAGCTGAGCTGTGTAGACATTGTATGGTCAAAAACTATGCATAGTCATAAACTTGTAGCCAACACTTTGAGATGAATATTACGCCTGCTGTAGGCCTATAGACACAATGGCATGATATGCCTATAGAATAACAAGCTGTATAACTTGGACAATGAACAAGCTAAAAGGTAAAAATTGTGCTATAGAAGAAAGTTTGGTGTATATACACGTCAGATATATTTTAAGCCCTGAGAGACATTGAGATAAGATAAAAAATGTTATCATGAATAGCAGCAGCAGCAGTTGCCATCCGACGAGTGATGTATGGCCTGGAAGAGCGTTGTCACGCGGGGCGTGACAGCAGCATGGGGGATTATGCAACAGCAGCATCAGGAGGACGGAATGGTACGTCACGCCTCGCGTGACAGCAGCATCAAGGGGATTATGCACATGTTAGGGCTAGCTAGGCAGGCTGGAGTGCGAGTTAGGGTTGAGGGGGATATTTTTTTAATGGGTCGATTGTAGCTAGGCATAGTATAAGGCTATTTGGATGTGGGATACTTTTTCACTAGGTGATTCTATATTTTGGGGCTGGTTCTCTCTTTTTCTAGCTACTTACGTGATCTCCATTCTGTGTTACTAATAGATTTTACTTGTCTTCTACGCTGTCTACTGCTGTTCTACTCTGTGATTACGGTAACCTGTGAATAAACTTACTCTTCTGATGCTGTTTGTTGCCTATGATCGGGGGCGCCAGGGAGGCGCCGGAGGTTACTGTGGCCCCAGCTTTGGCCAAGATCAAGGGCGCCGCCGGTCCGCTCCGAGCCGCTCTGCCTATAGTCGACGAAGGGATTATGAGGATAATAATAATCACATACTACACACTCTAGTGGAAGCTGTGCAAACGCTCTCTCGACAGGGATCAGATGGACGGCAGACCCACGAACCAGCTCCTTTAGGGGCTCTGGAGACCGAGGTCTGGGTCGCCCACGCTCTCACAGTATCACATGTATGCCTCATAACAGGCGTCTACACTCAAATAAACGCCACCAGGAATACCCCCAAAACTCTGAGAGAGAAAAAAAACAGCGCCAGACACGGCGACATAACGCTTACGAGAGGAACTACAAAAATAAGAGACAAGAGGATGACGACGAAAGACTGATGGATGATCGCTACAGGCGACCTAAGGATAGGTCCTGTCCTTTGGACCGTCAAAATCAAGAGAGGCCGACTAGGTCCGAAAATCCAGATTTTCACAATTTGGTTCGAGCTACAAACAAATGGTGCTAGAATCATTAACGCAATGAATAACTGGGATAAAATCCCTAACTCTGTCAATAGGGAAATTGACCAGCTGTCTAACTCCATCAAACCACCATTGAGGGATGAGGAATTTGATACAAAAATCCGGTCTATTGGCGACCAGTACAAAGCCAATCTGCACCGTACGGTAAACCAACACCTGATCAGAAAATACACAGAGACATGTCGTAGGTTGGCAGTAATGGATGATACGGACATGGGGATGGCCCGTCAAATAGCTCGCAAACAAATAATAAAATACAATTAGAGATCCAATGGAAACCGAGCTGATAGCCTCCTCAATGCTGTCATATTTGATACCAGGTAATGTTTGTTGTCTTCTCACCGGTGGCAGAGGCCTAAAAACCCTGCCACCAGTAAACAAGCCCTCCCACCTTAGGCTACTACACGCATTGAGACACAAAACAGATAATGGAGATTAACGATCAAAATGAAACCGATCAGATGGAGGCCGAACAAATTCTAGGCCTACTAGAAAACACCATGTCAGATCCAGAAACAGAAACCACAGTTATCCCCAATAAACGGCCGGTGAGCTGATGCTCGCCCAATTCCATCTCCCCAGCCAAAAAAAAACTAGGGTAGTTGCAGGAGAGCAAAACGGGTTTGCTCGGCCCACGGTTCCTGCTCGGACAACCAGGGGACTCCCACCTTCTGTTCTATCCAAACACCCCAGGAATGCACAGTTCACCTCCCACATGACGGAACCGGATATGGAACCATCAGACCCCCGGCTGTTGGCTGGTGAGGCGCGAACGGAACCGGATGTGGAACCACTCAACGTGCAATCGATGAAAAATGTGATTACCATGAGACCAAAGAGGCCATGGTAGCTCCCGTGAAAGCCAAAATGGTGTAGAGTCAGAAAGTAGTACAGACGAAAACTGAAGGAATAAAAAGGACGATCACTGGGCCCGAATTGGCAGCCGCTATAGCGTTGATCGTGGTAGAGACTGCCGAGCCACAAGCGAGCACAAGTGCTGCTTCGGATCAAGTCCGCACACAACGCACACACAAGAGGCATTCGAAGCCCGACCACCGTATGTTGATCCAACTATGGGCCAAGGACGTCTGCGTCCGCCTAATCCTGTGCCGAGACTAATGTCGCCCGTCAACAAGCTGATGATGTCTTTGTCGGACCTAGAGTCACACTGAACGTGGACTTAATCAAGTTCAGAGGCATTCCAGGAGCTACACTAGCAAAGTTTGTTTTCTACATTTTTCTTCTAAAATATCATACAAAAAACACCACAACACATTTTAGCAAAAAAGTTAGACTAAGTAAGCAGGAAAAGCTAATGCTGGTGGGGTGTTGGTGGCATTCGTGAAATTCTCAGCTGCGAACAAAATCACAACTGCAGCAATAAACAACTACTCCTGTTTTTTTCGGCACAATGAAAGAGATCTGTTGATGGATTTGATATCAAGTGTCTTGCCACGTGTCTTGTCTACTATCACATATTGTTATTGTAAGCTGTCATGTTGCAGATCATTTAACGTTGCCAGTAGATCACTGACAGACCTACGAACTGGCATATCATCACTTCGCGAATATCCGTGACACAGCACCCTAGTTCCACTGCAGGGTAACTAACAACTTTACACAATTTGCGTAAAATGTCCTCTCGGTCTGACAAACAAGACGTGTTTCATCAACCATACAGCTATTCGATGCTTCGCAATACATCAGGAAAAAGTGGGTGGCACATATGCAGAGTCATCAGTGCTACACTTGTATGTCATGTCCCATTGCTATGGAAATAAAGGGAAGTTTATCTCACATACTGAACAACTTAGTTCACTCTGGTCCTCCTGGCCATGTATGGAAAAGTGTATTTGGTCGCCAGTCTATACAGTGGACTGTCAGCATTTGTCCCGATAATCTTCCTCTACTCACCTCTTTTTTTCCAAGACCATCCAGTGGAAGTTACTTGTCAAATCAATATTTCACGTTATCAGCAAAATGCTATTTGAATCATTTAAACAATAATGATATAAGTTCTATTAATGAAACACTGACCAAGATTAAACTTGCTATATATGGCTCAAGGCTTTTACCCTAATTTAAGGCAGAGCAAAGTATACGCAAAAAGGAAAGTATCGTAGTGACTGTATACAGGCTAAGCAGTCCGTGCACAATTAGGCACTATAGCAATTTATGGAGCTTATAAGCCTATCAATGGATAATGAATTTGTGCTAGTATGCCTGAAATGGCAGCTGTGTTAACTTTATCACCGTTTAACGAGCAATTGGTGGAAAGAAAAACTCCGCCTCAGCACACAACAAAGAAGAAGACTGCCTCAGCCGTCTCACGATGCAGACCAACTAAGCAGGAAGCACCCCAGAGCAAAAAGAAAACAGGAAAGTAAGTTACATGTCGCGGTCAGAAGGAGAAACCAAGGAAACCTCCACTGCCGTGAGAGCCACAAAAACGAAAAAACAATGGTGGACACTGGACAGTCGAGACAGTATTATATGCTGTTCTGTTTTCTGTATATTCTGTACATATTTCACCTGCATTGGAAACTGTTCTGCTGACATTGCAGCTGCAGTGCAGAAGGAACAACATTATCCGTGTTCAATCTCAACGTCATGACTGCGTTTGGCAAGAATCCAAGACCCAAGCCACACAGAGGACCAATCAGTGGCTGGCGTCCATGTCCTGGATACTAAAAACTGAAGGTTGAATATAATAATTAAGTATCATCGTTCTTATGTGGAGCAAACACTGATATTCTGTGTATGCTGCTGTTCCGTTGGTGTAAGCATGTGTTGTATATACTAGTCAAGAATTGAACGTGCAGCAATGGCTGCAAATGTTATCACTGTATACCCAAGAAAATCTCATTACAAAAATTAACGAAACTTGCTGAACATTCGGAGAAAGTACAGGCGTGCTTATGTGCTGGAAGTCTCTCTATTAGTCTCACAGCTTCTTATCACCAGTGATCAAAATGATGCATTTCGTAAATTTGCAGCAAAAGTAGCATCTGACGATCTGGACTGAAATGACACGGTTTAGTTTTTGACAAACTTACCAATGGGTGAGCAGGGTGACCCGATTAGTCATTGGCTGATGTGTACATAACAACAGCATCAATAGCAGTAATGCATTACAGTAGGCAGCATCTAATAATGGCATTGATTATACGCCAATATCAGACACTGCCTACAGTTCAGTTATATCGCTATGTACATGCCTTACAAATCTGTTATGTATCGAGGGAAATTGCTGTTTAGATCTCTAAAGCGAAGTGAAGTGGCCATGATCCAGCTCAGCTAATGCAGAATCCAAGCATCCAGCAACATTATTCAACATAATGCTTAACTACTGATTCAAAAAATCCAAGTTAGATATCTGTCGATGACGACTCAAAACTGTTGCAGTGCTATCAGAATTCAGTTGGCAGTAAGTAACTTCATCCTGCTAGATGCGGAAAATACCCATGTCTGATGAACAGATGTTTTGACTGTAGCCTGAAAGATGCATCCTGAAAAACCACCTGAGGCAACTAGCAACCAGACATGTGTTGGGAGTGCAGAGAAAAGGTCAACAAGTACCTTGCTGCTCAACGTGGTACAGCAATGAAACACTTGCCATTGAACAAGTCAGAGACAGTGTTCCGTTGCACACAGTGCGAAGTGTACTTGTGTATATGTGAATCCAGCACTTCCGGGATAACTCAACTCTAACTGAACTCAACTCAACTCGGGTTTAATAAAAACGATAGCCGATGGCTAAAAAATATACAAACATAAAAGTAGCAACTACATATAGAGCATACAAAATACGAAATAGTCCACACTCAGCACTCCTTCAAGTCCGGTTCACATCCATATATATATATTTCTAGATACACCAAAACAGAGCACACAGTGTTGTATATGTTTATATTTTTAAGTTATTGGTATTTAGCCAAGGCAAAATGAATAAAAGAGCGATATTTTTTAGTTCTCGTCCGTGGTATGGGATAGGCGGTATGTCGTCGGAGTCGAGAAATAGTATCAGAGTCTCGTCGTTGGGGAAGAAGGTCGTGTAAACAACTGTCAGCATTTGTAACTGTGCGAAAAAATTTTCTCCCCAAATCACACCTTCGTACAGAAAGGGGTTCTACCCCAGCGTATGTACATGCAGAATCATATGGCATATCATATGCAATGGGACGAATGATTCTGAGGGCCCTCTTCTCCAAAGATTCCAATTTTTGGGACTGAGCAACAGTTAGACCATGGTGCCAAGTTGCACATCCATATTCTAGGACAGGTCTGATTACCGTGAGATAAAAATACGATAGGTCATTCGAAAAAGCGTCTCAACTGTTTAAGGTAATACAGCCGTGGAGCAACTTTCGCACAAACAGTGTTTACATGCGCTTCCCAACTCAAGTCATTCGACAAAGTAACACCAAGTAGTTTGAAACTAGTAACACGTTCGATAACATCAGACTGTACAGTAAGACATGGTACTGACTGTTTAGCAAGGGAACCAAGGATCACTTCCTTTGACTTACTGCGGTTTACAATCACTTTATTGGTCTGAGCCTACGTACTGAGACTTTCGACATATTGCGTCATAGGCATTAGTGACTGGACACAGCTGTTTGTGTGAATAAATCTACTTTATGATTATACTTCTATACTTCACAGCACTGAACTAGAAAACACCCACTGGATGACCAAGGCACACGATGAATGAGGACAAGACATACTGTCCTGGGTTGACGGGGTTCAAAGGGTTAAGTACCAGCTCAGATTCAAGATAGCTGTAGATGACCACTCAAAACTGTTGTGCTCAGAATACAATTGGCAGTAACTTCATGAATGAATGCCGAAAATACCCAGGTCTGATGAACAGATGCTTTGGCCAAATGGCCGTAGCCATTACCATTTCTGTAGCACAGCCAAGGCAAGGATGGACCAGCATGATGCAAAATCAACTGTTTGTTGACTCATCGATGATATCGTTCACCATCACTAAAGACGCATACAGAGTGGCAGAAACAAAATAAGAAGATAAAGTGAAATAAAACGAAAGACAAGAGGACAGCTTTCATCTCGTTTCATTTCTGTCACTCTGTGTGCAACTTAATAAAATTCATAAATTCATCGGCTGGTGACATCCTGTACAGACATTTCACATTACATACAAAAAAACAATTAGTCAGTACACAAAATTAAACATGGCATACATACCTTTGCACTGTGATTTGTCTTTTGATATTTTCCAGGTATGACGATCAAAATTCCAAGCAGGTCATTAGTATAGTATTGCTTCGTATAGCATTGAAAACAGCTAATATAGTCTATCATGTTAATGTCCTTCAGAAAAGATTAACAGTTGTAATGTCAATATCACCTACAAAACAAACAAAAACACATCACTACACACAGAACACCAAGAACAACTATGAATACAGGACAACAGCAAGTCAACACAAAGCACTGGATTATAACAGTTCCACTTAAACTGACTGCTAATTATATTGGGTGGCCACTGGCCATGCCGCTCAAATATTTAGATGCACTACAGAATGACAAAGGCTTGCTAGTACACATCCAGCCAACAACTGTTTACAATGGACATTCAAAAATTGGCTTAAATATCGTCAATTATTCTGGCCCGATATTGTGAGAGCAAAGACCTGAGTGGTAAGGCAAGTGGGAGAAAGGGAGGTCAGAGGAGGGAATGAAATGAGCTGAACACCACACCACAATGATTGGGGGCATGGTGAGAAGAGAACAGGCAGCAGCCAGAGCCTCTAATACTGACAGCAGTGCAGCAGCTGTAGCAGCAATAGCAGCAAACATGCACCGGGCTCTGCTACTGATAGTTTGTTGACTCAAGTGATTAAAGTGACCTCACCTTTCCCATCCCTTCCCACTCACTCAGTCATCAATGCAGTCTCTTGCAATTGCAATGTGAGCTCTAAACTTTGCCTACATACAGATGTCTGTGTCTGCGTGCTATAGCCCAAATTCCATTACGCCGACTTTGCGACAAGGTCCGGGACAAGTTTCCGACAAAGTCGCGAACATGTCGCGGACACAAATCATGAAAGTCCGCGACACAAATCACGTCGCCAACTTTCATGACTTGTGTCCGCGACAAAGTCCGCGGACTTTGCGGCCGACTTTGTCGCCAACTTTCCCCGTGCATTGTAACGGACTAGATTCCATTAGAGCGACACAAACGGGTTTGTTGCGGACTTGTCACGGACTTTGTTACAAACATCTCGACATGTCGATATGGTCTGTGTGCCCGACTTTCGTGATTTGTGTCCAAGACTTTTCCCACGGGGAAGTTTCGGTGAAAGTCGGCGTAATGGAATTTGGGGTCATTTCAGCTATTGCTGTGAATTAGAATAAGTCAAGTGGCATGTGCTGGCGGCGTCTGTGTAATATCGTAGGCGGCAGCGCAGTCAGTTCCACGATATCCTAGTAGTACTATTGGCTTATCAACATAATCTCTAAACTTCAATTTCAGCGTACACATGCCTATAACCTCACAAATCTTTGCCATCTAATGTGCCGCAAGGCGAGCCAAAATGATAATGTGGGTACAAATTTCTAGAATTTTTAGTGCAGAGTTCGTAGATTTCAATTTCAAAACCCCAGAGAAAACTGCAAAACTGGTCACAACAATGCCCAAATTGCCTGAAACGATAAATATTATAACTATTTTGCACGCTCTCAATTTCGCACTTTCAAATTTCGCACCACTGAGCACGATGCGTTGCACACGCACTCGTTTGTGTCTTCAAAATATTCCAATTTGTGTACTTTTTCCATCATTATTTTGACATCAGCATGTGCAGATTGCAAACGCCTACTAACGGGAAATGTTTTCAATCTGATTCTTTGCCAAATTTCCATCATTTTGCTCAATTTATGCGACACAAAACAAAGACATTTCCATGGCTCCGAAACAAAAGAAAGATCCAACTAATCACCAGACTTTGTAAGTGACAGAAATTATCATAGCTTTGTCAGACGCAGGCTTGCCGTTACTGCTCCAACTCCAGTGCCCGGCATTGAACGATAATAAATCGGATTTAGGTAATGGGACAAAAAACACGGCTGACTCTAGAAAAACCCGATCGTACGGCCTAGATCTCCAGCGACAACATTTTGCTGCGGTCTGTCGACACGGCTGCATTACTTCCTAGCAGTTTTAGTCACTCGTCTACTTTTACCGCAGTTGATATGTGTTATGCCCCATCGGAACCTAGAACTAATAGGTGTAAAGTTGGAAAGTTTACTGTTGCAGTTGCTAATCTCCAAAATGCATGTATAAAAAAGTCCCTAGCGTTTCTCCTTGGGAAAAATTTTTGGTGACGATTAAGATAATGCACTATTTTCTTGGCGCACGGTTACAAATGTGTAATCAGAACTGCGCATGGATACCCGGCTTTTGTTTACATTCCGGCATTGCTTGGCAAGTTTTACCTGCAAAACACTCATAGACAATTTTGTAAAGTTCGTTTAGGAGTTATTTTTAATGTTGCATGTATGTATTTTTGCATTTTTGATTTGTGGCAGAATAGTCAGTGGGCTGTCACTGTTGATCACTCGGTATGCAGTGATTAGTAAACAAATCTAAGGCATTGTTTTTCGTTCTTATTTATTTTCTGGCAAATGTATATTTTGCCTTTTAAATAAGTACTTTGATGTTTTATGTGTGTATTGAGCACTTGGTAACGAATAATCAACAAAAAAGGCGCCCATGACAGCATATCCTCGCCAAGTGACAAAATAGTCGTTTAAACTGGCACTTTAATAATAACGTAAACATAAAGTAAAAATATATAACGTTAAAATACAGTAAAAAAGTAAAAACACAATAAAATTGAAATAAATAAAAAATAATACAATAAACATAAAATACAAAATGTAATAATAATAATAATGCAATTAACAATAAACATTAAATACATAAAAAATGAAGCTGAAAAATAGAGAAATAATTTTGAAATACACTGTATGCGTTAGACCTACTAACTAAAATTGGTGTGAATATTATGGTGTAGAGTTTAAGGCATAGAATTAGGGTTAAGGTTAGCATTATAAACAGATTCGTGTGCAATAATCAACACCAAAAATTAGTGTACAATACGGGTGGTAACTGGTAAATTGAAGATTCCATCAGGCAAGCAAAAAACCTGCCGACTGCACCATCATAGCCAGGCTGTTTGCTAGACTTGACGTGCTACTTGGCTGACTGGTGGATCCGTGATATCGTGGTTGATATCATCAGTTGCTCGGCTGCCGCTGTCCCTGCGGCGGTACGACTCAGTCGTCGTACTGGCTAAGGCTGTTCAAGGCTTTTTTCCAGTTACCATCCGGATATGGAATAACCTGCCTTCTGATGTCGTCATGTCTCCTTCCCTCGAGGTCTTCAAGTCCCGACTGGCAGGTGCCATGGTGATGCAGAGGACAGATTAGATCCACCCTGTTTTTATCAGCCGCACATCTTGCACGCTTTCATCTGTTCTGTTTGGAGTTCAACAGTTGTTCCCGGCACTTCGTGCACCTCTGCCATGCACGACATTACTCGCAAGAGGATATGTGCATTATTGGAAAAGAAAAAGAAGAAAGTGGTGACCGGTCAAATATCCAGCCTTCAGAGGGCCACATATTTGACCAGTCATGACCAGTCAATCGCTCATGACTGGGTGCATTTGTCCGGTGACAAAATTTTGACTTGTCACACAGCCTATAGGATATTTGATTGGCTGCCTGTCAAATACCCTGTGCTTTTGAAAAAAATATATAATTTTAAAAAATTAAAACATGTATTATAATTTTAACTTGAAGAAAATATAATAAATAAGAAATAAACAAAAATAAAAAAAAATTATACAAAAACGGAACAAAATAAAAATGACAAAACTGAACATTGCTTAGTTGCTCATAGCAGTTTGTGCACTGGACAGTGGACATCTGTCAGCTGAGTGGTGAACACTCAAAGGTGTGTTGCCATGTCAGCATGCGTCTGCGGCAATACGATCGATTATCGGTGCTGTACTGCTGCGAGACACATGCCGTCATGGCAGCTGGCTTACTGATGACCTCAATCCCTACAGCATATCACGGCTTATGTGCAGTCGGCCAAGTTTGCCAGGTGACTGCAATACATAACTAGTATTACACCCAATATCTATCATCATGTACAACATCTGTTGAATACACTAACCATAACCCTAAACCTAAGCCCAACCCTAACCATAAACTCGAACACTAATCATAACCCTAACCCTAATAAAATAATAATTAGTCCTACTGCATTACGTATAGCACTTGTGACCCCTTGCAAATCTGTTTGCACATACACAGTGACACATTCAGATCAGCGATCTGAAAGGTGTGTAAAAATTGATAGGTTCATATCACCGATCTGAACGTGTAGTTATCGTTCCAATGATTGGGTTGGGCAGTCTATGTCACCCAAAAGATGTGGGCTCATTAACCATCCCGAGAAAGTTTCCAGCAAGTACTGAGTACCGGTACTGAAAGTCAAGGCAGGAATAGTAAGGAGCATGACGCTTACTCACATGGCGACATTGCCAGTCAGGTCATATAAACCCAACCAAGCAATTACTCATTGTTTGAAAAGAGTGTTACTAGGGTTGCTAAAGGATCCACAGATCCCTCAAGCCACTACTCAAGTTGGGCGGTCTGTCTCTGTGAGCACTGGTAGCCCCCATCTTTGCTGCAAACCAAAGCCCAGTTGCAGCATGGCAGAGACCTCCTTGCAGCTTCTGAGTCAGAGCCACTCAGGCCAAAAGAATGGTAATCAACCACATACTCATACACATACTGAACCACATACTCTCTGTTCAGCCTATTGGCATTGAATACACCTGTCACAGGAGCTCCCCCCCATCCCCAGCACACTGTCCAGCCCAGCAAGCCCTAGAAACCCAGTCAACCCCAGGTAACTATTAAACAGTCACACTAGGAATAGCTGAAGGCACCCCTTTTACCTGAAAATATCAGCAAGCTGTGGGGCTTACCAAAAGATTTTTAGTCCCCACAGAATCTCTAAGGGCCGGTTTCTGGATCTTAACTGGCTGGTCAAGTTAGTGTTAACTGACAGATTTGCATAATCGTGTTTCCCGTTGCACTAACCAACGGTCAAAATGGCCAAAAATTTAACTGGCGAAAATTGGCCAGTTAGCTAACCGTCGATCGTAGTTATTGTATTTAATGCAACTTTTGTACCATTTTGCAAGCAGTTAATTGAAGAATGAAAACGATTTTAAAAAACGATTTTACCGTATAGCAATGTCTTCAAAACGCACGAGGAGACGTTTGCTGCTACAAATTTTACTACAAAATCCATTGATGAATGTACAAAATGGCTGTCCGCATATTGCTTGGCTGGGCGTCGTGCGCTGGCTGAGGAGCGCTTGCGCTCATTAATATTCATGATGCCCGCCTGCGCTAGGCCACGGCCTAGTGGCTAGGCAGAAGTGTAAGTGTCATGTGCATCGTTGCTAAGCAACTATAGTTTACCGCTCAGTTAGCTGACAGCCAGTCAGATTTTGTTCAGAAACGCGCACAAACTTAACTAATGAGTTACAGTTAACAGATGGTTTACTAACTGACGAGTTAACTAATAGATCCAGAAACCGGCCCTAAGCTGATCAGCAGACCTGCCACATGAGTAGTGCAGCCACATCACCCCTGTCATGTCCAGAGCCCAATGGAAATGCCAGCCCTAGTCATCATATTTGCAAAAGTTGCATCGATGCTGCGACAGAGTTCAAGGCACAGCAGAAACACAGTGGAAGTTGCCCAACACACATGGCTGGTGTGCTGATGGGTTGCGCTGCTTGTTGGGTGGTTTTCTGTGGGGACTGAAATATTTAGGTGAGCACTGCCCCCACAGTATAGAGATGTAGTCATGTGAGCAGAGGTAGCTGTGCTGTTTGCTATTCTTGCCATGACTTTCAGTAGCCTGTAGGCTTACCTGCTGTGAACTTTCTGGGGATGGCCAAACCACTGATGGGTTCACATAGCAGCCTAAGCCTGTGGGGCAGCTGTCTCAGCATTGGCTGCTCTGCCCTGCAGTGGAATGATGGATAGGGACCAACTTAATTCACGATTTCACGGCCGTGACATTTTCCACGAAATTGGCCTTCTTCCGTGAAAAACGCCGATTTCCGTGAAATCCGTGATTTTTCGTGAATTTTAGTGCTTTTAGTTTAATTTATGACAATTCCAGAGTTTTGTCAGCAGCTTTTGTACGGATGTTGCTGTTTGCCACGTGTCGCACTTCAGCACTAAGTAGTTGACATTGACTGTCTTGAGTCTTGACTTAGTGTAGTAAATATTCGTTGCTCTGAAATTTCTTCGTTTGCAATAGCGCAGCACCTCAAAATAATGTCTGTGGGGCCCATGAATTTGCGAAACTCTTTCCGTGAATTTTCCATGAAATTTGACACATTTTAAAAATTCTGCCGTGAAATCATGCATTTTTTCTTATGAATTCGGTTGGTCCCTAACGATGGAACAAACAGTGAAAGCAGCTAACAACCAAGCAGTCACCGATGGCTGTCATAAGCTTCCAATGAATGCCAGCAAGGTTGACCTGACCTTGTGCTTTCTGGAAAAAATAAGTAAATTTCACTGAATAAAGCATAATCAACATCTTTGTGTAACCCCAGAATGCTAGAAAACTGGACCTATGGACCATTAGTCACAGCAAATAGAAGTCTGACTGTTGGAGAGCTTTAAGGGACACCTTTTACTAGTTACCGGTACTAAGAGATTCCTGTGGCATGAGGCTTCACTCACCGGGAGTTGCGCATCTGCTGAACTCTTGGCATATGAAGCCTGATGCTTTGTGTCTGGCCAATGTTGCTCTTGTTAAATATTAATCTGTTATTAAATTCACATGTGAAAGACCTGTTTTGTATGTGGTTAAAATTTGCAAATAACTGTGTTTTTATATATATCGACTCTGCGTGTTTTCAAAAATGGCAGTGGTTTTTCACAAAGACCGCTGTCTTTGTGGTCATGTTGTCAGTCAGATTGGTATAATATTTTCATTAATGTTATTAGATGTGTGTTAGAATATTCCCTGTAGCCCATATAGTCCCATTACCTTGTATTTAAAGTAAAAATAATTTAATATAACCTTATTCCAGGCGGTTTGAGCTGTTGCAATTTTCACCGAATTAAACCATTTTACATGTCAATATTGCTAAGAAATTGCAGTTGTTGCTGCTCTAATTTTCTTCATTAGACCCTGCCAAGCACTGTTTAGTGATATTTGACACATTTGTAACTGAATTGTGTAGTTGGAGAACTTGGCCTATTGATAAGTACAGCATTATATTGGCTTTCGGCATGTTTTGGCGGCCATCTTGGATTTTTCCCTATAAAAATTTTCCCCGAGCCAGATTTTTTGGGATTTTTTATATGTTGATGAGGGATGAATTCTGCTTCATACAGGATATTTTCCAGCTTTACACCTATTAGTTCTAGATTCAATCCTATATCTCCCGGACTATTGTTTGCGTTGTTTTTTTTTCTTTTGTCACGTAATTCAGTAGTTTAACATCTACCAGGTTATTCAGTTTTATAGCAGCCGTAAGTCTGAGTAACTGTTGGTGATTTGTTAGCGTATAAAGACAGCGTGGATGATTGGAAGCTAAAAGCTTGCTGTGCAGTGAAACTGGAGAGAACACCTAACGTATCTCTCTTGTTGTAATGTTTTACAGCGTTGCTAGTAGCGTTGGTATAAACGGCGGGGGCTGTGGCTACGGAATGCCGGTGTGTCTGTAATTTAAAGGTTCCATAGTACGAAGGTGAATACTGCAACATGCATTTTCACTAACCCTAATTCTTACAGGGTGGCCACATACCTGGAAATCCTTGAATTCTCTTGAAATTCTCTGAACATGGATAACTTTAGGAAAATTCGGGGTTTTAAATAATTTTCTGCAACTTTTTAAAAAAAATTTTAACAAACGAAATAGTGTCAGCAAGTGCAGTTTTGGGGATGCAAAAAGGGTATGCTCTAAAATATGTTTGGAGCTGGGCTCTGTTTTGGACCATGCTGGGGAGTTTACAGCTAGTGTTGTGCACACCTGTGATACCTCAATAAGTATCATGAGTCAGTGGCCTCAGCGTACATAACCTTAACCCTCCGACAATGTGAGGTTAACTTTTGGTGAGTTACCCCAGGTTTAAACACAGTTTTTGCTCAACCCTTGAATCAAGAATTACCCCTGGTTTACCACTCATTTCAAAAACCGGACATTAGTGTTTTATCTGGATACATCATTTCATATAGTTACTAATAAGACAGTAATTAGAAAACAGTATTGATGTATGTTTTTGTAGGTTGATGAGTCAGCTTGCTGGTGTAAACATCCAGTCAAGTGTTGGTATGTTTTGCAGGTTATAGAATTATTTCAGATGAACTCAGCTTGTCCATTGCTTTCTGGGTAGATGCAGTGAGTACAAGTGAAAGCCTACAGGCTAAAGATAGCCACACTGTGTGATGCCTTGCATCTGTGATAAATGTACAAAACATCAGTTTATACACTTGTTAACGGCGACGTGCAATGAGTGACACATTGAAAACAGCAAAAATCATAAAAAGGTGATATCACTCACCATCACATTGTCTAACTGTCAATGTGCTGTTGAATAATATCACCTTTTTATGACTGTAACACATGGATTTAACATGGGCATTTGAGCTTTTATAACTTAGCAATGTTTATTCATGGAAAGGCGCATAATATGCCAAAAGTTTCAAAATTGTGTACAGAAGAAGTGTACAACTTGCATATCACAGCATTTAAATATTTCTTGCCTGATTTACACATATCTGTCTCACCCCTAAAATCATGCTAAATTGGCAGTAACACATAAATCTAAGTTAATTTTCATTCAGCATACAGTGAAATATCAACAATCATTAACACATACGTTGAGTTTAGATGAAATTTGACATAGGCAGTTCCCCAGCTTTTGCATTCATAACCGTCATCAGTCCTTTTAGGCTGCTTATCCATCGCTGGAGTCAATGTGTTCAGGATCAGCTCAGCCCAGCATTCGATTAGCACACGTTATACCTGGTCAGTTACTGAAATTTTGTGACCATGCTATCTGCTGCAATGCCCCCAAACTGAATAATTCACAGAATTTAAATCTGGACTTTTTGGCAGTGAGTTTCTGCATTCAATGAACTTGGGCACATGGGAATGCTGGCAAATGCCTAATTTCAAGGGTAATGATGATTTAGGCAAATTAGGCAAAGAATATTTAAATGAATCTCTATTCAAGTTCGGCCCTTTTTGTCTACAACATTTTAAAACTTTTGACATATAACGCGCCTTTCTGCGGGTAACCATCGCTAAGTTATCAACGCTCAAACAGGTCCAGTTTTTTTATGGCCCACCTTGTATATACTAGAAAATTTTTTGTTATATTTCACCCATTTGCCGAGAAGCCCCCAATGGACGGATTTGCACGAAATTTTGCACGGGGGGTCGCCTCGCCGACATAATCACCTGTTTCAAATTTTGTGTCGATCGGTTGAGGGGTTTTGGATCTGCGCGGGGTCGAATTTTGCCATTCTCCATTGACTTAGCCGGTCGCCATTAACACAGGGCTGTGCTACTGCGCTCCTGTGATCTTGCAGTGTTTACTGAAGGTTCAGGAATACAGAGATTGGCACTATCTGAATGAGCCTTGTGGCTTGGATATTTATATCTTTACTTTATGATTGATGTATAACATCATTTGCATTAAGCTAAATTGCTTACTTACTTACTTACAATATCTTGCATCTGCTGCTCAAATTTCTTGTTTGCAATGAATGTTGGAGCAGAATTATATCTTGTCTGTTGTATATTATCCAGGTAAAAAAAGTTCATTTGAGGTGAAGATTGAAGCTGATAGTAATGATATCACTGATGACAAGCCAACTATAGAATCTAGAGGTTAGTGTATGACACGGATCTCCCGGATGTCCTCGCCACACGTGGCTACGTACCCTGGGAGCAGATCTCCAGCCTCATAATTAGGGACCAACTTCATTCACGATTTCTTCATTGTTATGTTCTGTTGTATATGTCTTGTTGGCTGTACATGTATATTATCTAGGTGAAAGTTCATTTAAGGTAAAGATTGAAGCTGATAGTAATGATATCACTGAGCATCTACATGATGACAGGCCAACTATAGAATCTAGAGGTTAGCGTATGACAGGGATCATGGAATTATGGGATTATGTGCATGTATAACTTTTTGCTTTATGGCGTTTTTTGCATAATTCGGCAAAATGTTCATAATCACAAATGTGCATGATATATGACCCCCAAACTCCAAGCTTGTCAGAAAAGTTTACCTTGTGTATTATAAAATTGAATATTTAACCTTTTTAGTTTAGAATTCATTGTTCATTGTAGTTCATTGACTGGGTAATGCAGATTTATAACATGATGTGTTTTTTTGCGGTTTTTATAGCCAGAGTAAGTAAGTATGTAAGTATGTGCTTATTTAAAGTGCACAATGTCAGCCAGTGGCCGAATCTGAGGCACTTGGCTGAGCCACTAGGGGGAGCAGTAGTCCTGCTGGAAGCAGTGAGTTTTAAGGAGGCAACGGAAAGTGTCTGCAGAGGTAGAACGACGGATGCTAGAGGGTAGTGAGTTCCAAACTATGGGGAGATTTAGTCTCAGCGTCTTTTTTAGTGAAAATGCGAGTGGATGTTCACTTAGATGGTTTCGTAGTGTCATAATTTCATTTAAACACAGAAGCCTTGCTGTATCACAGGCTGAATGGTAGTTCAATCCATGTGTTAACGGCGACTTCTCTTTCCTATGGGAAAGCCAAAAATTCGACCCCCCCACAGAATCAAAACCCCTGATCAGATGGAGATAAGATTTGGCACGGTTGATTACGTCGGCGAGACGACCCCCAGTGCCAAATTTTATGCAACTCCGTCCACAGGGGGTTTCTGGGTAAATAGGTGAAATATACGCAAAAAAGTTATAACCATATATTTCTTTCAGAAACTCACATAAAGGTCAGATTTTTGCACGTGTCTTGTTTGCTGTATATTATCCAGGTGAAAGTTCATTTGAGGTGAAGATTGAAGCTGATAGTAATGATATCACTGAGCATCCACATGATGACAAGCCAACTATAGCATCTAGAGGTTAGTGTATGACACGGATCATGGAATAATGTGATTATGTGCATGTATACCATTTTGATCTTTTTGTGCCAGAGTACGAATCTTTAACTTTGACTGACTTTGTTTTTTTTTACTTTGGTGGCTTGGTTTTGTTGGACTTGCAATCAAAAGTTCATGAATTATGTTACAGGTCAGGTGGGTGACTGTTTCTGGACATGTAAACTATCTCGGTGTGTAACCAAAATACCTGCAATGTCAACCAGGGATGTGCACGAGACCTTCTGAGCCGAGACATGGATGAGACCCGAGATCCATGTCTCCGAGACGAGACCGAGATGAGACGTTTAAAATCCGAGACGAGACCGAGATGAGACGTTGCAGCTTCTGAGACTCTGGTCGAGACCTTGAAGCTCCCGAGACTCGAGAGTCTCGGGAGATTCAACATCTCGCCAAGACGTTTTCTGTGACGTATGGTGAAACACATTGACAATGAAAAAAATACGGATTAATTAACTCGCACTGTGGTAAGCGCTTTGTGATATTGTGGGTTTTTCACTTTATTTTGACAATTATCAGCGAATAATTAACGGTTTGCAGCACAAAAAATTTGCAACTGCAGTGCTGTAGACATGAGCCGTTATGTTTATCGCAGTTTGCAGGCAACTGAAATTAGTAAATTACAGCTGATCTATAGCCTTATACATCGTCTACATTTGGCTCATATTATTCATTCTAACATATACACTTTATCTTTATTGCGACTAGGTCATTTTATGACGAAAAAGACTGACATGACATAATTCTGCTTTATGATAAATAAGAAAATGAAAGAGTAAAAACAGTGTAAACGAATATGTCAAAGCCACAAATGTCATGCTGGTTAGTATCGCTCTAACTACAGTTACAGCATGCACAGCGTGTGCCTGCACAAAACGTCTCGACGAGATGCTATGGCCCAAGACTGAGACATATTGCTCTAAGATGAAGACGAGACCGAGACGTTGAGGATTTTGTCTGAGACGAGACGTTAGTACATCTTGAGACCGTCTTGAGACTGATATGTCTCGTCCGAGACCACATCCCTGATGTCAACTCAGCCATTTGTTTTTCCAGGCTACATTGTCCAAGTCCGTGATGTGTACAAAGCCACACTCTGATCAAAACATTTAACAATTTATTTCTCAACATTTATGTTTATTTTGCAGTCAAAGTTCTCCTCCTATCCATTTTTTGGGCTGGCCCAGTCCTGCATTTAGTCTCATTATCACTATATCCACTTTCTGTGTGCAAGTTCCACAATCTATACATCAGTGAAACATACATCTTTTACTGACTCATATGAGTTTGCTGTGGATACGACGTCGTTGTAATTTATGACGTCATAGAGCATTAAATAAAAACAATTATGTATAAAGAAAATGTTTAACTACACTCGGAGCGACAGTATGTCTGGTGTTTTTTTGGAGTTGTCGCTGTTTACGTTAGATACTGTGGTCCATAAATTTTGTGTTTTTTTGCTAAACAGTGTTCTAGGTCGAGTAATAAGATTGTTCCATGGTTCTCAACCATACACATGTATTAGTGTTTTTATACTTTCTGTTATCATTTTGTTGTACATTTGTAGTTATGTAGTTCTATGGACCTCGTATGTCTGAATTAAACTGGATTGATTGATTGATTGATTGATTGATTGATAGAGTCATAATTTCACTACAAACACAGAAGCCTTGCAGCTCCTGTATTAAGATATAAGTTTGTGGTATTAGTGTTCATGTTAGCATGACTACAATACAATAGTGCAGCACTATAGTTCTGTCTAGTAGAGCTTGTTGGTCATTTTTTTCACTTTTTGACATCTGCATGATAGAAAAATTTATAAAAAAAGTGATGTGGGTTTTTTAGAAAAACATGGCATCGGATTTTTGCTATTGTTATGCAAAATTTGCAGATTTTGGGGACATACATTTACTGTCTGTTATGTTTTTATCTCAAGTTACTAGTTACCGCATTTTTTTTCAGAGATTTAGCCAATAGGTTAGGAAGTGTTGAATAGTTGACAGGTATTGATTGCTATTTCCAATTTTGGTTTTTGCTTAGAGTGAAAAAATGTTCTCAAATGATTCCAGTAAATAAAGAACAACACATCTTTGATCCACTCTAACGCCATTTGCACAAGGTTTTCACATTGTAAACATTTTTTTTTCTTTTTAGCATTCTATCTCCATTTAGTGTCATTAGTAAGATAGACAGCAGTTTACAGACGTGATGTAGAATTATGGTTGGTATATTGTCTTGTATTGTGCATATTGTACAGGTGAAAG
>Ga0209367_1002774_pt1 | contig 23399 bp, 9 predicted proteins | sample WorMetLIZISLAND2_FD_187412 | JGI IMG/M metagenome (GOLD analysis project Ga0209367, IMG submission 187412) | Marine gutless worms symbiont microbial communities from Max Planck institute for Marine Microbiology, Germany - Olavius geniculatus... ... | reverse complement strand
AAGTCCCGACCCCCTAGGTTCAAGGAGGCCGGCGCAGGCGGGCGTCAAAGACAGCTACCCCCCTAAAAAGTGGTTATTTTACCGCTATTATCGCGTGTAGCGTGAACCTGGTTGCAGTCTATAGGCACAGACATGCTGCTTATCATAACAAGCACTGGTGACAGGCTTTTTAAATTTATCAACATCGATGACCTTGAATGACCTTGAACCCTAAAAATATTGATTTAACGTGATTTTTTGGCGATTTCTGGCTGCAAAAGAGTGAATTACGACGAAATGGATGGAGATAGACTAAGATTACCTGCGAACAGGAACTGCTATAGGCTTTCGCGCGTCTCGTGAGCTTTCCTCAAATTACTTGTTTAGTTTATGTTGACTTTGACATTTAATCGTACGTAGAGCTTATTCTTTTTCTAGCGTTTAGAACAAACGATTGATTGAATGAATGACTGGCTGAATATTCTAACCAAAAATATAAAAAAACGGTCCATAAAAATGTTTTTTTAGAAAATTAAAAACGTAGGATAAATGAAAAACAATGTTTAAAACGTCGAATGAAAAACGTTTAGCCCTAATTTGTTGAACTTATGGTCTGGTGCTTCAGGGGCGTCTATCCTCCTAACTCTTTGGAGCAAGTCCCCCCAACTCAAGGTGAGGCGCCGCAGGCGTCGAGAACGAGGCGCCGTAGGCGTCGAGGGATGGGAAATGGGGAGGAGGTATCCCTCCCCAGCCGACTAGGGGGTCTGGGGAAGCGTCGTCCAGCGGGGTCCGGGGCGGAGCCCCGGCGAAAAACGAATTTGGTGCATTTTAAACGTCACAGAACACTTCTGGCTGCAAGATATCGTAAATCATGAGAACAGCATTGCGCGAGCTGATATGCAGTACGTCATGAAAACTGGGCAGCAGACTTGAGCACTGGTTACAGCAAAAACTAACATTCGTGATATTTCGAGAATTAACCAAACAGTTACAACAGCGTCATTAGCAACCTGATCATCATCATCATCAGCTGCTGCAGATTGACACTGACTGACACTGACAGAAATACAGACACGCAGACTAGTCACTGACTATAACTACAGGCCAGTTGTACTGTACGCAAGACATAATAAGTCCTCTGTGTCCAGATCTTCATAATCAAAGTTGGAGCTCTTCTTTGTAGCAAAAACGAACTGATGTGATGTAACTTATATATAATGTTTTTGCAACTCCATGCCAGCTTCAGCAGCCAAATACATTTGCTTCAGCTCAGCCTTCAGCATCGCATTAGAACATGGCAACAGGGGCCTACTTTGCTTCCAGTGCAGCAATGTAGCCTATTTATATACTTCCTTCGCACGTCCAGTCGTAAAGATCAAACGGTGCGTGGCTAAAAATAGCTCACAACCCCCGCACTAGCCTTAGCAGTGCCCGTGACGTCATGCATTATGGAGCGGAAGGATACGAGCTCCCATACACCCGACCGCATCACCGCTGTTGTAAAGTAAGGTGATACTCAATTGCCGGTATTGTCGGCGTGTTTGTACAGTGCACGTTGTTATTGCGGTGTCAGGAACCTGCTGCATGACCTAAATAGCTTTTAGCGTGGGATACCCATGACGTCATCGGCGCTATCGGAGGATTTGCGTTGTGATGTTGATTTTTTTGTGCTAGCTGTTTTAACTTCGAATAATTTGAGTTGTGTTTAACGAAGGTTTGTCGATGACTGGCAGTAGGTTGTGCCGTTATCTGCACTTTTTATTCGCATGGATATCTTTGTCTGAACTCTTGACATGCCACGTCCGACAGTGGAGAAATCCCACCCGCCTGCACAAAATATAAGTATGTGACTGCAAGTGTGCATCCACGTCTAAAGCTATGGCAGCAATATAGTTTTGTTCAGCCGTTGTTTGTTTAATAATGGAACTTTTACAGTATTTTTAGCTTTTCACTGCATGCATTTTAATGACATACATTTGTTCACCTTTGACATTTTTGTTGTGGTGTTGATGTTGCCGGGCTACTCTGGGAACCACATAGCCTAGTTATAAGCTGCATTCATAGATTGCTGTACCTAGTATGGCAAGGAACCCCCGTGTTGGCTTGCAGTAATCCTGTGCTAATTTTAGGACTGATTGATTTGGCTTGAAATAAACCGTTTTGAATAGTTGATGCATTCCTGTACTGCACTGTTTTTGAGTGACATCATACAGACGGAAGATAAGACCGCCAAACTGCTACTTTCCGTCTGCAACTTTAACCCTAACCCCAACACTAACCTTAACCTACAGACGAAAGATAAGAGCACTAAACCGCTATTTTTCGTTCGTAGGGGCGGAAGATAACATTCACGTCTACCACTTATAATCATACATTATGGTAAAATATAAACAAATGCTGGCATATAAAAAATGGCCATTTTTATTGTTCAGATTAGAACATGTAAGTCGGCCTTGTAGATTTTTTCTACCAATAGAATTGGCTGATGTTTGCTTATTTTATCGATCGACAAAATTGGCTGATTTTAGGGGCTTACTGGCCTGAACAGAGAGATGAAAACCTGTATGCTGGAGAGGCACAGCCACCATTTTTCTACAGTTTGATGACTTATCTGATGCTAATCAGTACTGATCATTCACTGGACCAAGTATTCTTTCTCTATTGATCAGCATCTAAAGGAACGGATGCTGCTTTGCATGGGTGTTTCATCACCAGTACCAATAATCTGTCTTACTTTGTTCTATTGACATTAAATGCTTTGTTTGTTGTCAGGTGAGGGGAAGAGTAATGATCCTGTCAATTTCATCGTTGGTGGCTCACAGCTGTCGAACATCCGCGCACATGTTGAAGTTGTAGATAAAACGTTAAAGAGCAGTGAATCTGGGATTGTAATGCTGGCTCAGCCTTCTGAAATGTTAGTCAGTTCTGGCACCCCCTGTGAGCAGCAAACTGCCATTGTAGTGACACCAGTTCACGGCGACGGACAGAACAGAATCCAGTTCGAATATTCACAGGCTGCGTTATTAGACGTAAACCGAAGAATTCAGCCACACGGCACTGGAGAGATTCTGAGAGTGGCTGCTGTAACGGGATCTGCTGAACTGAGATGTAATCGATCACTGGAAGCTCTGTGTAATGCCGCTGATTCAGAACTGAAGAATATCGGTCACCAGGATCAGCAGCGGGTTCAGGTTAATGACACAAGGCATTCAAGCCATGTTGCGTGTGTTGTAAACTCAGCGATGGGCTCAGGTGGCAGGTTGGTGTTGCCTGCAATTAGGTTAGAATCTGATTGTGTTGTTAACAGTCATCCGGAAGCCGTTGTTTTAATGCAAAAGCCAGTTAACTCGTACCCAGGTGCAAGCTTGTATCTGCCAATAACAGGTAATGCTGTCTCTTCGGAAATTAGTGTTAGTCATTCGTCTATTGAACGCTCGTATTTGATGTCAAAGAAGCTGCCGCGGACTATGCAGATGGCATCACATTCGGCCATACAGTCATCCCAGCATGATGCTGTGAAACCCAGCAGACATTCTTGTACGTTTTGTGGTCGAGTCTGTGCGAAGCCGTCAGTGCTTCAGAAGCACATTCGTACACACACGGGTGAACGTCCGTTTCCCTGTACGACTTGCGGACTTCGCTTTAAGACAAAGAGCAACCTCTACAAACACTGCAAATCACGAACTCATCTGTGTGCCCTCAGTGGCAGTGATTCCCTATCTGCTGATGAGTCTTCATGCAGCGGAAAGCCGTTTGTGACTGAAGAAGAGGTGGACAATGCAGTTGATAACCCAGTCGAAACTTCTGTCAGTGGTGATCAGGAAGAGGAGTTGAACTTGAATAATGAAGAGATTGTCAGTCCGCGTATGTTGATTACTGATGATAAAGTGTCTGCCAATACAGCAGGAGCTGCAGCATGTAAACTACTACCAGTAACTGTGATTGATGGTAATATGTACGTGATGGAGCAGGTCACATTGCCATCCTGGCAGCCTGTAGTTCAGCAGCTGCAGCAACAGCAGTCTGACACCATGTCATTGACAATGTCAACTCATGCGTCGGAGACCACGCAGTCCGAGCAACTAAACTCTCAGAGTTCAGTGAAGGTTGCGGTCATGCCTACACCTCGGTCTAACTCAGCTGCCAGTGTTTCAGTTGATTCGGAGGTCACGCCACAGATCAGCCGGAGCAGTGCCACAAGGGAGGCATTGCAGGAGCACATTTCACGTCTTATCTCAGAGAATGCGTCCATCATTAACAGTACACCAATGGCAGAGGCTCCCCGAGCCAAGCGCATCCTTCGTCAGAGCAGCGATGGAACTGTCTCTTCCACAGCTAAACAGGCAGCAGGTCGACCTCTGCTGAGAACACGGTCACTAACACCTTGCCCTACATTATTACCAGCATCTTCTTCATCAACCCACAGTGATGCAACTCATGGTAGCAGATTAGGACCATCAGAAGTTTCTCGTCAGAAGTTACTGCATCAGGCTGCTTCAGAAACTGGAAGCCTTAGTTCAGCACAGGTCTTGGGATCTTCTTTATCATCAGGAATGCAGCTTTTGACTGTCCCAAAGGAACCACACTGTTTTGATGATGATGTAACAAACCGAGTGATGTTGCTGCCCAGTAAGGGTGGCGATGAAGCTACCAGTACTGATGTGCAGTGCAGTGGAGTACGAATTATCTTAGAACTGGCCGACTCAGCAAGTTCAGCACAGACTATTGCTTCCGCAGAAGTGGCCAAGGAACCCGCTGTTTCAGACTTATCAGGTTTATCCACATGTGTGACGTCACAACCATTGCTAGCCATTCCGAGTAAGTCCCGGATAAGCTCACAGTCGGCTGAACGTCATAGCCCCACATTGTTGTCAGTGCCTGCCTTGTGTATGATTAAATCTGTTGAGCAGGGTCCTGTGTCGGGAAGTGGGCATCCAGTCCAGTTTGCGCAAGCTGATCCCATGGCTCAGACTGCACCGCTGCAGTGTGTTCTACTTGGTAGCAACGACATTGCAGTCCCCGTGACTTCACACACTTGTTCAGTTGCACAGTCGCAGAACAGCAGGCCAGTTATTGTGGAAGTGGTAAATGTGCAACAGCAGCACCAGCCGCGAAGAGGCAGACCAAAGGGTTCGAAGAATCGCCCGAAACTGGCAGCTTCAGCTTCCGACCCAAGCGGCAGTGTAACACCGCATCCTGTTACAGCAAGAGAACCGTTGTCAGCCAGTGTGACTTCAGCACCGTCGACCGAGTCATTGTGGCGTCTCAAACTAAAAGATCAGTTGATGCGACGATCGCTGAGTAGTGAACGTCGTGCATCACCGGTTTGCCAAGATGATGAACCTGCTTCAAGTTCTCACGAGTCGGTTTCTCAGCCTCAGAACGGGTTAGCTGTTAGTTCATGTAGCAGTGCATCAGTGACAGCAAGAAGTACACTGCTATTGTCAGCATTGTCATTAGGTACCAGTTCGTCTGTTGCAGTCACAGGTGGACCTCTGGTTATTCGGTCACATTCTTGCGACGCGTCAGTTCCGCCAAAGAAGCGACGCAAGACACTGACCGAACTTGGCCGTGGCACGGCATTTGGAACCCGAGTTGAAGAGTCTGCACCGGCAGTTGATTCACAGTCACACAAGGTTGCCGATTCAGATGACTGCGTGTTTGAGTCTCCATGTCAAACTTCATCTTTCCCTCGCAGTACAGTTTCATCATCTAACAGTGCAGTCGACAACATGTCGTCGTCACGGAATCTGTTTCCACTTACAAATAGTGCCTTGCAGATTATGTACAATTCTCCACCACGTGCAAGTGTCCTATGCAGTTCGGCTGTAATGCATGGCAGCGACATTCTGTCCGATTCAGTCAGGTCGCGGTCGCTTTTCATCCGACTTCCCACTGTTATTGGTTCAAAAATACCGGGTCTTGTTCGCTGCAGTGGTTCGGCAGTGGAATTGGATTCTGCTGCAGTGCTGTCACCTATGTTTACAAATCAGAACACCACAGATAATTCCAGTTGTAGTAGACATGATGTAAATGTTTTACGCTGTTCAGCTGCTTTTCATGATAAGAATAGTGTTAAAATGTCCACAGATTTGGTCTCCACTGATAATAGCCATGTGTCTCTTTCTCCTGCTTTATCAGTTTCCGTGTCTGAGAGTGGCCAGAATGCAGCCTGCAGTTCTGTCACAGTGACTGATGAAACTGAGCTCTTTGAGCTACCATTTGACATGAATGCATCATCGTCAGGCACTCTGTTGTTGTTGGGGCACTCGTATCCATCACTTGGCATCATTGCCGAACCAACGTTCTGCAGCATCTTGAGTACGCAGCCGGCGTGCAGTGAAATGGGTGGCGAAGCAGATAGTCATGCGTCGATGTACGATACTTGGCGTGCTTCGGGCTCGATACAGGGTACAGACGACAAACTTGAAATGACCGCTCGAGAAACTTTCTCTCTCTACAGGACTTCGCGTCTTGGCAAGGACTTGAGTTACGCAGCGGCTCCTGCATTTGATTCACGATCCGGCGGAGTCCTCACTCACTCCAGCTACTGGAAGTATCGAACGGAACATAATAGCTCAGATACTGTCGAACAGATGGTCGCTAGCAGTGTCTTAGCGACAGCAGATGTTGGAAGAGATCTCAATGTGCCATCGACATCTTCCCTTTCTGGTTCCAGTATGGAGAAAAATGGAACTTCTCCAGTTGGGATTTTAGCTGAGAATCTATCATCGTCGTCATCATTCGAGCAGAGTGCCTCATTAGAGGAAGTACAGGTTGAGTTGAGCATAGCATCTGGTAGGTCGACAGATAGCAGTGGTGCATCACAGAAGAGAGTATGGATTTTTCCCGGTGGTTATCGGTCGACTGAGTCGTACGTATATGTGCGAGGACGAGGTCGTGGTCGTTACGTTTGTGCCAAGTGCGGAGTTCGCTGCAAGAAGCCGAGTGTTCTACGTAAGCACCTGCAATCGCACACGGACGTCCGGCCGCACCACTGTGACATCTGCGACGTCGGCTTTAAGACTAAGGGCAACCTGAGCAAGCACCTCAACTCGAAGGCGCACCACCTACGTTCGTCGGAGCTAGGTTCAAGCGGCGAGCAGTCCAGCAAGTCACTGGAGGGCTCGAGCTATGACGCCGACCTCGACTCTAGTTGTGAGCTGGTGCACAGATCTTCGACTGTCGATCTGGAGTCCGACTCCGGGTGTGAACTGCAGCCGAATTCCAGCTGTGAGGTGGAAACGGAAGTCTCCACCGTTTCTGTTCTGCATCAGTGTTCCAGCATCGAAGCTGATGGAGAGAGTCGTGCTGTAGACAAGCAGTGTTTGATGTCTGGAGCTGAAACTCCGGATGCGAACATACAATCAAGAACTCTTCAGAAAATAGCTGCCAGTCAGAACTTGTATATAGACGTCTCTGGACACACCCAACCGCTTCTGATTGCCACTGCACTGCCACAGCAGAAACAGACTCTTCATAGTGAGTTGAAGGCTGCTGTTCATCTGTAACCTTTGCTTAGTTAGTCTGCTTTCACATTCTGTTGTTAACTACTGAGTAGGCCTTAAAAGTAAATTTCAATGAATATGTTGTTGGACCAATACGTGTATATTTTTACAGGCCAAATTTCCTTCTTGTCATTCAGCTAACTGTATCGAGGCACTGAATGGGCAGCTGCAAACAAACATATTTTCGTTATTACTGTGCCGCTAAGAAACTACTCACTCACTCATTATTACTGCTGGATAATTGTTCAGCAGGCCTGTTTTTTTAGTCACGCAGGTGAGGCAGGTCTTTCACACTGAAGTCGTGGAGGCACTTGGGAGAAAATACCGGTAGTTTTAGATTGTTGAGTATGGATGGTGTGTAATTAAAAGGGGACAAAAAATTGACATGTCACTAAGTAGGGATCATAAATTTTTCTGTCAAGAAGTGTATCATAATCCCGTTTTATGGTGCTGTAAGTTATTGTGCATTTCATGTATTGTTTTAGTGCAATGTTTTTCTTAAAATCCTAGTGGTGTTAATGTTTACCGTTTGATTTATTTCGTTTCAGGGACAAGTCCACTATCTATTATGGATGGCAGAAGACAGGCTGCAGTAAGAATTTTGCCCATATGCAATTTGTAATCAATTAATTGTCTAATAAATGCAGTTTGGTTTTGGTTGGTGAATATAGATAGGGTCGTGGCACTGTACAAGGGTATGCAATAAGTAGTGATTGCTGATTGAAATAACAGGGCTTTTCCTGTGAAAGTGATGCTGTTTTTTCCGTACTGAGTCGTTTGCTAGATTTTTGGCTTCACTAATTGGCAGTAATTGCTGCTGCAGTTTTTGGATTTTTCGTGCTTTTGTCTATTTCGTTTTTACTTCCTTGCTGTGCATTGAATCTTAAATCAAGCTTTTACTCACCAGTTTCTGAGCATGAGTTAAATTTGTCATATCACGTCATTTTTCTTACTTTGTTTCTGTTATTTGGCCATCCTCAAAGGCTGCATATTACTGGTTTTGCCCGATGCTTGTTTGTCTGTCTATCTATTGGCCAGTCTTGTACAGGCTTCTAGCATAGCTCAGAGCTTGAGTTTAGGATTGTGCAGCTTTAGGCAGACTGTTGCACAGTATGTCGGCACCGGTCTGACATTTTGTTCTATTTTGTTGCTGTGTGTATGGTGTGTAGAGTGCAACTGTGGACGGCAAGTTAACAACGCCTGTCGGTGGAATAGTTGCTGCAGTCGGCTCGGCGCTGTCTGCTCTGCCGTTCGTGATTGTGAGCGCTGGGTCTTCCCTACAGCTGTCCGCATCGGCTTTACCCGTCGTCAACATTCCACCGACGAGTATCACCAACCTGTCCTGTGATGCAGGCGACCTACAACCATGCACTACTATTTCTGGTTTGCCGAGTTTAGCACTGTCCGCTGGCAACACAGTGATTGTCGAGTCGTCATCTGGTCTTGTCCGAACAATGGTTGCCACCAGTATCAGTAGCTCTGTCGTAGCGTCAGGACCGAAGACAGTTCCGAGGTTAAGCCGGTTGAACGCTATCGACCTGTCAATCACAGCTACTACAGACTCGGAGTCTGCCACTGTGACAGCAGCAACTGCAGTCTCTGCCGTCCAGCCAGAACCTCAAACCGTCATCAACCTTAGTACTACTAATGTCCATCACGAACTGTCAGAGAGTGGGATAGGTGATGTGGAGCGGCCGGCGGTTCAGCGCCGGGGGGAGATCGCGCCGATCCCCGGTGCAGTGTGCAGTGCAGAGGACGCAGCTAGGGTTGGCTCCTCATACCTGTGCTCGGTCTGCGGTAAGACCTTTAGCTCGGCGCCCCAGCTGGCCGTCCACCGCAACATCCACTACTTCGAGAGGCGCTCGGTGAAGTGCCCGGTCTGTCGGACGTCGTTCACGAGCCGTGCAGCGATGGAGCAGCATGCAAGTAGGGAGCACCACGACGCTGGGGGGTCAGCGGAGTCTTACGTCAACACCAGCGCCGCCGATCCGCGCCCGTTCAAGTGCGATGAATGTGGCGTGGCCTTCCGCATCCAGGGCCACCTGGCCAAGCACAAACGTTCGAAGGTTCACGCCACACGGCTGGAGCAAAGTCAGGAGGACCTTGGTGGTGCTACTGGAGGAGATGTGGAAGAGTCCGCTATTCCATTGATCGTGGATGAACGGGGCGTGCAGGAAGTGGAATGCAACGAGGATCAGAACGAAACTGATGGTCAGGAGATGAATTCTGCTGCAGAACCTGAGCCACAGCAACCAGATAATGGTGAGATTATTGTTTGTTGGACTTGTACGTTGCATTGTTCTGTGTTTTTGATTCGGTGTGTTGTAGTGGGTATCAACGGGAATAGTCCCCGGAACCATTAAGCTAAGGCCTTAATGGCTGGTCTGAAGCCTTAGCGGCTGCTTAGCGGTTTAAACCGCTAAGCCATTAAGTTAGCGGAGGTCCGGACCGCTAAGCCTTAGCGGCGGTTTAGCAGTCTGGACCACTAAGACGTCTGTCTCTGGCAGACCTTTCGAAGGGGGAGAGGGTAGGGGTAAGTTACCTCGGGCTCTCGACGTTTGGAGAAACTCTGCTGTCGCTAAAAATATTAAGTACACCAGAATGCGCCGTTTTAAAAAGCAAAATTTCTAAAATTTGTCCCCAGATGGGCCCCGCAAGAATGTTTTTTCCAAGCCATAATACTTCCACACATCCGATTTGCCATGTGAGCAAATATCTATCAATTTTGCCGAGCTTGACGAATAATGAATTTATATACTGCAGTTCATCGGGTGTTAAAATATGTCGTACAGTAACGAATGTATTCTCAATGTTCCGCGAAGCCATTGTTATTTATTATCGAAAGTTCATGCAAATTACCATACGTTAGCAGTCAGTGAAAATGACGTCATCATGTTCTTTCCTAAACCTACTTCTGACAGGCACTGTCTCGTGAGACCGCATTGCTAATCGCCACTCACAACCAGTGGTTGTTAATCTAATGCTCATTAGTCATGCTCATTAATATTCGTTCACTGATTGTCAGTCACCATTGGCAGTTGGCACTGTGACTGTGACCATGGATGACAACTGACGAGGACATGCGCACTCACGCTGGCGCTCTGCTTGCAGCAGTGTGAACACAACACATTGTGTGATTTTATTTTTTTCGTTAAACCTGACAGTTGCTTGCTCAAACTTTTGCTGCTTGGCTCATAAATTTTGTGGCTGGCTAGCCGGCTCGAGTCGCAAAATGCGGCTCGTAGGTTTATGTTGAAGCATCATTACTCATGCCGCCAGTAATCCCGTTCCCGAACGTAAGTGGTGTGGATACGGTATAACCTGATAGCATGACCGATAGCAGAGGATTTTGCAACTTTGCTATTTTTAAGTAGGCAAGCTTCATCCTTGAATGTTACTGTAAAAAACCAAAAATTTTCATGACATTCACAAGCTCAACAGCCCATTACCAGTATTTTACTAGCAGACTTTTCTAATTATTGTCACAAATCGTTGAATTTCTGACGTTAGGCTTTAGGCTACATAAACTGCTATGACACAAACCATGCTACAAATTAGATCAACCAGCCTAACTGTTAAACCAGTGATCTCTCGCATTGTTACTGAACTTAAACACAAAGTTTCATAGGCCTATTATAAGACCTATGTGACGCTCATCAATCGCGCAGCACCATGGCATCGTTGGCATGGTTGGTAATATCGTCAGATCGTGAAAGGTGAATCGTCACCGTGTCTGCTTTCGTGCATGTCAACTAGTACGATTATTGCTATTTGATTATTGTTATTCAGTCAGAAAAAAAATGTATCGTCACAGTTGTCATCCACAATTGCACAAAGCAGACACAATTAAGATGGTGCAGTGAAATTGCCAAGCGTCGCGAATTCTTGACAAGGCCAGCGACAGAGAACATGTTCTCGACCGGTACGGAAGATGTGCTCAATGTCAAATAAACTTTCGCAATACGGCTTAGATTTGGATATGTGTTGGCGTGACGTATCCAGTAGAGTATAGCTGACATCTTTTGTCTTCCGTGAGCACTGTTGGGCCTAAGTAAGCTGCCACTTTTTGCAAGATGCGAAAGATGCTAGTATCGTCGTTCTTGCTCTTGTTCATGGAACCATCTCCATCACCGTAGTCAGACTCCAGATTCTCTAGCAGTCGTGGCTTCTTGTTTGCAGGTTCCAGACACACTAATGACGATGGTGTCGCTTGCTCATTTGCTCACACTGTTTTGGTTGCCAGGTAGTCGGATGTGATTCCACCAAAATGTCCGCCAAACAGCAGCAAAATGCTTACAAATAGGCCTAACGGGTAGAATGCAGGAACAGATACTCTTGCGACACATCCAGGTTCCAGAGCGATGAATTTTACACCTTACACCTTAAAGATGAATAATCGAATATTACGGACAGTTTAAAAATTACAACCTGGAAAATTTTGCAGCTCGAGCGACTCGGCTCGGATATTTTACGGCAGCGGCTCGAAAAAATGCAGTTCAGCACGGCTCAAACATTTTGCGGCTCAGCTTTTGCGGCTTTGGCTGCCAGGTCTAGTTAAACCGCTAAGACCGCTAGCTTATGAGCAGCGGCGGCGCAGAATCTTAGCGGTCCGGGACCCCTAACTTAGCTGTTGGTTGTGGTCCGAGGCTTTAACGGCGGCGGCGAACGGCGGTGAAACCGGGGACGAATCAGGCATTTCATTTCTTGGCAGTCTCACTGTCATGTAAGTTGTTTGCGCAGTGCACACATCATCATGACACGTGTTCCAGTCACGAAACTTTAGCACACTGTTTGCCACAAACCCCAATGATCTTTAGACTGATTGGTTTTGATACCTGTTGAAATGAAAAGTAATGTGGTAAGTCACAGATGTAACCATAGACGGGTGTGGGGATATTTGGTGGCAATAGCCCTCCAAAAATCCAAGATTGGCAGAACACCAAAAATCAAATTGAATTGGATTTGTTTTTAACTGTATTGCCCACCACTGAAACACATAGACGACTAAAATGTTGCTGTGAGATGTGCTTCGAGAGCCGAAAGTGCATAAAAAGTGTTTGCAGTCAGGGTTTTACTCTAGACCCTGCTGACAAAGCTTACAACTTTCTCCAAATCCATAGCTAGATTTTTTGGGGAGGGCAAAAGAAAGGGCAAGGAAAGGAGGGGTGTCAGGAATGCCCCCAAGGTGGATTCTTATTACAACTGAATAATGGTGTTAAGTAATGACTGTGTAGATCGCTTGGTTGATGGAAGTCTGAATGCAGTGAAAGACTTGTTTAGTTCTGACAGTGCTGATATGGCAGATACATCAGTGTGTGACACATCATTGTCGTCATCGGTTCATGTCAGTTCATCAACTTCTGCAGCTGCCAGCAGCAGTAGCAGTGACAAGACCAATGCAGGTGAGTTCTCATTACGCGCGAAAGCAGCTACTGCTTTCAGTGCATCTTAGCCATCGCAATTCTGTCCGTCTGTCCGTCACATGGCTGGATCAGTCAAAAACGGTGCAAGCCAGAATTACCAAATTTTCACTGTCAGCTGTCCGGAAAACTATAGTTTCAGGAACTGTAAAGCTTTTCCATAAATTCGAAGGGGGTCAACCCAAACGAGGGCGCTAAATGAGAGGGGGGTGGGCAAAATTTGCGATTTTTGGCCAATAAGTCGCTGTATCTCAGTAATGGTGCGAGATAGGGCCTAGGTTACTATTAATCACTAATAGGAAGTTGTACACTGGTTTTCGATTGGCGCCGAATTCAATGACCTTGAACGCCAAAAAAGGGGATTTTATGGATTTTTTGGCGATTTCAGGCTGCAACACAAGTCTATATCATTCACAAGGTGGCGCCATGCTACTGTCGTTATGCGATCCAGATAGAGAATTTAGTATTTGTATATTAAGTTATTAACTTAGCGCGAACACAATTTTCAGCTAAACTACTGAACCGGAATTGCTATAGGCTTTCATACATCTCGTGAGCATTAGCTCAAATTTCTTGTTTTTTTCTCAGCAATCCGACTCTTTTTTTCTGTTGACACACTTAATTGTACAATGTTTTGTTTGCTTTTCACTAACTTTGATGCTACAGCACATTAGACACTTTCCATGCCTCTGCACTGTATGAATTTATTGTTTGATATTGCACTAACAAGATCGAATCAAATTAAATATTTCTTCAGCGAAACAACTAACAGACTGTGGTTGTAAAATGCAGAAGAACATGAGATATTAAAACAGCACGTCGTGGCAAGATAAGCATGCAGAATTGCAGAGGTGTTACTATGGTCAGTAGTCTGTTGTTGTGTATTGTAGTGGAAGATGTTACATTGGATCTGCAGAAATGCCCACTGTGCGGCATGATGCTGGCTGATCTGAAGGCACTAATGGTAAGACTATTTTCTCACAGTAGACTGACACGGCATTGACTGCCATGCATTTGAGCTGTAATTCTGTTGCCTTCAGATGCCATTTTGCCTCAGCATTGCTTTATAATAATAAAGACTGTATGCATGCAGACAATAATGTTGACTTTTCTAGTAAAACAAATGATTCAGATGATTTTAGGTACTTATCATGATGTGATTGTATATTTTTATAGCTGTGACTTTAATCAAAATTGTAGCCATTAAATTTATATTAATTTTTTGAAGATTAATTATGTTATCAATCATTAATTTTTGCAACTCTAATACTTTTTAAACAGCTTCAGACTACATACAGTTAACAGATTCACATTAGTTGCAGCTCTACTTTGGCTGTACACTGTGTCCCCAAGAAGCATCCCCGACATTTTGCAGTATAACTTCCTGGCAAATTGTGGTTGGATATTATAAAATTTTGCATGAAATTTGTCATTGTCATCAAAATATTTTAATGTGGTTTGAATGGCAAACCATTGCTAGGTCCGTATTTCATGTCTGTTGGTGAAACTGAAATGTGCTGAAATGCTGCATGAAAGCCAAAAGTGACAGTGCAGATATAACATCAGATGGCTGGCGGATTGTTTTATGCTGTGTCCCAAAAAATGTTCCATTTTGTGATTGTCCATATCTTTGCTAAATATTAACCTGTTTTCAAAATTTTTTACTGATGCATTCTGTGGACAATTAGCAGTAAAGTGATTCGCATGGACACAAAGGTGATTTTATACTCTGTCCAATGCTGTGCATTGCATTGGACAGACAAAAAGCATGACATATTTTTTGAATGGCCCCAAAATTGGTTAATATTTGGTGAAGATGTGGAAAATGACAAAGTGGACGTTTTTTGGGACACAGTGTATATGTTGACATCAGAAACTGGAAATCATTCTCATCATTACACCATGACCAAAAAACAGGCAAAATTGTTTGTTTTTCAGAACTTTTATCAAATTTCCACAAAGTTTGACAATTTTTTCACAGACGTAGTACAAAGGATAAGCTTGTGTGCGGTGCACTTATTTCCCACCTCTACTAATTTATGTCACGCACACTAAAGCCCAAATTCCATTACGCCGACTTTTACAGAAACTTCCCCGTGGGGAAAGTCATGGACACAAATCATGAAAGTCACGGACACAAACGGTGACAAATCATGAAATCACGAAGTTTCGGTGAAAGTCGCTGACACAAATCACAAAAGTTGCGGACACAAACCATCTCAACATGTCGAGATGTTTGCCACAAAGTCTGTGACAAGTTCACGACAAACCCATTTGTGTCACTCTAATGGAATTTAGCCCATTACAATGCATGGGGAAAGTCGGCGACAAAGTCGCGGACACAAATTATGAAAGTCGGCGACGTGATTTGTGTCGCAGACTTTCGTGATTTGTGTCCGCGAACTTGTCCCGGACTTTGTCGCAAAGTCGGCGTAATGGAATTTACGCTTGACCAAGCTACACACCCGAGCAGCTGATGAGTTTCACTTGTATTATGAATTAATAACTCATGACTTAGTAAACTAAAACGCGTCGTAGCTCAGAGTAAATCATCTGAAGCTGCTACGAGTACGTTTTGATGTTTGTTTTCGTCATAGCTGCACCTAACAAGTCATGCAGAACGCCGGACATATGTGTGTGAACATTGTGACGCTGGCTTCACAACAGAACAAAACCTTGCATATCATCTTCGGCTTCATACACAAGTTTCACAACAGGTAGTACATGCTGACACTTGCATACTGTCTAGAGCTGATGGCTTCAATGGTTAACTTTGCACTACGGAAAATAGCAATTAATTAATTGTTAATTTTGATGATTAAAAGCTAACAGTGGTAACTGCTATTGAAAACTGTTTATATTTTTAGTTATTTAGCTATAAGCTCTCACAGATACACTGAGACAGTTATTGTTTTTTGACCCAGTCTTGCATGCAGACAATAATGTTGACTTTTCTTGTAAAACAAATGATTCTGATGATTTTAGGTGCTTATCATGATGTGATTGTATCTTTTTATAGCTGTGACTTTAATCAAAATTGTAGCCATTAAATTTATATTAATTTTTTGAAGATTAATTATGTTATCAATCATTAATTTTTGCAACTCTAATACTTTTTAAACAGCTTCACACTACATACAGTTAACAGATTCACATTAGTTGCAGCTCTACTTTGGCTGTACACTGTGTCCCCAAAAAGCATCCCCGACATTTTCGACTGTAACTTGAAACAGATTTTGATAATTTTTGGTACAAATATTCTTGATACAACTTGCCATTAAATGACAGTTCAGTTTCCCACATCACCCAATGTATGTTTCTGCACTACCTAGGGAAAGCAGATCAAGTGAAATATGTGTTGAAATAGACAGAAAACCTGAAAAAACATCCTCGACATTATCGATTGTAGCTTGAGTAAAGATTAGCAGATTTTAATAATATTTGGCAGAAATATTTTTGACACAACTGGCTATTAAATAAATGTTTTAGTTTCCACCTCACCCAACGTCTACTTTTGCACTACCTGGGGAAAGCAGACCAAGCATAATACGTGTTGAAACACGTAATTTTGAGCAAAGCTGACGTGATGCGCGATAACAGCGGTCCTGCCACTTTGGCAAACAGTGTAGGCCTACAGCAATAAGATATTATTGCATCTTGAAAACGTACTTAAATTTGATGCCTCAGTATGGAAGACTCCTTGAATTTAAGAGATCGAAACTTAGATTTTTAAAAATGTATCTTCTGTGCTAAAAATGTCATATGCAGGTTGTCCTGAGATGATTGTAGTAAAATAAACACTTTTTAGGGGGGTAGCCGTCTTTGACCCTCATCTGCGCTGGCCTCCTTGAACCTAGGGAATCAGTGATAAAATCTACGTTTAATGCTGAAAATTTCATACACAGGTTGTCTTGGTCTATCTCCAGCCATTTCATCACAATTCAGTGTTGTCATGTGCACTGCGTCCAAAAATTGTGAAAAATTCACAAAAAAGCCTTTTTGGGGGTTCAAGGTCGTTCAAGGTCATCGATGTTAATAAATCTAAAAAGCCTGTCATCAGTGCTTGTTATGATAAGCAGCATGTTTGTACCTATTTGCAACCATTTTCACTATATACGAGCCAATAACGGCAAAATAACGTTGATTTTTTAAGAGGTACCTCTTTTTGATGCCTTTGTTCGAGGGGAACCCTCACACCCAGGGGCATGAAATTTTGTCTCGAAAAACTAGAGACCTTGTGACAGCCCATGGCGAAGATATCGTGATCATAGCTTGCACCGTTTTGACACAATGCAACAGTGTGACGGACAGACACACGGACAGACACCCAGGCCATGGCTAAGACGAGTGAAGCATTCTGCTATCGTGCATAATGAATGAAAAAATGCCAATAAATTCCATCTGTCCTAATCTATGGGCCCCAACAGCAGGTCTATTACAATGTTTGACTGTCGTGCAGCAGATTATCTACCAGATGAAGTGTAGGAATGCTTGTGAAGTCAAGAAGTGACTGGTACAGCCTAAATTGGTCTGAAGCAAAACATTATTAATACTGCTGTCAATGAATGGAAAACGTGTCTCTCTGCCTGTATTCGCATAGTGGGCCAACACTTCAGGCAGTTTTAATGTAGGCAGTTGAAAAATGGACAACTGGATGAATTATCAGCCAAAGTGTCAGAAATGTTATGTTAAAAAAGTGATATTTCACTGGTTGTGTTTTCCCCAGGTAGTGCAGAAACAAACGTTGGGTGAGGTGGGAAACTGAATGGTCATTTGATGGCAAGTTGTGTCCGAAATATTCGTACCAAAAATTATCAAAATCTGATAATTGGTTTTCAAGTTACAGTCGAAAATGTCAGGGATGCTTTTTTGGGATACAGTGTACAGCCAAAGTAGAGCTGCTAGCTAATGTGTACTATGATCCTATAAAAATTTTTTGACCAAAATACATTTTTGGGGGCATTTCTGGGCAGAATTGACATTTTGAGCACTCCGTATCTCCTCTGTCGGAATGTGCAGCTCTGTTGGAAAATGGCAGCTTCGTGCTCCCAACCTTTCTAACCCACTTAACTGCTGCTGGATGTTTTTCATGCTACTCTGTAAATTATGTTATTACATTGTGATTGATCAACATTCATTAATTATTGTGTTCCATTTCATTTTATCGACCATTCTACATTAGCGTAATTATAGCGCTGAAGTGAACGAAAGCACGTTTGTGTTTCACGTGCATCTGTTTCAGGGGTCATCAGCATCATGCAGTTGCTGTGCATCAACTAATCACCACAACGGACTGAGTGCCACTATCGTGTCTGATCACTATGGACCTAGTGGTACTACAGTTGTATCTGAATCGTTCAGTGCTACACATGTGTCGACTTCACAGTCCAGTGTCATAATGACTTCATCTGAGTGTTGAAAACCTGGGTTTTTAGAGAAAGCCCAACCTGGTGGTTTTATTAGGTGTTGAGTTTTTGGGTTGAACCCAGGTTTTTTTAGAAAGGCCAACCTGATAGTTTTTGGGGCTTTTGCTAGTTTCCTAGATGCTGTCCAAATCAAAGACATATCTAAAAATGTGCAAATTTGCAGGTTTAAAAGTTTTAAATACTTAGCACGAAAGAAAAATTGGATTATGTTTGGGGTGGCTTTTTCTGGTGGGCTTTTTAAAGTAGGTTTTCCAGATAAAACCCACTGGGTTTCTGGGTCCATGTCTAGGTATCTGAACCCTGCTTATGTGCAATGATGTTGTGCATGTCACACACAGATGTAACTGAGAGGAGTGTCAAGCTATCTCCGAGCTTGAGGAATTCCTGGAAGCAGTACCTTGGCATTCGCTCAACCCACATTTTTTCTGTAGACAAAAAGCTATAGCCGCTACGTGTGCCAAGTTTTGGCCATTTTTATGGGACATCGAAGACTGGCAGAATTTTGGGCTAATACATCGAAGGGATTTTGAGGGGGCTTGAGGGAAAAATTTTTCTTTAACCCCTCATATCTCCCCTATTAGACGAGCTGGGGTGCTGAAAATTTTTCTCCCAAGGGGCTTCCAAGGGGGGCGTGTTCTGACAAAATTTTGGCCCCCTTGATTAAATGGGGGATGAAGAGGCAAATGTTAAGTGATTCCCCCAATGTCGGGGATCGCTTGCGCCGGGATGCTTGTGGAGGAACCTATGGGGTGGATCAATCTGTTTCATTCACCAAGTTGTCGAGGACTAACCCTAATTTTCTATCCAGGGGTATGCATTTCTAAATGTTTTCCCATTTCTCAGAAATCACGCCCGAACGTTGACCCAATTTTTTCGGCATTTTTGGACAATTATTGAAAAAAATCTCCCATAAGATCTGCAAGCGGCCCAAAAATTTTGGCACCAGGCATGATAAACTGGGTATCCCTGAACGCAAAGTGCAACTCATTTGAGGGGTGTGCTTTGGGTGGTTTGGCGTCGTAGGCCCCCAAATGCGGCGCGAAAATCGTCAGTTTTTTGCGCAGTGTTCGCCGTTACCGCAAGCCCGTCCGTCGTGCGTGGGGAAGAAAATTTTTGCACATGTTCATTAGCGCTGGTCGTCCCCTAGCAGTTGATGAAAAAATATTCCAAATATCTTATAGGACGGCGTGGCCAGGAGCCCCCAAGGAAGACGCCCTTTTGGCCCATCAGCGCCGCCTGGCGACACTATTGTGAACTATATCACCTTTCTGTTGCCGGCATACGATGGAGCGAATCTTGGCCTTTTCGGCATTTTTCAACAGTTATCGACAAAAATTCCCCCCAAAAATGTGCGACCGGCCCAAAATTTTTCGGTGTGGCGCGTTGTCGGCCAGGTATCACTAAATGCAATGCATGACACTTTAGGGGTGTGCGTTGAGGGTTTGGGGTCACAGGCCCTCCAAAATGGCCTAAAAATCACCCGTTTTGCGTGCAATGTCCATTGTTGTATATCTTGCTAACTTTTCGACTGATTGGCATGATTTTTTTACTGCATGTTAGGTCTCACTCAGCTCTACAACGCTCTCGAAAGAAAATCTCAGTTTCCACTTCTTGCTTTATAGCAGTATAGTTCTAAACAGAAATGAGGGACTGGGGGGGGAAGGGTGCCTATGGCAGAATCCTGCCATTTTTTGCATGTTTTGTGCATACCGTAGTGTGTCCGAAATGCACTAAAGTTATTGTAGTACGTTGCAAATTTTTACTGTAAATTTGTGATTTTGTGAGGAACAGTAACTGTTGTAAAACATAATTACAACAGTTGTAGACAGAGAACAAATTTAAAGCCCTAGATTGAAATATTTTCACAACAATTGTACCGTCATAACTGGCCGGGCCTATCGGGGTCATGCTGCCCATTGCTATTTTTAAACTATTAGCCTTTTTGTACACGGATTCAGTAGAATGGCAGGGGAAAGCACTTCCTCTCTTGAAAAATGGGAAAGATGTCCCCATGCACCAGCCACACTATAACCCTGCTGCTTTGTATTTTGTGGCAGTGAGTTGTCCTTGTGTCGATGTGCCGTTAACATGTGAAGTTGTCTACTGCACTTCTTGTTCTTGTAGTCTCATGTTGGTTTATTTTGTTTCATTGTGAGCTTTGCAGCCACTGCTGGTCCCAGTTTCGGCAGTTTGACTACAGATAAGCTGAGATGGCATAGTTATAAAGCCAGTGGTTGGTGGCCATTACTTCTTGCCTGGCCCACATTTACCTTACCAGCTGCAGAGCATCACTGCTTATTGGTCAAATGCTGAACTAACAAAACGAAAAAGCAGCCAGACAAGAAATTTGAGCTAATGCTCACGAGATGCGCGAAAGCCTATAGCAGTTCCGGTTTACGCTAAGTTAATATACAAATACCAAATTCTCTATATGGATCGCAGAACGACAGTAGCACGGCACCACCTTGTGAATGATATAGACTTAAGTCACAGCCCGAAATCGCCAAAAAATCCATAAAACCCTCTATTTTGGCGTTCAAGGTCATTCAAGGTCATTGAATTCAGCACCAATCGAGAGCCAGTGTACGACTTCCTATTAGTGATTAATAGTAACCTTGGCCCTATCTCGCACCGTTACTGAGATACAGCGACTTATTGGCCAAAAATCGCAAATTTTGCCCACCCCCTCATTTAGCGCCCTCGTTCGGGGTGACCCCTTTCAAACTTATGGAAAAGCTTTACGGTTTCTGAAACTAGAGTCTTCCCGGCAGCCGACGGTGAAGATTTTGACTGATCCACCCGTGTGACAAACGGACAGAGAGAATTGCGATGGCTAAGACGCGCTGAAAGCAGTAGCTGCTTTCGCGCATAAAAACTGAATTACAGTTCCTGATTTGTTGATGTTTTGGCAACCTTTGTTGCCTTTGTCCAAATAATTTGTCAACAGATAAGATTGTAATTTTGTGAATTCTTATAGTTTATTAGTTACTTATGAATGATGTAGTGTGTGAATTTGCGCAGTTATGCTCTGTATAGCAATTCCTATGCTATAACCTTTATGCTGCCTAAATGCACTGCAGTATCCTTGTAGCACAACAGTTATACATGTAGTTGTAAGTTGTAACCTTGCTCAGATTTTTTTCACAGCCATCGCAAAACTTGAATAGTCACTGTTGTGCATTGAATGCCAGTTCACTTGAGCTCAGCAGACTTGCAGTTGTGTGTTACGATGTTCATGCGCATGTACTTGCTGTTTGGAGATATTTGCAGGCCCATGGCCAGATTTTTTCAAGCGGGCTTGGACTCTATCACAAAGCGGCCTTTTATTAACCCTCCGAGGGGGTCTGCATCACAGTGAAAGACAATATAAAAATGCACTTCGCTGGACCATTGATGAGCAGCAATCTGTTGCTACGTTTGCGATGATTTAAATATTTTTTATTTTAATGGAATAGTCTGTTGAACGTTGCAGCTCTCGTTTTATTGGTTTTTGCTTGAGACTGGTTATGGTGAGGCTTAAAGCCTTGTTTTGTGCTAAATGTTTTGTATTTATGGTCACGCACCATTTGTCGCTATTATTCAATTTCGCTTGTTACAAGTGTACATTTCATGCTAGCTTTTTATTGCCAAATGTTGTAAGTATGTAATCAGTCTGCTTCTGTCTCATTTTGCAGCAAGGACGGAAAGACATTTGTTCCGATTCAGTGAATTGTAAATGCCTGCACTGCTGCTGTGGAATTTTGTGGCTCAAATTTGTGTTTAACTATGTGTGAACGTTGCTGGTAAGATTTTGTTTCAGGAAATGTACAGAGAATGGTGACGTGATTACAATATTGATGAAACCCAAGCAGTTGAAGCAGTGCTGTTTTTCACCATAGTTGGACAATTTTTCTGCTAAGCCAATTTTAAATATTGACAATTTAACACGGTTTTCAACAAAAGAAACTCTAGGTGTTTGGGCCAGAGCCCAATATGATGCCGACAGGTGCCATAAGTCCAACGTGGGAGACGAGACATTTTAGACGTCATGTGGCCCGAGCACAATCGCATTAGCCTACACAGCACACAGCCAAAATGAGACAACTGAACTTTGTGGTTAGTGGGCCAACGTTCACCATGTCTTCTGCATCGAGTGTGGGAGGAACTGTACCTGATAACCTTGTTTGATACTTGTCGATATTTTGATTAGCTTGCTTACTTCTACTTGTACATGCAACTTGTGGTTTCTCCTGGCCCTTCTCTGTGAATTTGGCAGAGAAACAGCTGCAAATTATAAATGCAGTCTAACTCCACATTGGATTGTCACAGCCTGATACTGAAAATGTTGTCGTTGCCATGCACAGATATACAACAAACAACAGAATTAAATGCAATAAACCAACTTGCTCAAACATACAATAAAATACATGCAAAAAATTAAAATCTGATAAAATGATAATGCATGTCGTAACAGGTGCAGACTGCAGGACTTTCCAAACCATTAAAATAACACTGGTTGTATGATCTAAAGTAGAAAGCTGCACGGTAATGGGGATGGCGGTAATGCGGATTTTTCCCGTGAACCTTACGGTAATACCGTGGGGATGGAGTCATCTGTTGAGGGGTTACCGCGGTAATGGAACATTTGTTTGCGGTAATACCGTGGTAGTCAACGTCTGCTACCTTTAAAGTCTAAACTTTGAACTAAAGATCGCCTTCATGCTGCATGAACTAGTGTAGGACTGTAGGCTTAACTGCAGCTGTCAAGGACTGTCGAATGGAACTGGAAGGAGAGTGTTTTAATTTTCTATTGAAACACTCTATGGCATATTATATGAAATGCTTTTAGTACAAAACAACATAAGACAAATTCAGTTCTGTTAACCTTGGCTGTTCTTGATTTCTGTTCTTTTCATACAAGACTAAATATTTCGCTTCCAGATTGCGGCACCCAAATATGTAGTTTAGTGGAAAAAACACAAATAAAATTAGTCTGAAAGTGCTTTAATGTATGGTAATATTATGCGGATGGCAGCAATTTGTGCGGGGACGAATGGGGATGGGGACAGGTTTTTAATGTGCGGGGA
>Ga0209367_1002772_pt1 | contig 23406 bp, 16 predicted proteins | sample WorMetLIZISLAND2_FD_187412 | JGI IMG/M metagenome (GOLD analysis project Ga0209367, IMG submission 187412) | Marine gutless worms symbiont microbial communities from Max Planck institute for Marine Microbiology, Germany - Olavius geniculatus... ... | reverse complement strand
TGAGTGCGTCATCTGATATTTCACGAGGTAGTGTAGCGACACATTTGAGGTATGGTGGGATCTGTAGTGACAGTTTCATTACAAATTGTCTCCTGATTTTGACAGCGAAAGAATTTTGAAAATCGGTTAATATTTGGTGAAGTTGTGAGGTATACAAAAAACTGTGCCATTTTTTTTGGCCCACCCTGTATGTAAAAACATATGCATAACGAAAATAACAGCCAATTAAATACAGCTAAAAATTCCTGGTTGACTGCTTATTTTAACGTATGCTGCACAGTGGCTTCACCTAGCTGATGTTAATTGACACTAATAATAATAACGTTTACAATTTTCCAAAGTAGCAGCAGCAGTCAAAAATAAGTTCAGAAATACAATAAACAGTCACAAAAATGAACCAAACAGCCAAAATAATGCAACGACTTCTGGTGTAACAGAACTTCACGTTATAAACGTACAAAAAAAGCTGTAATGAGTGCTAATGTTAATGGCAAACACATCTTACATCGCTGCGCATTCTACCATGCCTGTGTGTCAAAACTAGGCCTATAACTCAGAAATGATATCAAGCTTGGCTAGTGAGTGCAGCTCAGCAAAACCCAAGTTTCACTGAATAACTCATACGTAGAATCGATAAGTAATAAGCTACAGATAACTACGTAAATTCCTCATGACAAATTGCTAACCATAGCAACATCTAGTGGCAAACAGAAATTGTTCTGAAAGCCAAGTGCGACTGCTGAAAAAGGTGGCCATTTGATGAATTCCTACCTCACCATGGCTGGCCACTTTGATGTGGTAGTGGGGCTTAATGCTCCGATGATCTGAAAGATTTTTACAATCCATAGAGTAGGAGCCAACAGCGAGCCAGCCATAATTTGTTGAGAACAGATTCTCTACTGTACCAGTACTTATGCACTGGTTAATCTTTGGCTTTCATGCTGATTTTGGCTTTAACAGCCATCTATGGCTTTAACAGCGTCGGCTTTAACAGCCATTTATCTACGGCTTCACGGCCGATCACGACTTTATACCTGTTTCCTGTAAGGCGTGACAGCCTGCCCAACCTGGAAATTAAGTAAGGTGAAATAAGAATGAATTCCTATAGCTTATAAACATAAACTTGTTATGTAATATCATTAAAAAAACTCAACTAATGCTGACTAAACAACGTATATGTACTAACAGTTGCACACATGGACACATGACTGCATGCTTACTGTCTTTCTCGAAGTACGGAAGCTTTGCGTGTGGTTTTTCCGGGTCAGTCGTCTCAACAAACACAACCCACGGGTTGTCATTCTCTGCAATCTCCTGTATCTGCACATTCAACAAACTCTGTCTTTACACACACGAAGCCTCACAAATGACAGAATCAAAACTTTCACTTTTTTCTATCAGTAGACTCGCAATATACAGCTTCTTACAGGTGATCTAGTATGTTTGCTTTCATGCCTGTAGCATTCAATTTCAACATATAGCAGAATGACTACAGTACACCAGACACAACAATATTTTCCTTCCATTGGAATGTTTCAACTTCAGGTTCTATTGCTCTAGCATCACTGTAAAGCAGATGATCTTTTTATTAAACAAACCGATCTCTGAATATCGCCCTCGATGTCAACAGCCGTTGGACGAAACGTCTGATTTGTACGAAGGTTGAATGGCCATGGTCGTATTTGATCCACACGGAAGCCCTAACAGCATAACATCAAACAGAGTCTGTTATCAGCTGACAATGCCTCGACATCTAGTCAGTCACAGAAATTAAGAAACCAGCGATCACTTTAGACAGTTCATTTTGACGACAACTCCATCAAATTTTAACAGATAAATCATTTTCCAAGTAATTGAATTTGTGGAAAATGTCCAAGTAAACTCAACTACCCCATTTTAAAGGCTACCTTGGTGGAACAGATAAGATGAAGTTGATCAACCAACACTGCATTTTATCCCAGATACGGCAACAGTGTAAAGCGTAAGAACTGCACAGTTCCCTTGTGAGTTTATTAAGTATTGTGCATGACTCGGAACGTCATGCAGTAGCTATATAAGCCAATATATTATTATCACTTAAGTAGCTTACATTGCCAATTGCTTATTGTGTCACGGTACATGGTCATTGGTCACCAGATACTTTAGCCATATAAAGCACAGTTCAACAAGAAGACATTTTTTCAGTCAAGCAAAAAATTTTACTGCAAGAGTAAATAGACAGCATCACTGGTTAAAACAGCATAAAAGCCACATTCAACTCTGTTAATATCTGTTAAGTATTATAAAAAGAAAAGTTCCTCCCAAACCATAAGGCCCACAGGGTGCTTCCTCGGTCTTCAGCCAACTTCTACAATTTGAGACCATGAATACAGAGCTAGCACACTGTGTGCTGAGCCTGTTTATACCAACTATCACCGATACTCACTAAGCATACCCATAGAAAGTGGCCAAGCTGAGTTGACCTGGGTGACATGTGATGTTTTACTTGTTGGCTGACAGTCGCCCTTACTACTTGGCCTAGTTTAGAGTACAGTGATTCACTGACCAAGACCAACAACTCAAGATGTTAACAACACCAAGATACAAATTTCACAGACACAGCACACTTGACACCATTGTCACTAAATGAGACAATGTTAAGTACAAAATCATCAGCCAACAATACAGCAATATAACATTACGTACAAGGCTGCTGGCCAGCATTTCCATAAACTCAGCTAATGTCGATGACTTTTTAACACGGAAATTCCTGCAAAGTACCACATCAAACGTATTAGCATAACCACAGACAAGTACACAATCTAATGGGCATTCAGCATGCTGAGTACGCTATGAACAAGTTATAGCCGAGGAGTTGCTGAATTCCGACTTTTTTATAGACAAACAGTACTAAAGCATTAATTAACACATTAATGTGTTAATAAATTAACGCACTTTTAAAAAATTAATGCAAATACGTAAATTTATGTTAATTTACTAAATTCCATGAAACAATAGTTCCAATATTCTGTTAAACTGCAGTTATTTGACAATCGAATGAATTCAAGTAACTAAACTCTAGTTGCCGTTACATCACTTCTGTAAATAAATAATTATTTCGACGACAGGCTAATAGATTTCTACGCTAGCTACGACGGCAGTTATTGTTGATTATACGTTTAAAATGTGTTTCTAACTTTCTATATTCTACAGGTGGGGGCCCCAAATGTCACGAGGCCCGGGGTAACTTATCCCCTACTCTGCATCTCGACGAACCTGGGTGCGATAATAAGGCGTTAATTAAGGCGTTAAAAAAATTAATGCAGTGCGTTAATGCATTTAAAAAATTAATGCTTCAACAGCTCTAATAAACAGTATTGTGCTTTCCTACTTATGTCATGACATCAGCACAATAGATAGATAAAACTTGCTGCATGCATCACCTCCATATTCATCCACCTACTTCAAGAAAATCCACCAATACATGAGTTCATGTTTCATCGAGAAGTAGGATTATCTTTTTTCTAATCGGCATCCGCTTAATCTGACATCCGCTAAGAACCGAATCTGATTAACTTACTTCTTATCCATAGATTAAAAAGTGAACTGAAAATCGATTAGAAAGTAATCGCTAGGGATTAAGAAAATCCGCCTATTCTTTTGCATTGAAGTTGTCTGGTGTTAATCGGTAATGCTCGGATTAACTTTGGTGTTAGCTGCTGTTTCCGATTATCTTTCTTCTTATCTGATAGATAATCGGAAACGCTGGTTCTTAGAAGAAAGATAACACCAAATTCTAACTTCAGTTCATGTTTCCGATTATCTTGGTATTTATTCTAAGAGAAAGCGTCGACCAAAGCGATAATCCAACTTCTCGACGAAACAGAACTCATGTAATGTACACTGCAGAGTGTGAGCCATATGTTTCCCATAATTTCATTTTAACAATGGCTAGGTGCATCTTATACTGATAATAATAAAAGAACATAAAATTATAAAAAACATATGATTTTCATATACCTCGACTGGACCCTATCAGGATCATAGAGGTCATTGCCCTGGTAGCCGAAGAATGCATCTTCCAGCAGCACTTGTACATTCATGTAGAGATGTGCCTCCGTGCGCTCTTTGCGTTTCTGAGCTTCCAACTGCCTGCAATATTTTATATTTATTACTGAATCACTCTTATAGCATACAAAAAGATAAAGAAAGACGCACAACGCAGAACAAGCAACAATAAGACCTACAAAATATGGCTAGTCGCACAGTCCAAAATAAAACTATCCAATTCAGAACGCCACAAAGTAAAATCATCAGAAAAAAACAGAAAACTGGAAACATCACATAGATTTGACATCTGATGTAAGATAATTATGTACAATAAGCCAATCATTCTCACTGACCAACAGATGAAATAAGCTGAGAAAACATTGTTAGAAATACTAATATCACCATTCACAAACATATCAAAATAAAAACCAAAATAGAACAACAGCACACAACAACATTTCTTCCTAATTGTGTCGCGTAAAGGTTCACAAGTACAATGAATCTAGCAATGAACCAAACTAATTATATTTTAAATTGAAGGAAGAAACATTGATAATACAATAGTCATTTAAATAAATTTCACAGACCACAGGACACGTAAAACAGTAAACAGCACAGCAGTGTTTTTCAACCTTTTTTGCTGCAGCGGAACCCCACATAAGCATAATCACTCACGGAACCCGATGCACTGATCCATCAGTCTAGCGACGTATGTGAGACTGAAGCTACAGGGTGTCTATGAACTCATTTCCCTAGCAGGACAAAGCCCCCATGGGGATGAAAAAGCAAGCAAAGATGACCAATTATAATATGAAATTTGACCACATTAGTAGGCAACAGTATTGTATTTAACCAAACACGATGGGCGAGGCAGTCGTCGACGGCCATTTATAACCGCCGCCACTAATCCAGAAAATTTATCATGTGGACACCCTAGAATATATGCCTATGCATCTTTTTTTCCTTAGTGGAGTGCTGAAAAAATTGAATTGACTAAGTCAATAATCAAATGATTTCGTAACCATAATCTTAATCAATATGTTCTTTTTTCTTCTTTCTCATTTCCGATAATGCACTAATCCTCAGAGTTGAGTCTGAGTAATGTCGTGCATAAAGGGCCTACGTTATAATATAGGCCTACAATGCAGATGTGCCAAAATTACTAAAAACGAAAATGATTCAACACAGTTACACAGTAGGCTATGCAAAAATAGATGCGCAGAAGCACAATTTCGAACAAAGCATTTGGTTCTGATTTTCTATGACTTCGTCTGGCGAAAATTCACATGTTAGGTTATTTTCACTGGCCAGCTGCGGAACCCTTGGCAGATGCTTGCAGAACCCTTGGGTTCCGTGGAACCCCAATTGTAAATCACTGCAACACAGTATTCACTACATCCCATAGAGATTCGTCTAAGTAAAATTCCGGTACTTGATACAGCTTACACAACTATCATTTGACGCAGAACGGTTTTGCAATATCGAAAGTGGCAGCTGATTGGCAAACGGCAAAAGCTAATGATGCAGTAAAACATTATGTGGCCATCTAGTGCCACACTAGCAAACAATTAGATGCACAACGCAGCATGCAAACATAGCACTGCAACAATCAGCCACAACAGGCCTTTACGCATTTCACCCCAGAGCCCATACTCATTTCACATACTGCAGAGGGTAGGAGGCTGAGTTAACCTAGGTATACAGTGGTCAGCAACCTGCTTAAGGTCGCTTGCAAATAATGCACAGTAAGACTAAATATGAACCACTAATACACAGAACAAGCAGCAAGTCAACATACTTTTCTTCAAGTAGCCTAGTTTTCAAGGTATCCGGGATGTCGTCTTCTGTAACTGATGCCAGAACGCTATCTGCACAGCATCAGCAATATCACATGCACTAAAATATTAAAGCAAACTGCTCTCACGTAAAAGAAATTCTATGACAGAAAACTCTCTAACTCATTTTCAACTGCCAAGTTTCATTCATATATGATACAATAAAATCATTTGTATTCAAGACATGGGCATAGCAGTGAATGATTCGTGTTACACACTGATATGTGACTGGCATATGTAAACTGACTCATACAAAACAGACACAAGTGAACATGCCCTGCCAGTACTCGACTTATCTAGAAAGAAAAAATGGAAGACTGAGTCGACTAGGCGACTGGTTATATTATACTAAGAAGAACTAGACTACATGTCAAATGACAGTCATCCATCCATCCAGGTACTAAAGTCGGCACGTGATGTATCAGCAACTAGAACATGCCACCACCTTGATTATCTGACACATTAATGACACATGGCCCTAGTACTACTGATCAACTGATACACACTGATATGTGACTGTCGGATGTAGACAAGCATGTAAGCATTGGTCGACTGTCGGATGCTGATGTCATCGTCAGTGCCACCGAAGTTCTGCTCTATTGCCTCGTTCTTCTTACACCGAGACACCACGTCGTCATCAAACTTGAACCACTGACAACCATCATCATCATCATCATCATCATAATATTCATTTAATGATGGTTGACACATGAAATTTCTGTATCTCAAACATGAAATACATCTAAAAATGTGCAAACGTTTGCGAAAAACATCTAACGGTGTGTGCAAAAGTCAAGAATGACTAACAAAAAGTACTCTCAAAGAAAACTATTCTTTACAACAGATAAATACGTTAAAAACAGACAGCTCAAAAATGCAAATAATGCTGCATTTGGCAGTGCTCGTAATTACGGTATAAACCAATCTGCAACTGGCAAGTACGAGTGTAATGTTGCCCTATATACTGCCTGAAAGTAAGCCCAAAGCTGCCAGAATGCATGTATCGATGTGCTAAATATCATTAATATACAGATAATCAGCAGTCTGGTTGAAGATAATGCATCTAGCAAACTTCTGCAATGTTTCTATCCATCTTTTGCTGCAAAATAATGGTCAAATGAAACAATTCGTCTGCTGCAGCCACCACTGCAAAGGTCAAGGTCGCGAAGTCAGAATTATCGTCATGCTGTTGAAAGCGACGAGTTTCCGAGTAGTAAATATGAGTAGGAAGGTGAACCAAACAGAATTTCCGACTTGGAAGCTCATACTTACGGTATTTACGACCGCTACAGAACGCAACATAAAGTCTCGTTATGTGCCCATGGGTTAGTAAATTATGTCTTTGTATAACATTTTAATAAACAAAATCTCTATCATTCATTTGCGTTGTTTTGGAAATAAAAGTTTTATTGTGCGCTCTTGTCCTTGTATATGCACACACATCGATGTAAACAAAAACTGCAACCATACTGCCGAGTGCTGACACATCGTAACTTCACTACTTTAGCACCTTGAGAATCTGACATGGTAGTAATAAACTATGCATGTCCTATGTTAATAGCATGGCAGCACCAAGTACTGTATAATCAACCATATAACGCAACAAGCATATGGTAGTTAGTTCACTAAGTAAAACAAAAATAACTAGAAATTTGAGGCAAAGCCCAATGTGAGTTCGCCCAGCGCCATAAGTCCAATTAGGGGAAAAATTTAGAGAATGGAAAATCCCCCGGAAGCAAGGTCATGCAGTCTGAACTCCAATGCATTAGCATATGCAAAATGGGCAGTGCCAACTTAAGATGAGTAAACATTAGCCACATAATCTCTGGTGTTAGTGGACTAAAGTTCACCAAATTTATTTGTTCCACGCAAAAAGGATCACAAACGACAATGTTGTTTAATGCTTGTTGACAGCTGCATCTGTTCTAGAAATATTTGCAATTGTTGTTGTTGTTTAAGTTTCAGTTGTCGTTAATCGCACCAATTTTTGAACGTTTTTTGCCCTCCCAGATTTTAAGGCGGCGATGCCCCCAAAAGTTGCATGCATGTTATCACCCCTAGCTAGCAGCACATCACATGGTAAAGTTTCATGAAGCTACTCCCTCTGGCTTAAAAGTTCTTGCGCCTAATACGTTACATTTTTAGCCAATTTTGGACCCCCTTTAAAAAAATTGTAAGGAGTTCCCAGTTCAGAATAAGGGTGCACTAGCAAGACGTTCATTTTCTAGCATGTGTGAAAATTTGAGGGTGCAGCATTCCTTAGGGGCCAAAATATGGTCTTCCCAAAAAGGCGCTGTGGGTTGGTACGATTTTACCTTCAGATCTCCGTGGTTACTGGACCAAGTTCACTGGACTTTTTCACCAAAGGAGGAATCGCAGTCAATCAAGTACTTGTCCGATTTTGAATGTCTTTATCCGTTCCAAAGATATTCACCGCCAAAGTTTAAAGTTGTCCGAAATCACACCAAATGTTACACGTTTTTGACCCCTAAAATTTATTTGAGGATGACCCGCAAAGACAGGTGTTAGAAAATTCAACCTATTACTGATCACCATGCAAAATTTCATGCCGACTGGCCGATGCAACCCGGAGATACCTCGGCAAAAAAAAACATCTGCAGTAAAACATAAGTCCGCTCCGAAAACTATCGCTTCCGAGTGGACTAATAAAAAACACACAGTAAACGCTGCAGAAACAACTTATCACTAATAAACAACTAAAAACAAAAATATCACGTAACCGTAGTATATATGCTTAGATATAACAGTAATCATATCACACAGTAGAAACTTGCAAACCTTGCCGTCACCCTTTGGATTGATATATACAACGTAATGTCCACCGTGGTTGTCACCACTGTGAACAAGAACGGCATGGAGCACATATTCAGCCGGATCAGATGCATCGGCTTTTTTCAAGAACTCGTCCAGCTGAAGCTTCTCAGGAAACTCGAACCGGTCGTTGATCTTTATATTGTTGTCAGTCAGCGGGTCATACTGAAACCGCATCAGCTGCAGGTGCAAGACCGGAGGAAATGAGAGAAACTTGACGCCTTTCTCGGCTTCCTATATACACGGACCACAACAATGTCTCACAGCAGAATAAAATGTTTCACCTTCATCTCTGATTTATTTATGGTAAATGAAAAAATTACAGCATTTGCCATAGTGCTGTTTGCATGAATCAAACTTGTGACCAGAAGTGCTTCACAATCTCGGAAGTGGCAGCCAACTGACATGAACTAAGTACCAGAGCACTAAGCAGACATCTAGTGCCCACAACGTGAATAACAGGACCCAAGCTACAGCATGTGGACATATCACTGCCCCAATCAGCAACATGCTGGGCTTTCACCCCATAAATTAAGCTACTCATTTCCCATCACACTAAGAACAGGAGGCTGATTTGACCTAAGAACACAGGTTAGCAACTTGCTCATGAAGTCACGGTACTCAAAATGAGGCAATTACAACAAAAAAAATTATAGTGCAATATATTCTCTAATCAGTGATTAAAGAATATCTGACACATTAAATAAATATATTCACCAGACCAGTCATACATATCAAAATGCCGGGAAGAATATATGCATTACATATCACGGTCTAGAAAGATTTACATGACAACCTCTGGAGTCTGCTGGAGCAGCATATATCTCTATTTTTTATATGTCAATTGCCTTTGCCAATGCACAATATAACAGTCAAAACATAATACTGTATTCAAACCAATTAACAAAGGCAAAACAAGAAAACCTAGCTAATGCAAAGGGAAATGCACGACACTGTTGCATGTTTAAAGGCTCACTGCAAAGAAAATCTAAGCTCATCGATCCCAGCAATTTGGACATGATGATTTTCATTCATTCATTCACATATGCTAGATGGCATCACCAGTGTAGCACGGCTTGTGTTGTTTGAGCAGCCAAAGCCTGCATTTTGAAAAGAGTACCAAAGTTTGATGCCTTGAATGCAGGGAGAGAAAATTTAAACTAGTGAAAACTACGTTTAATGCCAAAAATTTCATATGCAGTTTGTCCTGGTCAAAATTTCAGCACAATTCGCTCAGATTAAAATGGGTGTCGCAGCCCAAAATCGCCAAAAAAGTCAATCAAACCCCAAATTTGGCATTCAGGGTCAATCAAAAGCCAGTGTATGACTTCCAATTAGTGATTTCTAGTAACCTAGACCTATCTCGCACTGTTTCTGAGATACAGTGACTTATTGGCTAAAAATGCAAATTACCCCTACCCCACTCTCATTTAGCACTCTCGCTCGAGATGACCCCTTTCGAATTTATGGAACAGCTTCATGGACCATGAAACTAGTCTTCCAGGCAGCTGATTGGTGAAGATTTGGTGATCCTAGCTTCTACCGTTTTGACCGATCCACCTGTGTGAGAGATGGACAGACAGACGGACAGAATTACGATGGCTAAGAGATGCTATAGCAGTTTCTGCTGTCATACAAAATTTAAAAAATTAATAGACAAATACGGTAAAGCTATAAAGAATCTCAGCTGACCTGTAGACCGAAATCTCCGGCGTCATAGCGATTGTCTCCATCCAGTGATTCCACACTGACATAGTCCTTGAATGAGTCGTAAACTGCACAAACAATAATTCTTACTCATCTTCATCAAAAAGCACCTTACTTCTATCACAACTAAAATATACCACACACAGAATAGCACAGTCATGAAACTAACTACAGCAACGTCTAAACAGTACACATATTCTGAATCGATAAGGTAAGTAAGGCTTATTAATTTCCTATGTGACTTACGAAATTGTCATAAATATCACAAGTTGCTAACAAAAAGGCAAAAATACTCTGAAGACATGATCTGTTTGCATCATACATTATTAGCTAACACAAAGCCATCGGATTCTTAATTAATACATGGTATACAAATTACAAACAAAAATAAACACGACAATAAATATACAAATTTCTTAGCAAAGTACAAATTTAAGTAAGCATTGGTTACTACAGATCAAGCAGTACATTACAGTGATATACACTGTGTCTCAAAAAACATCCCCAACATTTCTGACTGTAACTTTAAAACCAATTATCAGATTTTAATAATTTTTGGTAGGAATATTCCTGACACAACTTGCCATCAAATGACCATTTAGTCTCCCACCTCACCCAATGTATGCTTCTGCACTACATAGGGAATGCAGATCAAGCGAAATATGTGTTGAAATAAACAAAAACCTGAAAAAAACATCCCCAACATTATCGATCGTAACTTGAAGAATGATTAGCAGTTAATAATTTTTGGCAGAAATATTTCGCACACAACTAACTATTAAATAAGTGTTTTACTTTCCACTTCACCCAACGTCTGCTTTTGCACTACCTGGAAAAAGCAGACCAAGCATAATAAGTGTTAAAATGGATGGAAAAAAAAACGTCGATAAATTCCATCGATCCTAATCTGTGGGCCGGTCTATTGTTTGACTGTCATGCAGCAGTGTGTCTACCAGATGAAGTTTAAAAATGTTTGTGAAGTCAAGAAGCGACTGGTACAGCCTGGATTGGTCTGGAGTAGAACACTATCGATAATGTTGTCAATGAATGGAGAAAGCATCTCCTTGCTGGTGTTCGCATAGTGGGCCAACACTTCAAACAATTTTACTACAGGCAATTGAAAAATAGACAACTGGATGAAAAATCAGCCAAAGTGCCAAAAATGTGAACAAAGTATGTTTTTACGCGTTATGTTAATTAAACAATCATATTGCATTGGATAAAAAAATGATATTTTGCTGGTTATGTTTTACCTAGTAGTGCAGAAACAAACACTGGGTGAGGTGGGAAACTGAATGGTCATTTGATGGCAAGATGTGTCAGAAATATTCGTACCAAAAATTATCAAAATACGATAATTGGTTTTCAAGTTACAGCCGAAAATGTCGGGGATGTTTTTTTTGAGACACAGTGTATAAGTCCCAATGCAAACAAATGCGACCAGTAGTGGACCAGAAGCCAAGCTAACTTGGCCTTCTACCGTTTACGAGAAAATAAATTACAACCACTTTAGAGCTAAATACAAACAATAGATGATACCCGTGACAAATAAATAGAAACTGCCTCAAACACAAATATGCTAAGACTCATTTCCATAAAATACACACGTGAACTGTGCAACACTAGAATGAGATTCATTACATACTGTTATGGTTACTTTTGATGTTCAACTGAATGTCGTAAAAAGCTTCTGTCCGCGACGAGACGTAATCCACCTTCTTGCATTCAATGAATGACTACAAACAGCACAATCTGACAGTGACAAAACAACAAAAAAATCATCAAAATACGACAGTGGCGAACATCATGGACTCAACACAAAATCTGTGTGCAACAAGAATGAAATCCTGGTTTAGGAATCCTGGATCTGAGTCCTGAATAGTAGTGCCAGCAAAATTTGACTTCTGGGTTTTAGGACCACCCTCCACCCCTGCACAAAATTTAATCAAAATCCACCCATAACTTTTCGAGTTATTCAGCCGAAAGACAGACAGACACAGAGAAAGATCCCGACACATAATCTATTTCTACCTTCTTCCACAGAGGTAAGAATTACTACCAGTTACACTTTACAGGCAAGTCCCCCACTATATTACTTACAAAATTACAAGCTATATAAAAACTACACATCAAAAATGACAAACAACTTCACACAAAAACAAAAACTTAGTTCCTCAAATATATAATACAGCAGCACAGACACAATGACCAATTATGAACCAATGAAAAGCAGAATGTGCAACTTACAAGCATTCGGCCTTCAAAGAGTTTAGGCAATGTGCCATCCACACAAGTTCCTTTCATCTTACTCTCCATGTTTTCTAGCAACTGCACATAGTTATAATTATGTGACATAATGAAAACAGCATTTCGTAAGTTATTTGAAAATGCAAATTTATGTTGGTTAACATTTAACATATAAAAGTACAAAAGACACAATTCCTATTGGCTATATTCTATAAACATGAAACAAAAACTAACAAAAAGCATGGCTAGTTAATTGTTGTTTACTTTAGGCCATTATCTGCATGAAAGAAATGCCAATTAGAAAACTCAGTGAAATAACTATTTGGTATCAAAGATAGATGATAGACAATGTTAATATTATAATTTGTATTCCGTAGAGGTTGACATTACTTCTAGCAGCATGCAGTGACTACGTGATACCACCGCAGCACCTGCCCTTATCTGTGTCACTTTGCGATGTTGCAAAAAATACCTATTATGCAACGGGTCACGCTGTCTCACCCGTTGCATCACCAGCGCCAATGACTGGCACTAATTAACAACTCAATAATTCAGTTATTCATTCAAACATGCCAAGCCTCACCCTCACCCTCACTCCCTGTCTTCCAACAGACAGCATTATGAGATTGATGACTGTCTGGAGAAAACAGGGAAGATTATTAAAACTGCCATTGTCGATACATATGCACAATTATAATCGGCAGTTCTTACAATTTTAGGTTTCCATTGTTTTTTGTGTATTGTGTTTCATAAAGGTTAAACTTTCTGTAAAGGTTAAACTTTTTGTTTCATTATTATGTGTATGTGCAATTTTGACTGCAAAGGCTGTCCCCGAAATGACCTATACTATGTCAGGCGGGACGTTAAACCCTACTCACTCACACACTCACCAGGGGCATACAGCACCACAAGCAATCTCAGCTTTGATCACAGCTGATAACAGCCGTGGTGCAGCAAGAGAAGCGGGTGAGAAGAGTCGTGGCGCCACTCGACTTGTATATTATTGCGCTGTTAATGTTTAACCAGACTGGCAGTTTCGAGCTCAGTTATGCGTTCAAGACCGGTTAACTGGTTAACCATTAACAACACTATTTGTCACTACTGTAAGTAAACAGTTAACACACGAAGACTGATGGAAGCTATAACACCTGATGCTATTCAGCACATTTCAGCTAATAAAATTTGTAAAGAAATGCACAGTAGAAAAATATCAGATGACTTACAACTCGACAGAGTTCTTGTACGTCATGCTGCATGAAAGAATCGAGTGTTTCCCAGCTACAGTCACAAATACCACACACCTCATCTCTATATTGCACAGCACTCAATGCCGACAAGATTGCTAGTGTAATGAATTTTGACATCCACTGCAGTCGCCAATCAGTCACAGAAACCTGAGTGACTACTCACATTTTGCAGACATGTAAACCATCTCAGCATATAACCAACCACTTAGGCCAACTCAGCCTTCTATCCCTCTGAAATAAACAAATCAAGTACTGGACCACCTGGCTCAGGTTAAGGTAGGGGTGTCTTTGCCTGTCACATGACAGATTTGAGTTAGGTTTAGGATTATTAATGACAGGTGACACTCTGCAGTTCTGAGATGGGTTACCATGAAGAACTATACACACCTTTAACCTTCTGATCAAACCTTTCCTCCATCTACTTATCAACCAATGTACTTGCTTCACTGAGCTTACCATTTTAATCAACCAATGCAAAAATAGTGGATAAACTGGATATATAAATAAATAGTCACTACTGGAGCTGATCAACTGTGCCTTTAATGCTTAGCTAAATGAACTTCAGTACGCTCAGACTCACCCAAAAGACTTTGTGAGCTTTTTTGTTCCAACCGGTTTATCACTGAACTGCAGTTCATAAAAGACGCGCTGCAGAGCAAGGGCAACACATCGAGATGAATCATCACTCTCTGTCGGCATGAGATATACAGCCTAAACATGTACAAATAGCAAGTACTTATACTTTAATACTCACACAAAAATCTAACGTTTGTCTTAATAAGTTACAAACAATACACAACCTTTAATTTGATATATACTGTTGTGAACGTTTTGGCAACCACTGCTGCCTTTCTTGAAACGACTGTCCACTAGGTGTTGCTGAGGCAAACAGTAAGTAATCATGGACATGTGAAAGTTCACAGGATCCCTCGTCTCAATTCATCGACTCGACTTGTCTCGTTCTTTCCTAATGCGAGTCTATGAGTCCATTAAAAGGTAATCCATCATTTGTGTGTCTTGCTAATATAATTCATCAGTTTTTCTCAGTTACCTATTTAACAGTCTACTTACTCGTACAGCACAGTAATTGTGACATGCATTGTGTTTTTATCTGTTATGCATTACACATTAGCCTAGTCAATGGCTTATGACAGAATACTGTAACCAGCTTCAGTCCACCACTTGTGCTACCATAATTAAAAAAACTGACTGACTGAAGGACGAGAGCTATACATAATGCAACAAATAACAAATTGTTATTATGTCATCACACATGCCTTTCGTAACTGGTTGGTAAAAAATAGTGTCTGCAGTAGAGAATTCATGTAACACGTTGCTCCCTGGTTTTTGAGCCCGACGTAACCAGTGTGCTTTTTGGAGTCCCAGCTACCAAAAACCATAAACACAACATTGCTATTAATACAAATTGAATACATAAACAGATTAATGCATCATAGACTCAGTACATTAACACTTAAATGTCAATGCACTTACCACTGATTAACCAATGTATCTTTTTTATTATGTTTATCCAAGTGGCACTCTAACACTGACTAAATACAATGCAATCTGACGGGTAGATAAGCTATTCAATAGAATGTAAACCCAACAACAGATACAACAGTAATTCACTGAAATTCAATCAAGCATCAGTGATGCCATGGCAAGAGTGGGGCAATTGCAACCCCCAAATTTTTGGAAAACTTTACGAAAATTCTTTTTCTTGTCCAAAAATTGAATACTACAAATTTTTTTAGACACAGCATGGCACAAAATACTGTCCTTAATGTGCAGCTGTCCCAAGTGTAAGCTGATATAAATACGACATAATCACACACGCAGCATGATCACAGCACTTGCCTGACACCATGAGGTGCATCGGCTTTAACAAAAACTTCCAGAGTGATGCTATCCTCCTTCACATAACCTTTCTCAGCATCCAGCAGCTCCTACCACCAGCATAATTAATATCAGCAGTAGCAAAACACGACAACACAGAATTATCAGACTCATGACAGTACACCACTGCTACTCTACGATATTTCATACAACGCAATATCAAAGCGGCAAGATCAAGTCAAAGTTCATCAAGTAATACAGAAATATTTTCACCGACAGAACTGACTGTTAAAAGACATATTGGAAGGCAACATGTTGAAAAAAGCAACAAGAGAACAGGTAAAAATTATGAAATAAAACAAGAAATTTGAGGTAATGCTCACAAGACGCACGAAAGCCTATCGCAGTTCCGGTTCACGCTAATACCAAATTCTCTATCTGGATCGCATAACGATAGTAGCGTGGCGCCACCTTGTGAATGATATAGACTTGTGTCGCAGCCCAAAATTGTCAAAAAAATCTACAAAACCCCCATTTTGGCATTCAAGGTCATTGAATTTGGCGCCAATCGAGAGCCAGTGTACAACTTCCTATTAGTGATTAATAGTAACCAAGGCCCTATCTTGCACTGTTACTGAGATACAGCGACTTATTGGCCAAAAATCGCAAATTTTGCCCATCCCCTCTCATTTAGCGCCCTCATTCGAGGTGACCTCCTTTGAATTTATGGAAAAACTTCACGGTTTCTGAAACTAGAGTCTCCCAGGCACCCAACGGTGAAGATTTGGTGATCCTAGCTTGCACCGTTTTTGACTGATCCACCCGTGTGACAGACGAACGGACGAACAGACGGACGACGGACAGACAGAATTACAATGGCTAAGACGCGCTGAAAGCAGCAGCTGCTTTCACGCGTAAATATATGAAGCTACAAGCCAAAAGTTAAAGAAACTGGCCGAAAAAATTAGTCATAAACAAGCAGAAGACTAAAAGAATAATTTTTTCATAAGTTCTTATCAGATATCTTATATGACCTATTTATTGTGCATCTGCAATTCACATACAGCCATAGTACACACTACTTTCAGCTTACCATTCCACTGTGCTTAAACATCTCAACAGAAACTGAACTACCAGTACCACTGCAATTACTACTGTAACTCAATTAAATGCAGACTCACCCCAATACATAAAAATTCAATTGCTCTAGTAAATAATGTTGACATACCGCCATTGCAATGAAGTTACTGAAACCCCAGTCATTTTCCTTGCTATAGAATAGATGCTGTATTTCTAATACAAGTACACAACGCATCACAATACAGCACACAGAAACCATCGACTATTATGCCTTCACCAACATAAGACAACTACAAGGCCAAAAAATGCATTTTTGGGCATATATGACGACACCATGACCTTGACCCTTGACCTATTGACTTCAAAATTTAATGTGTTCATCCTTGCCGCTAAGTCTGTTAGTGGTGAAAAATTGGTCAAATTCTGTCAACAAATACCCAAGATATCTCACTAACAATGGCTGTTCAGGACTCACGCACAAACGAACACACAAAAGTTCTGAAAAAATAATGCCTCCTGCCACTACGTTGGTGGAGGCATAAATCTGCAGGCACTGACATTATACCATTCAGCATTAATCAAAATATTTGAATCATCGAATACACACAAGATAATTTAATTAGCTAAATTCCATCTTACTTCCAACATGGTATGGCACACCAACCATATTGCAGATTTTAAAAAATCCACATACTGTTAATCTTTTTAAATGATACAATACAATTAGTTAAAATTACAAATGTAATGCAAAAAAATTTCAGCCAGGCTCTAGCCTATACCAACCACAAAAACTGTGACAATTACGTACAAAAAACTAAACAACACTAAATAACTGACTTCGTACGAGTGGCTTGCCGTCTTGCTTATGGTTGAGTATTCTGAGCTCTGCGGCACCATTGCACGACCACGACCTGTTGCATCAGACATATTGTCATATAGCATGTCAGCCAAAACTATCAGCAAATGTTTTGTGTTTCTAAAAGTTAAACTTTCTGTTTCTTTATTGTAATGGTTAAACTTACCGTTCCATTATTACGTGTTCGTGTGCATTCTGCCTGAAAAGGTCGTCTCCGAAATGACCTATACCATGTCAGGCGGGACGTTAAACTCTACTCACTCACTATCAGCAAATGACAGAAATAGTAAAAAAAGAAAGACGGCACACCATGCAATGACATGCCTGCAGCCATTAGTTTGTTGCAGAGCAGTGTACACAGCCACTGCATTATGCTTAGTATGCAGTCAGCACTACCCCACCTTGTTGTGGTGGTGAGGCTTTGCACCGATGACCCGAAAGATTTCTAAAATCTGGAGGCGAGCAGCTGACTAAGCACTGACCAAAACGTGAGAGCAGATTGCTGCACGTTACCAGTGCTTTTGTGCTGGTTTCGGCTCCACAGCTGACTATGGCTTCACAGCCGTCTATTTACGGCTTTACAGCCTTCGTTTACGGCTTCATAGCCGCTACCTGTAACCTTGTGGTTACATTCGGGGATGCGCATTGGGCCGAGCTGATACGGCTTCAGTGCTAGGCAGGTGTAAGAGCCTGCCCACCCCGGAGGTAAGGTAAGGTAAAGTAAGGCAGTCAGCACTAAAGGCGGCTGTTGCGCATGGTCCATCAATATCAGCCACAAGTCAGTAAGTATGCAAAATCAGCATCATTTCCTAAAGGCTTTATGCCTGATGACCTTAAACCTTTGACATTTGGAAGAGAAAACTTGTACACCTGTTACTCCTGCTAAAATAGCAAACATACACATCAATTTTAGTTTTCTATGCATTTTACATTTCAAGCTATGGACCCATATGAGACAGATAGACAGACATAAAAGACAAGATCAATAGTGCAGCCGATTAGGACCACCACATAATAACTAACATATATACTAAATATGCTACAAAAATTTCTAGACAGACAATGCATCATAAATTAGTTCACGTTGACTACTACAAGATGTGCAAAAACTAACTGTGAATCAGTATCTCCATTGCACTGAAGAAAAAAACCGAGGTTCTTCTGGCCATGTTTGTCAGGAGTGTTCATACTTGTACGTGGCATCACCATTATCTTCCTACCAACATAGCATACAGCACGATACATGTGTGAAAACACAACAGAAACACCACACAAAAGACATTCAAATGTAGCTGATCTACAGTAATAATTTACCACACAAGTTTTCTTACTGACGCAGAAATACTCTGTACAGAATGCAAAGCAAAAACAAACATTAAACACGCTGATGTAACTCAAGAAATTTCAAATCAATGCAACTGCTTTGTAGGATACGCTGCAATTAGTGATAGCAATTGCAAGCACTACTACTTAAAAAATGTCATAAAAATCTAGGTTTTCACTATATGTTTTAATGCATTACATTCATAACATACACCTGACAAGCCTGCAATTGCATATACAGTCAAACAGCTAGCAACTTTGGCAGCATACCACGGCAAGTTGCGTACATAACAGGCAGGACTTAAACTAGTATCTTTTAGTCTGCTGATGTTGTGTACAACATGTTGGAATGTAGCTTCAGATCGACTTTCATCTGTAAGACATGCACAAACATCCACAGACTACTAATCAATCAACAACCACTTACACAAAGTGACCATGACCAATAATATAAGCTTAGACAAAATCCAATTAAAACTGCAAAAAAAACTAACTGCATACAGGGTGAAATAAAAGATAACTGAAAATCGGTTTAAGTACAGAACTAGCTTATTCAATTGACTCCAATGTATATAGAGTGCCTACAATGATATACTTGGCACAATATGTGGTGTAAAAATTTCTTATCTAAAGTGAAACCTGTATGACATAAACACAGGGTTTCTTGGCAACTTGTTGACAACCATTTCTCTGTAGACAGCTACAGCAGCATCAATATTCGCATGTCGTCGAATGTGAATGCGAAGTTCGTCACATCCGTATTCAACAGTAAAAATTATTTTAACAAAAAAAGCCCAGCTAACGCAAACAGGAACATGCAACAGCAGTGCATGTTTAAAGTCCCAGTGCGAACAAAATCTAAGCTCACCAATCCCAGCAATGGTGTTTCATTTACACTCGCCAGAGAACGAGACCGGTCTTGTTCAGCCATACTGGCTTAAAATCACAAATTTTCCCTACCCCCCACCCCCTGTCATTTAGCACCCTCGTTTGGGGTGACACCTTTCGAATTTATGGAAAAGTTTTACAGATCCAGAAACTAGAGTCTTCCAGACAGCTGACTGCGAAGATTTGGTGATCCTGGCCTGCACCATTTTTGACTAATCCACCCGTGTGACAGACAGACAGATGGACAGACAGAACTGCGATGGCTGTGATGCGCTACAGCAGTAGCTGATGTCGCATGTAAAAAAACAGAAAAGGATGAATACTAATTAAAATGTATCTCTGACGAAAAGTCACTGCATCTCACCATCATCTACTCCATCCTCTGAACTGTTGATTGTTGTTACAGACTCGGCCACATTCTTTGCAAAGTCACCTCCAGCTTTCTGTTCTCCCGGTGGCTCATCATCTGTGCAAGACATGCCATACGCTCAAAATTAGTCCTACTCTTTCCCAAAATGTCTTACAATAATTTTCTACACTGTTTGTAGGTGCAATCGCATTTTTCCCCGGAGAGCATTTTCGCATACCTAGGTTCAGTTAGGGTTAGGGATAGAGTCAGTGGTTAGGGTTGGTGCCAGTGTTCATTTATGAGTAATTGTATGAAATTGTTCGGTAAAGTTAGGTATTCTAGGTATGCAAAAAATGCTCTCCTAGGAAAAAAATGCGATTGCGCCCTGTTTGTATAGGGAACACATTTAATAAAGAAATAGTCCTAACAGAATCGAAACTGATGTAACAACATGCTCAAGCACTTATGGAAGAGAAAGAAGGAAAAAAGGAAAAAGGGAGTGAAAAGAAGGAAGGGGAAGGAAGAAAATAAATTTCCAGCATGGTTGTCTCAAGACCTTATCACCACTAGATCTAGGCGTTGGTCCTTTCGGTTATGGTTGGAAACAAGGTTAGCCTTCGGGTCAGGGTTTTTTTTGCGATAGACCCTCCCCCACCGACTTGCCTTCTCTGGTGTCCATTGCTTCCACGTGATCGGCCGGCATCTCTTCGTCTGCGAGCAGAGTCTTAGCCGTCTCGTCCATCGCCGGCGACACGTGGTTGTTCAATGGTGTCACCGCCTGCGTCACTGGTGCCGTATTCCCGCGACCAGTCTGGGCACCCTTCAGAGACGCCACAGTTACACGGACGTGCTTGCTCGATATCCGCCCAATCTCGACAAACGCTACCCCGGACCCAGGGTTACTGACGAACAAGAGTGTGCAGAGTGTTCACAAAATATCTAAAACATCTAAGCTGCTGCTATCATGGCGACAACTTGTTGTCGCTTCAAATTTATAAAATCAATCAATAAACAACCGTCACAGAAAATAAACAAGATGGCAGGATGTCAGAAAGCATTTTTCAGTAAGTAACCAATCGACCACTAAACAATCTCAGCACAGACTTCGGACGACACCCATAGACTTGCTTGGGACGAGACTACACACTTGGGCACTCCGCTTATGTAAATACGGTCTTTGGTTTGAGCATGCCAGGAATTGCAATCTGCAAATACTGGCATAACCGGCAGCATTTGGCATCACTGCAGTAATCATAGAAATGACTTGTATTCAAGCCTAAAAGAAAACTTGGTGGGGCTGAAAAATACGTGACATTTGGATGGCATAAGTTTAAATCTTACTATAATGCTCGGTAGGTCTGTTTGTCTGTCTGTCCCTCTGTCTGTCCTACCCCCTGGCGCCTTCTGCAACGTTGCACCGTCGCGGATCCCGACCGTGGCGTTGGACAAAGCAACGACGAGTTCCTATAGGCTGTCAATAGTAACCGTCATGTCTGTATGTGCAGCGGTTTGGCCACAATTTTTAATGCAAAGTATTTTTCAACCTATTCGCCGTATCTCAGAAATGGTCGGCTTTCCCTATAGCTACAGCTGGTTTTTTTTTGTCTGAGCCAGAGCAACTTGCCATTGCTACGTTCCAGCACATATCTTTTCACCCAATCTCACGAACACAAAAGGTAAATTTTGCCCTCAGTAAATACCAATCACCCATAGGCCCATAGAGCACACGCCCTTCTCAGTTCTATTGCAAATCATTACCACTATCGTTATTAATGAACCAACGTAAATTGTTGTTTTGACTACAAACTCGTCGTGCTGGTAATGCGATTTTACGAACAATGACAGTGTTGAACCGCTATGAGTTTGTAGCTGTGTGCGCTAAAATGTAGTCATGATGTCGATTTGATGACAGCTAGGAAAATGAAGGACTTGATATGGGACAATTTTGCACTTAGCCTACTGTTTTATTTTGATTTTGACTTTTATTTTGGTGGCGTGGCGAAGTTGGTAACGCGTTTCTGCTAAAACGAAGTTACTCTACGCCGGGCCCGGTTAGTACTACGATGGGTGACTGCCTGCGGGCGGGTAAACCATCTCGGTGCGAAGCCTGCCAACTAAGTCGACTCAGCCTTTTACTCTCCGTGGGACGGTAAAATGAGTAGTAACTCATTTATATGGGTTACGGAAGGTGGTGACCTTAGTACAGCTGACTGGGGTTGCATAGCCGGCCGCTGCGCGTTAGCCTGTGTCTGCAGGCTGCACGTGATGACCGTGCGGCTGGCGGTTCGGGTTAGTGACGAAAAGCGCACTAGAGGCGTTGTACGCGAGATGCGCTATACAAATTGACACCTTTACCTTATTTTACCTTTTTTAGTCCGCCCAAAAACGATAGTTTTCGGAAGGACTTCTGTTTTACGCATGATGTTTTTTTATTTTATTTTCCGACGCGAGATCTCCGAGATGCGTGGGCCGACCGGCGTGAAATTTTGCACGATGGTCAGTACTGGGCGCTATTTTATAATGCCGGTCCAAAATTTTTTTGGGGGGGCGCACCCCAAAAAAATTTCAGGGGTCGAAAACATGCAAAATTTGGCCCAATTTCGGACGACTTCGAAGTTCGGCGGCGAATATCTCCGAAACGGATGAAAGACGGGACGGGAGTCCCCCTTACAACTTTTTTCAAAGGGGGGGTCAAAAATTGGCTTAAAAAGCAATAAAGGAACGCTTATAACTTCGGAGTTAGGGGGTGTAGCTCGACGAAACTTTGGCACTTGACGCGGCTCTAAGTTGGGGTGTTAACGCAAGTACGAAATTTGGGGGCACCGCTTCCCTTAAAATTTGGGACGGCAAAAAACGTCCAAAATTTAGTATGTTTTACGACAACTTTCGAGTTTGACCGTGAATATCTCTGAAAGCGATGAAGATAGCGACAAAATCTAAATGGCGTTATCAAACACGGTTGATTCCGCGTTGAATAAAAAAAATTGTGTGAACTTCAGTCCACTAACGTCAGAGATTACGCGGCTAATGTTTACCCACCAAAATTAAATTTTTCGGAAGGCCATATTTCGGCCCCTAAGGGGTGCTGCGCCCCCAAATTTTTACAGGCGCTAGAGAATGACCAAGTCTTACTAGCGCACCCCCCACAGGGGGCGAGGGCCTTCCTTACAACTT
>Ga0209367_1002770_pt1 | contig 23410 bp, 14 predicted proteins | sample WorMetLIZISLAND2_FD_187412 | JGI IMG/M metagenome (GOLD analysis project Ga0209367, IMG submission 187412) | Marine gutless worms symbiont microbial communities from Max Planck institute for Marine Microbiology, Germany - Olavius geniculatus... ... | reverse complement strand
TTTTGTTTGGTGGTAGGCGTCCATGACGTAATCACGCCATTAAAATTTGGTGACGATCGGTTCAGGGGTTTTTGGTTGGCTGAGGGTCAAAGTTTGCATTTTCCCATATACTTTGAAGGTCGTCCTCACAACACTCACACTACCGTGTGAGTGTGATTTCACGTTACGATATGACGTCGTCGCATGCATATGACGCACAATGCGAGCGAACTACATGATCAGGACTACACCGTGGTCCATAAAAGGTGCCACTTCTATTTTTTTTGAATAGCTCTGTGAAACTCGGGAATATTTAAATAATTTTTGGCATGTCCATCAGGAAGAAACTTTACGCATATTACTGTAGTTTTGGCCACTTTACCTCAATACTGTCGCTACGCTACCTTGTGAAATGCAGAAGTCCTAGTTTGGCCGTTTACAGCAATGAATTCATACTGGGTAGCGCACACATCAGCTCAGAAATGATTAACTGAATAGCGACAAACACAATTGGCAATTACTGTCTCTCAAAAAGTCACACGTGTCACATCACATCGTCTTTATTACAGCATGTGCTCAAAATGTCCTCCTCCAGCACGAATGCAAGTGGTAGATGTTGACGCCACTCGCCAACATTGAGTTCAATAACCTGCATTTCACAAGGTAGTGTGACAACAGTATTACAGTAAGGTGGTCAAAACTACAGTCATTTGAGTCCTTTCTTCTTAATTTTGCATGCGAAAAATTATTAAAAATTATTAAAATCGGCCAATGTCTCACGGAGCTATTCAAAAAATAAAAGTGGCACCTCTTTTTATGAACCACTGTGTATAGTTACCCGAGAGTGGACAGATGTCTGCCTCCCATATGCCAGGTCTCTGACACTTCAAATTTTTGCACGGCCAGAGTGAGCTGTAGCTCAGCAGGCTTACTAAAAGCGTCTTTTGACTTAAACCCCTAAGCCGGCTAGCCGTAAATTTCACGACCGGCTTAGCAATTTTCGCCGCTAAGTCTTCGCGGCTTAGCATTTTAATACTCATTCATAGAAAACCTTTCCCACCACATTAGCTCAGACTTGTTCACGGCGTATTTCCTCATTGCGGACGTTATTTGCACATCACATACGAAGCATCATAAATGTAATAAAACGTTTTGCGTTTTTTGTTCTTGCCACGTGTTGTGCGTTTTAAAGTTTTTTTTGTGAAGTTAACTTGTGAATGTTTCCTATACTTGAAAATGTTTCACTAAAAGTTCTATCAAAAACTTCGAAAAAACACGTTTCTTTAACCATAAAAACGAATCAATAGGCCAGATTTTAGTTATGTGGTACGGTGTAGTTTACTTAGTCAATCTAATAGGCTAATATGAATCATACGACTGAAATAAAAATGTAATTGAATGAAGTTCTCTTTCGCTGTCTAGTTCTAGCTATACTGCACCTACAGCACTAGGCAAGAGGTTGAACAAATTAAAGCTAACGCTTTTTATTCAACGATTACAAACATTTTTCCTGCCACGTTTCTTACCGGTTTTTAACGGAATAGTTACTACTGTAGTTAGGCCTACTGTGAAATATTTACTGAGCGTACATATCATAGATAGATCAAAACTATCATTTATACTGCAGATGTATATTCTACGGCGCTTTGTGGTTTTTCAGTGTCAAACTAATGTTAACTATTTTACGCGTATTAGCTATGGTAATTCTGAACGTCTGTCTGTCTGTCCGTCACAACCCAGCACTGATTCAAGGTGAGATAGATACTTCTGGTTTTCACCTATGATAGCTTAATGTCGCTAGTATAGTATAACGTGACAGAATTTTATGCCCAGCGGCCAAGGCAGCCCACGAACGACAGGGAAAAGGGACATCCTTACCCCTAAAAGACTATAAAATTACCGCTATCGGCTTGTCTAGCGTGAAAATGATTGCAGATACGCATAAACATACTGCACTGCGACGAGCATTTATGGGTGTCAACATCAACGAACTTAGATGACCTTGAACTCACAAAATAGGGAGTTTTAGTAAGTTTTTACGCGCGAAAGCAGCGGAACTATCGTTATGCGATACAGATAGAGAATTTGGTATTTGTATATTAACTTAGCGTGAACATCCCAATTTTCAGCTAAACTACTGAACCGGAACTGCTATAGGCTTTCACGCATCTCGTGGGCATTAGCTCAAATTTCTTGTTCCTATCATTTCGGGCTATGTATGAAATTTTCAGCACTAATGTCGACTTTAGCAGTCTAAGTCTGTACGTTCAACGAGGCCTATGCACGAAGATGTCAAAGAAAGCTACCCCCTTCTTGAGTTTCTTGACATGTTTCAGTCAAAAACCGTGAACACCCGAGTTCACCTTCAATGGTAAATTTCAGCTTCCACGTTTATCTCGTATATGATCGACAAAATGTGATGGTAACAACATAATTGCAACTTTGTCAACATAAAATTACACAATTCACCAATTTCCCCTGCAATGCTGCAAAGCCGACTCAAAATGTTGTCTTCATAATTAGTGAATTAAACACATTAAATATTATCCCGCAAGTACAAATATATATAACTGTACAGCACAAAAAATTTTTTAAAAAACATGCAACAGACGCATAATTCCTAAGAACACTGCTGATGGCAAACAAAGGCAGCTATCAGTTGGATAGAAAGCATTTGAAAAAATGAACAAGCATATTTATTATGACCAACAGCAGAAAGTTCCTGGCCACAAACAAGCTGAAAATTACACCAAGTACAAGAACAAAATGGTAAAAAGGCAAGGCATGGTAAAAGCTCCAAGAAAAATGTTGTGAGGCTACAAACACACACGACGCTGATCAAAGTGGTTGAGTGAAGCTTGCGCAATGAAAAACGAAGTAGCTTCATGTGGCAGCGTCTATCCGTTGTCAATATGGGATAGGAGCAAAGATCAAGAAGCAGCAAGTTCGAATAAGGTGGGAATGTATCACTCCCCAGCTGACTAGACTACCCCAATGACCAGTGGAGTGTGCAGAACCATAGTGTAGCGAGCAAGCGACCAAATTTTTGGCTCTTTCATGCTTCCCCCGCCTGATATGATTTTCAGCGAAAGGACTGAGACATTCATCCTAGCTACAGTACACGACATGTCCAAATATTCAGGTCCTGGGCCCGCAGTCCCATAGATTGACGCTTATTATTGCCACAATAAATGTTCTGCAAGTGTGAAAGTAAATCACACACGATATGCAGAACTGAAACATATTCAACACATCGGTCTCTTGCGACTTCCGGTCTACAATGGCAATCGGACAAATAACAGCACACAGCATCACAGCTGCCGGCTCAAGGAATGTTAAAGCATCAGAAAGAATGCAATAGTCAATGAAAGAGGTAGAAAGACAGAGATAGCCCTTCAAAATCACGAAAGGCCTAAAAAAATTCCTGTTCCTGTGCTTCCAGTTGCAGACTGGCAGAAAAATAGAGATGGAGAAAGTAATTTTTTTAAATTTTTTTAAAATATGCCTCAGAACAATTTGTGTAATGTTACACAACAGCTACCAAAAACAAAGTGATACACTAATGGTATAAATGAGATTCTAAAATAAGAATACCACAGCATCACAGACTATGACTGCTATGTTTTTATTTAGTTCTTTTACGCTTGACTATTTTTTATTGCACTGTATATGTTGTAAGTATTAGTGTGTTGTCTTTGTACGTATGTATGTATGTACCGGGTATGTATAATGTATTATGCCAATCCAGCCACTGGCTGCCATACACAATAAACTGTATTATTATTAGGTGCAAATAGTTTTGTGGCAGTGTGAGTAAAACTTTGAAACCAAACAAAAACCGCACCAATATTTTTTTTGGGGGGGGCACAATGACAATTATCAGCAATGGAGTTTCTTAGGGTCTGATGGATGGCAACTGGAAGCAAAGCGGATTTTTTTCTGCACCTAACTTCTGTCCCAGCATTCATACATGATTCCGTGGCTGTCTATTAGTCTGCAGTTGTGAAACACTGGGACCAGTAACAAATGGACAGACTCCCTGATGTCCGCAATAACTCACGTACCACTGCAACTGTATTATGCTAGCGAGAGAGATCAGTAGCATCGTGGGTTAAAAAGTAGGCAGAATAAGAAGTTGCAATTTTCCGACAGACAGTGAAACTTTCCGACAGACGGTGCTCAAAATTTCAATTATGTTACTAAATTTCCCCCAGAAAGACTAAAATTTTCCACCAAGATGATTTTCGGACAATTTTATGACAACCAGAAATTTAAGGAAGGGGCAACTGCCCCCTCCCACAACGCCACTAAGAGTCGGAACCACCTGAAAACCTTGACCAATGACCGGCCGCAACAGTACTAGCTTCTCAAAAACCAAGCGTTAAGGTGTATTCAAAGCAACAGAATTGAAACAGAATGATCTGAAATAAAAGCTGCACGCTACAGCTTCTATTTCATATCGTTTCGTTTAGTACCATTTTGGTTAAGTTCAGATCTGTTGCTCTGTTAATAGTTAGCCATGATCTGCTCAGCGTGTGTTAGGCATACAGCACTGTCCGAGTTTCGATGTACGTGGGGTAGGCCAGAATGCACAAAGTTCCCTGTGCCATTGACCAGTTCCCTGGGACTGCCAATAGTCAAGCCATTAACATCACCATCACTGTTTATCTCAGTCGTCTGTAGGTTTGACAGCTGTCCAGCGCTACCGTACTCACTGGCCCAGCTGTACGGACGTCCATGGTCACACGAAGCCTCCCAGACCGACAGTGGCTGGCACAGAGACAAGCGTCTGGTGGTTGCAGATGCAGGGGTCGGGGGCGTGCAATCGATAGACACAGTGTGAATGCCCAGCGGCTGCTGAGGCTGGTTGCAGGTACAGCTGCTGCGTAGCGAAGGATCATTACAGAGCGCTTTGAGAAGCGGAGCACCGACGTCGTCCCTGATGAGGTCGACAATGTTGACATTGGAGCCGTGTTGAAGACAAGGCACCGAGGCCTGGTCAGCGCTGTCAGAACTCAACTGACGCATGGGTTGATGCACCTATCAACATTCCGCACTCAACACACTACTGGCTGTATGATAAATCGCGATATATAATCAACTACCCAGATCACCACAGGCTTCCATCCCTTCGGGGTAGGTAAATCGAGTACTGGCCTGTCTGGCTGGGTTAATGCAGGGTTCATCTGTGTCAAGACTGTGAGATCCCATATGGCAGGCGATGCTTCGTAGCTCTAAGATGGGCTCCAATAAAAAGCTATACATGCACACTTTAACGTTTCTTTAACCTTTAATAACAAAAGCAAAATTCATTGGTATCATTGCATGTCCACAACCTCAACGCTAACTCTGACCAAGGTTCCAATCCCCAAATCTCCCTTTTCATGTGGCATGGAGCCTCTACATTGTTACTTGGCACCACATAATTGTCCCTGCTAAATGACAATACATGCGAGTCTGTAACGGCATAGTAAATATGAAGTATATGCAAACCTTCATCTTAGGTGTATTAAGCTTTAAACAATTAACACCACTAATAAAAAGCATAAAAAACGCACCTGTCTGTTCACGGGAGCACTAGCTGCTTGAGAGACAGCCATTCCAACTGGCCTAGTCTGAGGAGTGCTTAAATGCATCATGGGTCCATTTACCACTGCTGGTTCTAGCTGTCCGTTCGCTACAAGTACGGGGGCTGCTACATATGTCCTGTTGGCATCACCATTAGTTAGACTGACTGCTGTCGGTGGAGGTACACCATTCGTCTGATCAGACAAGTGCACGGGAAACCTTGGCTGCTGACTCAGTTCAATGTCTTCAAAGTATCTATTAGTGCCCGGTGGTGTCATACTTAATGCATTCATCTTCAGGGACTTTGCTTCCTGGTATGACGGTGGTCCAACCAGTTTACCCACAGCAGTGATGGCTGTTTGGGAGTGATACGGCTGAGCTGGCCTCAACTCCGCTGTATTCGTACGTGGAGTTGGTGCAAAATGGTGGTATGTAGTGTTTGGGGCCGGCGGTTCCAGCTGCAAGGATGAATTGGCCGAGCTCTCTGGTGGCACCAACGCATCAAAATATGGTCGCCGTTCTCCACCGATGCTTTGGCTTTGGTGGACACCCAGTAAAGGAGGCAACAGCAGATCATGTTGAGGTCGACCTCCCATCGCTGTGCCAGGGAACTGATTTGAACGTTGAGGCTGCAGCTGAGGGGTATTCGAGAATGTTAGCTGTTCAATATTCGTTGCAGTATTGTACGTTGGTGGGGGATGATATGTGGGTGGCGTCATTTGCGCAGATGATGCAGCAGCAGCACCGGAAGCACTATATACTGGATTGCTGGTCACCGTCATCGGAGAAGCAAATGAGATATGCTGAAAGACCGCATCGACCGGAGACGGCATAGCACTAAGATTTAGCTCAGTGCTGATGAAACCATGTCGCAGTGGAGGCCACTCGGACTTGGTCGATGGCTGGCGCAGTGAGGTAGATCGAATCACATCGGTGGACGACGTTGGACCTGAGCGTGGAGAGACAAGGCTGCTTTTACGTATCGGTGTCACGGCATTCTGATGTACAGTGGGGGCAACTGGCTGCCGCTGCGATGGCATGAGCTTATTAAACATTTGACTAATTACATCGTTGAGGTCTGCACCAGGAGGCAGGTGAAGTGACTTGGCATTGATTGAAGTGCTTCCTGGCGTTGATATGGAGCTGACAGTCGGCAGAGTTGTATTCACCAAACTGACGTCAGGCCGCGGCTGTGAAACTGTCGGGGGCAGCTGTTTCAGGATCGGCTGCGGTGGAAATCGGCCCACATTTCCACCACTAGTCTCAATCATTGACCCTTCGGTAGACGACATCCCCGAGGACCGTGTGAAACTGCCTCTACTGACGGCCGGCATGTGAAGAAGACTTGGCTGTGCTGGAGTGGAAGGATACGGAGATGGGATAAAGCTGGGTTGCTGTTGCGGGAGACGTTGTAACAGCGACTCAATGCCAGATGACACATCTGCATAACATACAACAATGGTAATACTACTGCTGGCAGAATTCAGTTACTGTAATTCAGCATACAAACAGCTGTTTAATATTATCTCCTACTACCACTACTGTCAGTTTCTGTCAAAACAGATAACATCACCTTTCTTCGGAGATACCTTTCCCAGTTTCATAATGTGATTTACTATAAGCATGTGTTTATGACATGTGTTTAATAAATTATTATTTACTTACTTACTTATTCACTTCCTCATCATCCAATGAACACCATAAAGCCCGGAGAAACACACTATGGCTAAAGTACATAACAGATTCAGTACCATATGTTTTGCCTCTTAATTTCAAAAACCCTCCAGTCCCTTGACAATTCAGCTTAGGCGAAGAACCTCCTAAATGCAAAGTAAGTCCTATGCGAGACCGTTTGAAAAATACAACTTAATCTGGAACAAATCACTCCAAGATAGTAGGCAAGACAAATAAAAAAAACTAAAGTATCACATTATTTCTAGTACCACTCCGAAATCAGTCCATGATGTGTTTTGTTCAAATATGACTTAATTTTTGTTTCAACAACACCTGATAACATTTATTACATTAACCTAACTCAACGTTTGAAAAGCAACATTCTGTGAGAATATGACATCCAGCTTTCTCTTCACTATGTGTTGTGTACAACAAAGCAGCATCATACCATACGGCGGTGAAGTCCAGACTGTTGACTGTCCAGTTATTGGAGTCACTCTAGTCAGAGACAAAGAGCTTGGTGTTATCTGCGGAGGCGAGTCTATCATTATCTCCTTCAATCTCGTCTCTGAAACATCAACAGTAATGTTACAAATGCCAAATGTTTACGTTTGAAAGCTGACATCTACAAACTTCATGCAGCATTGCACACAAAGCCATCAGCATGTGCGGCAAGTTTACCTAAACAATCAACATTATGCAAAATATTTTTCACTTTTTAGTAATCCTCACCTGTAACTATTAATGCAGTGCAAACCCATACAATAAGATGTATGGTATAAATATAAAGAGCAATTTTTAGTTTTTAGACATTTTAATCAAACGTTTTACCTTAATTCACTCAACATCATGCAACATGGCAATCGTCAGCTGTTAATTTCTATTTTCAATGTAAACTGATAAAGCTACAATGTGTAAATCTATTCAACAGAGCTATTTTCACTTTAATTATTACACTCATACTTACTTTACTGATGTATTAAACATTGACTACATCATATGACTAAATTTTTTTATCATTTTTAACTGCACTAATTTTGCAACAGCACCTGCATGATGCACACAATGTTACTGATGCAAAACGACCATGTCACTTGAAGCATACATATGTGACAGAAGCAAATATTCTGAAATAAATTAACACGCAAGGGAAATAATAGATATAATAGATACTTACCGCTAATAAATAAATCTACACAACTTTCAACATAACAACTGCTGTAAGTGTGTACAGTTAAACATTCAAATTTAATAAGAAAGTTTTACAGCAAGTTTGATTCCAACTTTCTGTCCTATAGTTACTTCTAAATGTAATACCAGGTATGGGTAACGAAAGAACTACTAAAGTCAGTTCACAATTGCCAAAATTTTCAGGAAAACAAAAGTGGTATCATCACTTTTACTGATGCGCATTGCAAAAACATAATAAAGTATGCAGTATATAAAAAGCATGATCACAATTCACCTTCACTTCCAGTAACTGGAGTACTAGCGGATGGAGGGCTGGACAATGCACGTATGACATTCTCTGACCTTCGCGCTGCACCCGATGCTGTTATTCTACCACTCCCACCTCCAGCTGGTGGCAATGTCACCGCAGCCTGTGACGAGAAGTTGACATTCTCACTGTAGATGTACTTCTCATGCTGTCTCACACCCCAACGGTCGTGCTCCTCCAGCCGTTTCAACTCGGACAACTGAGCTTGACGACTGAGCTGAAAGCGATGCGACGCCCGGCACATGTCCAGCAAACGTTCACCGGACTCCTTGCTTGATGCGTAGTAGATGAACCGACGTTCGGCCAAACCATCCGCTACGATCTCAAACTTCTTCTTCTGCTCAGACACACAATGCACAATTTCCACAAAGTTTGTGTATAGCTCCTCATGAGAAATCCACCTCAGAACTACAAAGCATCTCCTGCCATATTATGGGATCACAGAGTGTTAACCGACACACGTGAATGTGCCCTACATTAACCTCAGTCAGCCAGGCTGATACTCTTCATGTCTTCTTAAGCTCTTAATTTATTCAAAGATACATGACTGCCACAATTCTCACTCAGAAATGATAAAGCTACTGCTAACAGTGATTTTAAAAAGTTAGTAAAAATCGGTAATTAACCTCTAATCACATTATCACTGTCATCGGAAAATCCATTAATTTCAACTGATCGTAGAGATGGTTAAAACAACACTTAGTAATGCACGAAAGTAAAGTGATACAGTCTGCATACGAACAAACTTGCCTCGCACGAAAGTTTTCCGATGTCTGACCAAAGAAAAACTGACAGCAGGTTCTTGAAGTTATCCGAGGACTCCTGCACAATACAATGACATATCAATGAATGTATTCTGTTGAACAGCAATTCCACATTCACCTATGGCAGCAGTGTACAACCTTCTTCAGCCAAGAGTCACTTAACATGGTCATGAAGCCAACATGGGCCACACTAATGCAAAATGCTATTATAACAACAGCAGACAAGCACGTAAAACAGGCAACATAATATACTTGTAGTTGCAAAGCATACATTTTTTTGGCTATAAATCCTATTTATAACGTTTTATCTCTTGAACATTACAGGCAGGATGACAAAACATAATAGGCCAAAAACTATGCATCAGTCACCTATGAGAATGCAAGCAATTTCCCGCTTAGTTCAGCAGCTAAAATGATACCATTTACAGTGTTAACTACTTGTACTGGAGAAATATAACAATCTGTTAACATAAACGGATTCCAAGTAAGTAAGCGAGTAAAAAAATTCAGTGCATATAACTGACAGCACACCATCCCACCATTAGTTTAACTAAGGCACCAATTATTACACATAAAATGTATTATTTTACTGCCCTTTTACATACCAACCGACGGCTTTCAAACTGTTCAGCAAATAACCTACAACAATGCCATCCATACCTCATAGACTTCTAGACCCTTGGGACAGATGGCTAGCCAGTCGTTCCCCGGCGCTGGATCGTACTTTCGTCTGCGCAGCCGATAGAAGTGCATGTTGTGAGTCGCTGGAGGCTCTGACGAATCGCGAATGTATTGGACCCGGGCATCGGGCGGTGACATGCCGGCCATGTCTCGATGTACCGTCGGCAGGTGGTGGGTAATGTAGTCCTGACCACGACGGATCATCACCTGTTTCACATGCAACAGTTGCAGTAATTAATTATGATTAATCATGAGATTTGACATTAAATATTTCCAAGAGCCCAGTGTGAGACCAGCCAGTGCCGTAAGTCTGATTGTCTTGGTCCAGGGCTGCTGAGTCATCAAGCTGTCTATTATAAACACCTCGATGAATCTCGCAGAAATTTGACCCCAATTCCTCCCAGGTAAAAGTTTTCCTACACCAAATTGGTCTTTTCTGCTGTCTGGCTTCAGAGAAAAAATCAAAAAATAAAAAAAGAAAAAAGAAAGCAAAAAGAGGAAAAAACAAAGCAAAAACACAAGGCATCCTGTTACTACATGTGGGTGACCTAATAATCAAAAAATATAATTGCATTAAATTTTCACATCACTAAGAAAGCACTGCAAAAAAGAGAGAATGCATCCATGAAGCCTTCAGCTTAGACACACTGTCAAAAAGAAACGATCACCCATCCTGAAAAAAGTGCACATTCCAGCTTGCCTACAGGACTGCATAAAAACCACTTCACATTTCATAAATGTTTCTTGATAATAATCACAGTTTCTACGGTTTTTCTAGCCCTAGTTTCACACACAGCATCCAGAGGAGTCACACTCAGCTACAGAGATGGGACAAATTGAATATAAGATTTCTACTGAGAACTTACTCAGTTAGAAAACCAATGTGGCACCAACTATAACATTATGACATGCTAATAACAGACTTTTGGTAGTTATGCAGAAGTCCAGAAGTATGAAAAAAAGTTTCAGCCTATCATGTAACTATGCTCAGGCTACTGACAACTGAGCAATAGAAATGAAAAAAGCAACGATCTATCGGTAAACCAGGCTGATCTAGAAAATGGTCTTTAAATAAAATTATGTGTTTTGTGGCTTAAACAGTGCAGACATGCACAAAAGCAGCATTTTTCATGATAGATTCTCTTCCCACTGTTGCACCAATTTTCACTTTTTGACACGTAATCAACTATTCATGTCCATGATTCACGACGTGGGACCTGCAGTTCCACATTTCGGCTTCTCTTTCCTCTGAAAAGTCACACTCCAGCAACTTGCAAGAAAAATTACATATGAGACCTAACAGGATAAACTTCAAAAAACTGGTGCATGGAGCAAAATTAAAAGAGCAAATAACAGCCATCAGCAGTATATCTTGCAGCAACATCTTGAATATTTCTGACTAGCTGTCAAGAAAAACAAGAAATTTGAGCTAATGCTCACGAGACGCGAGAAAGCCTATAGCAGTTCCTATTCGCGACTTTTACAAGGGTACCGCTCTTTGATGCCCTCATGCGCAGGTTTTCTTGAACCTAGTAAATCGAGGCTTGGACCATCGAAATCTACGTTCGATGCTAAAAATTTCATACACAGCTTGTCCATGTCTATCTCAATTGATTTCAGTGCAATTTGCTCTTGCAATGTGTCTCGCAGCCCGAAATCGCCAAAAAAATCCATAAAAGCCCTATTTCAGCCTTCGAGGTCATCCAAGGTCATTGCATTTGGTTGCAATCAAGAGCCAGTGTACGACTTCCTATTAGTGATTAATAGTAACCTAGGCCCTATCTCGCACCGTTACAGCGACTTATTGGCTAAAATTTGCAAATTTTGCCCACCCTCCTCTCATTTAGTGCCCTTGTTCGGGGTGACCCTATTCGAATTTATGTTAAAGCTTTACGGTTCCTAAAACTGGAGTCTTCCAGGCAGCCGATGGTGATGATTTGGTGATCCTAGCTTGCACCGTTTTTGACTGACCCACCCGTGTGATACACAGACGGACAGAATTGCGATGGCTAAGATGCGCTGAAAGCAGTAGCTGCTTTCACACATAAAAACAAAAAAAAACTAGAGCTGTCAAATTAACGCAATAACTTTGTCTTTCACGTAAAAAAATTAATGTGCATAATAAAAAAATTAACAAGCATACGTAATTTATTAAATTCTGTGAAGCAGGAGTTCCATTTCATCATTACTGTCACGGTCCTGCGACACAGCCATGAGTTCGTCAGCCATCATTCCAGTCACCCACACAATGAACGATGTATTCCGCATACAACTACAGCAATATAATGATGTGTTAATTAATGCATTAATGTACACGTTAAAAAAATTAATGCATGCGCTAAGCCATAAAGAAAATAAACGCCTCAATAACAATAACTAAACACATGGCCTGTCTTCCATGGCATGGATCAAACGCACGCAAGCAACTGACCCAAGCAGGAAAGAATTCTCGAGGGTCGAAGTAGGCACCAACATGTCGCTGTTGGTCAAAGTTGCCAAAGTCAGCCTGCAGAGCAAGCCCTGCGAGCAGGAAGCATTTTTCCTCAGAGACGGATTGGTTGTAATGCAGGAGATTGTCTCGTAGCTGCAAGTAGTACTGCAGTCGTGTTGCCTTCTCTCTGAATACACACAGAGACCACAATCAGTGAGAACACCTTTATGCTCTTACACACAGCTTGCAGCAGCAGTTAACACATCGTGTCCGATCAATGTAAGTGCCTTATGCTGGGTCAGGATAGTGCACAAATTGGTGACAGTTTACATGCAAATCATTTCGGTACATAACCAGCCAGTCAGGTCGACTCAGCCTTCTACCCTGCATGGGACAGTAAAATGAGCCTTCTAGCTAAGTATAATTATAGGCGGATCTATGGCTGAAGCCAACTGGCTTGGTCCAAAGGTCAGTAGTCACCTGGCATTAGAACTTTTGCATCCAAAATGAGATGCAAATCTGAGCCACAACAATGACATTCTCTACATGCAGATTAGCATATTGTAAGTAACTATACTTGACTGTAAAAATTTAGCTGAGAAGTCGATTAGCAACAATTTTGAAAAAGCATCCAAAAGCAACGATAAGTCATCAAAAGATTGCTGCACTAGCAACGAATGTCAAAAAGATGGAAAAAACAAGAGCAACCAATAGTATCTAGCAAATACAGAAATGGAAATGCTGAGAATGATGCATGGTCATCATAAAAAATACATTCACAGCTCAGTATTCTAACCAACTGTGCAAAACGACGGCAAAACATACTTGAGAAGTCCGATGTTGTCAATGTAATACTGAACTCTGAAGTGGAACGTGAGCAACGGCTCATCGACGGAACAGTCTTTGGACTTCCACACTTTAGGAGCAAGTTTCTGCAGCTTCGTGTCACTGAGAATAAACTGAAATTCGCTGTCTGCATGCACATTAACAGACACGTAGTGATAAAATTAACACCAGGTAGGGGGCCTTTTTTGTAATTATACTGCACCAAATAATATCGTCATTCTCTCAAAGTGCACACAATACAAACGTTATATGTGTATGCTATTCATGTACTACTTTCAGCAGTAACACAAAAAAGTTGGTCCCAAAAAACTTTTTCAGATTACTGGATGATGAATTTTAACAGGCCAGATACTCAACCAATAGTGTCAAAGCACTGAACAGACATTAGTGTACCACAGAACATTGAATAAATGTTGTGAAATCAAAATACATTAAAAACGAGAAATAAAATTAAAATATCAGCTAAAAAACAATCAGGCAAAAAAATTCATATACAATGCATGCCATCCCTATACCTAAAACAGAACAAATATTATATACATATTTATTTTACACTGGTACCATATTATGTATAAACTTTACACTTAAAAACTTAACGCACAGAAATGTGATAGTGATAAATACACATTCAGAAATACAAGCATCTTTGCCAATCGCTTTAGGTCAACAGAATATTTTTTAAACCAACTTGAATTATATGTTTGAAAAAGTAGAAGCCGAGGACATTTTTTTGCAGTGGCTTTCACTATACCTTGAAAAATGGCCAGACCAAAGTAGTCAGTCTCCCTGAGATCAATGTGCTGACAAACTTGTGCAAAAACCTCGGACACTCGAGCACCCTTGTTCTACAACAATAATCACATCAGTGATGGGAAGAAAATTTGTGTATCACAATATATATCAAATAGACTTATTGCAGTTGTCACCACGAGCCTATATGGGGCTGGGGGAAAATACCCAACAAGATGAGAAATTCCACTAGGATCTTATAGTCCTGGAACAATTGTGATGTCAATAGAGTCACCAAAATAATGCCGACATTCGGCTGCCCATTTTGAATAAGGCAGCAGCGAATGTTCAGCCATCTGCTATCGATTACGTACTACAGAGTGGAAGACACACTGGAAACATATGAAAATTTCAAATATTGGCAACAGACAAACAGAGAAAAATTGTAGACATTACGTAATCATAGTCAACTAATACCAACGGGTAATGAATTACATGACATGGCCTTACTCAGTAGCGCAAAAGAACCGATGCTGACTATATATTTACTTTATCTTATTTATTAACAATCACATAAGCTACTGTAAGAAAAATACAATGTGAAATAAAATCATCAAGGGCAAATGCACTAGTCACTTAATTGGTATTGCATATTTAAAAATGGCTGCACAAAAAGCACAAGAAATAAACACAAGATAATTGCTGCAGCACAACATCAACTTGTCAAAGTAACTAAATACTAAAATAGATTCAATGTTTTAAGAATTCCTTAAAAGTTTCAACACTCTTAATACCATGAAAAGTAATTTTACACTGTATCCCCAAAAAGTATCCCGACATTTGCAACTTCAACTTGAAAATCAATTATCATATTTTGATAATTTTTGGTATGGATATTCCTGACAAAACTTGCCATCAAATGACCATTCAGTTTCCCATTTCACCCAACGTTTGTTTCTGCACTACCTGAAGAAAACACAACCAGTAAAATATCACTTCTTTATCCAATGCATAACATAACGCGTAAAAACACATTTTGTTCACATTTCTGACACATTGGCTGACATTTCATCCAGTTGTCCATTTTCAACTGCCTGCAGTAAAAAATTGCTTGAAGTGTTGGCCCACTATGCAACACAGGCAAGCAGACACTTTCTCCATTCACTGACAGCAGTATCGATAATGTTCTGCTTCAGACCAATCCAGGCTATACCAGATGCTTCTTGATTTCACAAACATTCCTAAACTTCCATCTGCTGCTTGACAGTCAAACCCTGTAATAGACCAGCCTACAGATTAAGATATTGGAATTTATTCACTCTTTTAATTCACTTCAACACGTACTATGTTTGGTCTGATTTCACCAGGTAGTGCAAAAACAAACATTGGGTGAGGTAGAAACTAAAACACTTATTTAATAGCCAGTTGTGTCAGAAATATTTCTGCCAAAAATTATTAAAATCTGCTAATCTTCCTTCAAGTTACAATCGATAATGTCAGGGATGCTTTTTTGGGGGACACAGTGTAGTGCACACACAATTACAATGCAGTTACAAAAAAGCACTTTCCAGTATTAATATGGAAGTAATTTCTACAGCCTACAGTTGGAGAACTGACAGCATTACAGGGTGGCCACAAAGTAAAAAAACATTCCTTGAGTTTTCAAGGTTTCTCCAGAGCCATAAACTTACTTTTCGATAGCTTATAGCAACAGAAAGTGATTGTACTAATGCTAATCTGAGGTAACGCTGTAAGGTCCACGACATGGTTCCCCCCCAGCTGCAAACGTACACACATCTGCATTTTTGCACCCCGGAAACTGCATCTGGTGACAGTATTTTGTTTGTTAAATTTTTTCGTGCGGTGGCACAGAATTCCCTGAGTTTTCTGAAAGTTTTCCAAGTTCAGAGAATTCCCTGGAAAATATTCTAGGTTTTCCAGGTTTGTGGCCACGTGGGTACAGACGTACGGACCTCTATCTTGATGAAAAGTTCCTGTTTGTCAAGCATGATGACGCGGACCGAACGTCGAGTGGCAGTCTGCTTTGTCGAGGTCCTTGATGTCATGGACGACGTCTGAGGCATAGCACCCACACCCACACCAGGCCTCCACGCCCTCAGACCTTCTGCCTTCTCACGGCTTCAACCCATCAACTCCACCTTCGCTGACGACGACGACCTACTTCACGCCATCACTCTGCAGCACAGATCAACACCTCACTTGTCAGTACACCACACACCACTGTCCGGACTCTGGAGTGGTATTTATAAGCTGATACTGCATACTAATCTATCCACTCCAGCAGTATCTTGTACAAACACTGAGAGACGGACGTCTCTGCCATAGCTATGACAGGGCATCAGCACAGCAAGCTATGCTGGCGCCCTGTAAAAACTAAAAACCATAAGATTAATTTTAATAGATACAGCACTGCCAGATTCCGTCATTCTTGGTTTTACTGCAGACTCAGTAATCACGTAGTTGATCTGTCATACATAACTAAACCATCTCCTGAGGGACAACTAGATCATAAGGACATATCAGTTCAAGGCCACGGTTGCAGTCATCACAACAAGGCCATTCATCGGCTTCGAGACCTAACCAACAGGTTTTGCCTTGAGGCGACCTGACATTACTGGCTAGCCAAGCGTTGCTGGCCGGCAAATAATCAACAATCTGTGACAATTAAGCCTCTAAATTCTGTCTGATATCGCAGACTACCATTAGTAGGGCACAGTCTTAAGCATTCTTCTGAACTGCATCTCCCTCATTTCTGCAGCAGAATCCTGACAAAATAAATCCGAGTTTTCGGCATGAAACTGACGAAAACCCCTTATTTACCACTACATGGTGTTTCGTAAAAAAGACCCCTTTTTGTTTTTTTTCATAATTCACTCAAACGATGATCAACTTATACAAAATTTGTACCAGTTGTAGCTGAAAAATACTAATTCAAAATATTGCAACAAAAAATGGCAGTTAATTAAATATTTTTTGCTAGTCCTGACCTAATGCTGACGTCATAATGTGTCACGGGTACAAACTGGATAGTCTCAACTGGTGCTGTCAGTTGCTACCCTGCTCCAATGTTGAAAAATCTGGTTCATTCATGCCAAATTGTTGAAGTTTTACAGTGACAGTTACAAAAACATGCAAAGCGATGGCATTTACGTACCTGTGGGGATAGTTGGACTTTTACACGTTCGAGCAAGACAGTGCACTATCACACAGAGCTTGCCAGAAGATGAGTTTTTGGATTGCAAGACGCCTGATTTCATGTCCCCATGTTGCTTAGTGCCGACACAATAAACATTTTTCATTAGCGAACCAGATTAAGCTCACCATCAACTGCCATATTTTGTTGCAATATTATGAATTAGTATTTCTTCAGCTACAACCGGCACAAATTCTGTGTAAATTGATCATCGTTTGAGTGAATGATGAAAAAACAAAAAGGGGTCCTTTTTATGAAACACCGTGTAGTTCAGCGAGCTCCGTGCTGTATAGTCGGAATGCTGACAGATTGCCAATGGTACGTAGTATAAACTGGCTCTCTGTAAACTCATCTTAAAACATTGTCCACTGGCTAGCGTGACTCACGACAAGCCGGTGTCAAACCTTTCAATGAATGACCCGACGCAGAAATGAATGAACAACAGAGCTCCCCCCGCGGTCACGTGACAATACCTGCACCCAGCAGAGCGTGTCGGGGGGGGGGCTCAGCCGCCCCTCCCCACCCTCATATTCACTACTGCTGGCTGCCTGCGTAGATCAAGGTCAGGCGTTTTGGCAAGCGGTACCATGGAACGGAACGCCGCCTGTACACCAGCCTGCGGCTTACCAGTGACCGACCAGATTAACAACTGACCCAACTGATTATGAATTTATGAGGCCGCCGCATTACAAGTCTTGACTGTGCGCCTGTCGCAACTGCGCTCCCAAAAAGCGCAGAGTCAAAATTGGTCTAAACGTGCCCCTGACCAGTGACCAGCAGCAACTGTTGTGTCAATTTTGAGTTTAAAAATAAAGGTCAGGCAAACTTAAGGGTTGTGCAGCGGCAGCTGTGTAGACGAAAGGCCGCGTAATGTATCGGCACTGAACCGATATATTTATCTAATTTCACTGTCAACGTAAACAGGGAAACAGAGACGTTACGGGCGCCACGTAGCTAGCAGCTCGCGACACAAAACGAAATAGAGTTATTATAATGAAGTAAAACTAACAATGACACAATAAGCTACAGTTGGTAAACTGGGTGTCAACCATTGTTTCAATTCAGCACGCTGCTGCCCAATCAGAAACAAGCCAACACGATCAGTGAACAAAAACCTCGAGAGAAATCCATAAAACTAGCCAATTTATACTCAAATTCAATTATTACCACAAAAAGCCCACCTATCGCAAAATAGCCGACCGTACTGGTCGCCCTTCCTCCAAATTTTTGTCGTGGTCCGCTGTTCGGTTTCGGAGAAAAGTAGAAAAGAAAAAAGTAGAAAAACAAAGCGAAAACATAAAGCCTGCCGTTACTAGATATACGGACGCCCTAATGGCCACACAGTTGCCTATATCCAGGGACGACTTAATGCTGTAACAAACTGCAGGGTTTGAAGAGAGGGCTGAAGTTAGTTGCATAATTTTAATCCATCTCAAACATCGTGATAGACATGCTAAGTCGACGGCACAGGCTGCAGCGATATATTCTCAAGTTGAAATGCTGTGAATGAACGGTGAACGATCGAAGCAGCTCAATGAAGAACTCACGCACTAAAGAGACGCTCTCTACAGTCTACATAACGCCGTCAGTCAGTCATACATGACTGAAACGACAGATACAGGGGCACAATGCCCCATAAGTATAATTGAGTAGAGCCCCTCAAAGGCACAGCGCCCAGGCATTGACAGGTTTCAGTTATACAACCTGTAGTATGGGGATTATTATCCAGCACATGCATAGCCGGGACATACATACATACAGACACCGATCTGCCTGTCAGTCAAAGTCTATTCACAACAGACAAGACGGACGGACGAACGGACGAACGGACGAACACCGTTGTCAACGTTAAACAGTACGCTATACTGCCACACGGAGGGACTACAATGCCTAGTACAAAACATGAGTCATATCACAGCTACAAAAAGGCAGATCTCACGCAGACTGTGAACTAGAGTGTGATCATGCAGTATATAGAGTTTGAACTCTTTGCACTGAGAATATTATGGATCACGCATTTCACGCTAAAGTCTAACAAAAATCCTCCTCTCGCGAGTTCGTCGAAATCGACCCGCTATAACGAACTGTTCGGGCAATGTCAATGTTCAGATTGGCGACTAAAAAGAGGAGCGAAAAATTTATACGTATAATTTGCAGGAGTGAGATAGTTTAGAATTTCTGATTGGGTCCAGCTTGGTATACTATGAGTGAGCCAAGGCGAAAACACAGGAACCATCAAACAGTTTTCGACTGTCCAGAAAGCATTCACACACAGGAAAATCAAGCTGTATGCCGCTTCCCCATGTAAGCAGTCAGTTGCCGGTGTACAGCATTAAAGATATTAATCTTTAGCAAAAAACTTAATATGCTTATTCCAAAGCCCGACAGTAAAGCGTAAAAAATTACTGACAATGTTGTTAAAAATCGCTCGCAGAGTATTTATCTACAGTCCAAGACGATCTATATCTGTGTAAGTTTTTATTTTTTATGACCTCATTTAGCCTTTTTCAATTTCTATTCAAGTGAATAGTTTTTGCAGGTTGTTTTATTTTACTGCAACTCACTGCACATTGTGCCAGCGCCCTATCCCTAACGGTTGGCTGAAACAACGGGCCAGATCGTCCACTGGATACCATTACCGGCTGAATTCTCAGCCGGCCAAACTGCCATTGACGAATAGTAAACAACATTCCAGGGGCAGTTGCAGCGGCAGCAGCAGTAAACACGTGTTCACTGGTCGTCATTGCAATGCCAAGGCACCACGGCCACCCACCCGGCCGGCCACATAAATATTATCCAACAGACCACCAACGATGCACAGAAAGCAGTCGGTGTAGAAAAAAATAGGCCACTGAGTGTACAGTTCACCGGTTTATACTCTGTTACAGACTGTACGGCCAGGGTATTATACTACACAGTAGGCTAGTCTGTAGATTTATTTCTCAACAGAAGAATATGCAGACACATCATGCTGCGACACACAATTAAAGAGCACGCTTAGGTCAAAATTACTGGAAACAGACCAAGACAACCTGCGTCGCGCGTCTCATAAGCACTATCGCACATTTCTTGTTTAAAACATTTCAGTTCTTTTCAGGTTATATGCTGTAATACAATATCACCATTGACCAAAGTGATTCGTCCCACAGCAAACAGTACTGGTGCACATTTTTATTACACATTCACTGACAGAACCAACCACGGCGCGACGCACAAATAGAGCAGGCAATGGGCCTACCAAGCAGAAGTGCTAAATACGGTACTTTGCGACTGCTAATCACGCCATTTCGCTGCTCAATTACACACGCCTGACAGTACAGAAATTCATCAACGATGTCCAGGCATATACTATGCATACTACACTAGGCGCACTGCTATGCCCGGTATGCGCATTTTTCACTGACACAATGTCGTCGGATCCGCTGTCTATTATAATCGGGCAAAGCAGCGGGTCATAAATCTAGCACAGATAACCAGAACTCACAGCAAGGTAGGACAGCAGTTGTATATTTTGCAGCCGAGCTGCGGTTCACACACGTTCAAACGAATAATCATGAAAGCATGTACATAAACTATTGCACCGATCAGTGCTCAATCACATGCTGCTGTGAACTACCAGACATGCTGAAACGTGTCAGTGCATTCTCTATGACTACCAAATCACGACCCACGTCTTACACACGAGTTTCACAATACTCTGAAGATAAAGGTAGTCTCGTACTGTCTATAATCTATATGCAGTCAACGAGGGCCCGCGGTTGACCTTTCCAGTCGCAAAGCATCCACCTTCATTTGCCCAGTCCCATTAGTAGATTACAGTTACTGCTTGGTGACACAGCCACACGTGTGTGTAGCACTGAACAAGTTGCCTACAGTCGTTGCATGTATCAAATGTATCACAAGAATACGCCGGTGCACCCAAACCAGCAACGGCGCTGGAAGACTTAGATCCAATATACCATGAAGTACCCGTATTTGTCAAGTCTGCTTGCAGCTGACGGCCACTGTTGAGATCAATTCGTGACTACAAATTATATACCATTCTATTGCTGACTGATTCACTGGCCGCCCCTTACAAGCTTCCATCCTACAGTACAGTACTGGGTGACCCTGACTGACTGGACTATCACTATTAGTGACACACAATGACACAAAGTCACTATATATAGTCAGCCAACCTGCTGTGACTAACGCACCGGTTATAATATTAACAACCTATCCGAGAAAGGACGGCTTTAAGCATGTCATTTTTACGCGCGAAAGCAGCTACAGCTTTCAGCGCGTCTTAGCCATCGCAATTCTGTCCGTCCGTCTGTCTGTCACACGGGTGAATCAGTCAAAAGCGGTGCAAGCTATAATCACCAAATCTTCACCGTCGGCTGCCTGGAAGACTCTAGTTTCAGGAACCATAAAGCTTTTCCACAAATTCGAAGGGGGATCACCCCGAACGAAGGCGCTAAATGAGAGGGGGGGGCAAAATTTGCAATTTTTGGCCAATAAGTTGCTGTATCTCAGTAACAGTGCGAGATAAGGCCTAGGTTACTATTAATCACTAATAAGAAGTCGTACACTGGCTCTCGATTGGCGCCGAATTCAGTGACCTTGAATGACCTTGAACGCCAAAATAGGGGCTTTTATGAATTTTTTGGCGATTTCGGGCTGCGACACAAGTCTATACCATTCACAAGGTGGCGCAACGGAACTATCGTTATGCGATCCAGATAGATAATTTGGTATTTGCATATAACGTAGTGTAACACCCCAATTTTCAGCTAAACTACTGAACCGGAACTGCTATAGGCTTTCGCGCGTCTCGTGAGCATTAGCTCAAATTTCTTGTTCTGTACCTGCAGGCTGCTGCAATCTGCAACCCAAGTAAGCATCATGTTAATCTGAATGCGATTAAAAATTCCTCTTTAACTAGAGAACAATAATGTGTCAACAACATAAGTATGTCTGTCAGTCAGTCAGTCTGCAGTTGTAACAAACTGACGGATGGACAGCTGATGAATATATAAGCGAAAATTAATGTATAAGATGTTGGATTTATGATCGAGAGTTCATGGATTCTACTTCCGGTCAATTGGCTATCAAGTGGACGGGTGAATGTCTGTTGACAGGTAAACCATATCGGTATATAACCAACATCATGCTCAACTCAGCCGAGGTAGGTAAATCGAGTACCAGCCTATCTGACTGGGGTCATTGCGGAGCACGTTCACCTGTCGGGTGGCAGATAACAGTGCGATCCCATATAGCAGGTGACGCTCCGCAACTTAACGACGGGTTTCCCACAAAGACCTCTATACCATCTGTAATCTTTCACATTTAGTGTCAGCACTTTTTGCTTCTTTGTCGCGTTCATGTGAAGTTCAAGTTCAAGTGCGTTCGTTACTTACTACGCGACGGCGCGACGGACGTCGGACGCAGCTGCGGTCAGCAAGCAGTCAGCAGCTGACGTAAGTGGTTTCTATCAGTGAAAGACAGATTCAAACTGAAGAGACGGAGAACTGGTGGTGGCCGGTCGACAACGAGTAAAACTCAAGTCAGTCGGTCACTCGATAACATCCAGCCAGACAAAGACACGACGTACGTCCACGTACAGATAGCTTTGACTCGGACTTATCAGTGCTCAGTCTCAGGCAGGTACCAAGCGTGTACGACGGACGTTCTATACGATCAACTCGTGACGTACGACGACGACAACGACGATTTACTTGCGCGGTGAAAAAAGCAGCAGCGTGTCGGCCGGACGGGCGGGCCACAACGGTCGCTCGGTCGTAGTCGTCATTTGGCCGGCCGGACGGCAGTGAACACACGCACACACAGCGCACGCACGGCACGGTGGGAGGCAGAGAGATCGGCTAGCCACAACGCACCGCGGCCTCACGCACGCGCGCCCGAGCACTGCTTCCCTGGGCCGACCACACCGCCGCGCCGCAGCGCTCCACAAAGCGCGGTATGCCAGGAATGCTGCCGCCGCATTATGCGCCCCCCACAGTGGTGAGGACCGACGGGTGGGGAGG
>Ga0209367_1002769_pt1 | contig 23414 bp, 12 predicted proteins | sample WorMetLIZISLAND2_FD_187412 | JGI IMG/M metagenome (GOLD analysis project Ga0209367, IMG submission 187412) | Marine gutless worms symbiont microbial communities from Max Planck institute for Marine Microbiology, Germany - Olavius geniculatus... ... | reverse complement strand
CGGGTCAGGGGTTTTGATTCTGTGGGGGGTCGAATTTTTGGCTTTCCCATAAGAAAGAGAAGTCGCCGTTAACACAGGGCTTGAACTACCGTTCAGCCTGTGATTGCGAGCGAACAAATCAAGATTGCCAGAGAGACTCAAGACGGTCGATCGGGTCGATGATGAATGATTGTGACTTTTGACCTTTGGGTCACGTGAATGACGGTAGCCGGATGTGGACAGCAGGCACTTGCCAAATGACAACTGGATGGCGACTACGAGCCGACAAGTCGACCGGAAGTTGTTACTTGTATTTTGTTGTAAATAAAAGTGTTAATTCGTCTTCTGATGCCGGAGATGTGATGAATATGGATCTGCGAGATCTACGGCTAAATGTAACTTGGAAGGTAATCACCGTTGAGCAGTTTTGAGTGCTCGTGGCAAATTGTTCAGCAGCTGAAACAAACGGGCGACTGTAAATTACACAGACCGTGCCGACACCGATACACGTTGTGGCTTTCTAGCTTATTGCTGCGTTACACAATCAACTTAGCTGTCACGACACTGTCGAAGTGCGTTCGTCGCGCGCTGAGAATTGAATTAGCCGAAACTTCCTCAGTTTCAGCGAACTGTAATCAAGCAGTTCACGCGATGTGCATTACAATAGCGCCACACTTGTCCAACCTTGGGCAGCCTCATAGGCCTACAACGAGCTATATATCATCAACCGACATTGCAGTGTCGTTAGAAATTCATCAATAATTTGGCTTAACTTCTCGATGTCTTTCGTTGATCGAAGATAAGTCCGTGAAGACAGGTAACTACGGCTTAAGTTGTCCATCTGTTTGTCTGTACAACGTTGATATACCGTGACCATATTAATGTAGATTGGATCAGGTGGAAAGAAATTACACAAATAATAATTATCTTACGGTCTTCGACAACTTTTCGCGTCCCGCAGAGTCCCAAATCGGCGACCTAGTCCCAAGGGGCATCCCAAATTTCTGGTGAAATTATTCGCTCACGGTAAAATTGAGCTACTTATCATCAGCGTAACGTGTCGCGCGTTATCTGGAAGTCGGGTCGAAAGAGTAAGTACAAGCTGACCGTTTATTTGGACCTTAACAAAAAGCCGATATTTTGCCGATATTTTACAGAATACATTTGCAGTTAGTAAAATTACTGCCTGACGGCATCGCACGGTGTATTATTGCTGCGACAGCAAGACTCTTGTTGTTGTTGTTCATCCATGAAATAATTGAGCTATAATAATCGGCATACATATGCGTCAGCCACTCAGCCAGTTTAGTCGCAGCTCATTCACTGTGTCACGTGCTCGCCCATTAGCCTAATTTGAGAAATCCACCTGCGATCATTTGGGAACAACACGTGCATGTGAGCGACATTTTCGGATTTTCATGTTTCGAGGTCATATGCTCGCTTTCTTCTTGCTGACAATTTCCTGCCCAGAATTTTTTTTTATCTTTTCTATACTGTATATTGTTGCTGTAAATGTGCATTAGGCTGTAACGGGTGGCTAAAAAGTAAGCGATCACGTTTTGTAATAACTTTATCAAGTGTTGATAATTTTCAAAAAAGTCACTGACATGTTAGTAAACTTATAGAAAGTGATCACCACATGTATAACGCTTCGCTACACTACATTACAAAACAAAATAGTTTCAATATGCACAAAGTAGGCCCTATGTCAGCTAGCGTAGCGTGTAGCCTACATAGGCCCTTGCTACGTTTATGAGTCGCTGGTATCGTTCATTGTGTCGGGTTGGGAATTAGTGTCCGGTGTAAGTTTATCTGCGCCGGCGACACAATGCTCGCCATTTCGATTACAATACGACATCAACAAGCATTGTTATCATCAATGGTGCATCACGCGGTGTTCCAGTGTGCTTGCCATGCATGTGTATCACGATACGCTGAAGCCGTTTAATAAATTTTTACGGTCGGTCTTCGTTCCATGCATAGGCCTAGTGTTTGATCTTAGCGACTGCCCGCCTTCGTGCGCGACGTAAAATTTACAGTAGGCCTATATACTTTAACTACCATTCTCCCGTCGAATGTAAAGACTTTTATTCTGTCTATGTATTTGCTCTCGACAGGCGAAGCGACAGACAAACTGTTTGGGCTCTGACGGCCGAGAGACCATGTCGAAGTCGATACAAGGTCAAATTTTTCAGTGTTTTTAGTGTTGTAGCCTACTCAGTTACACATAAGGACATTTTGTTGAAAACCATTTTAAAAGAGCGATTATCATTCTCCAGTTTAGATGCACAATAATAGTCCAAAAAGAACAAAATCCGGATCACTATTAAAATCTAACCGCTTTTTTGTCGGCCGTGCCCAAACTTCCAACAAAATTTCATCAAAATTAGTTCGTAATTAAAAATTATCCTGCTGAGGAAAGTCGACTGACTCATAAGCACTATCCCCATTCAGTTCGCTTTATCAAATATAAATTTAAAAACAAAAAAATAAGAAAGCCGGTGGACTCAAGTATCCGACAAACTATCCTTGTTAATACACTGAGGCACAGAAAGTACAAAACTGACACTAATGTTGTATGTAAATGCCAATTATGTCTGTGTGTCTGTGTATACGATGTATGACATCTACGCTGGCCATCATCACGTAGGCCTATACGGTAATAATGCAGTACAATAATAAAATATGTGACTGTTTGTGGCGTAGCAGCTTGTCGCGTCGGTTAATTCGACATAGAACTCGTGCTGCCAACGATATGACCAGAAATGGATATGACGTTAGTGTTTTTATCGCGAGTTGCATGGTGTCGGCAGCTTAGTTGATCATTCTGCTGTCTGTCTAGGCCTACGGCTCCATTATACGACTGCCGCCCTTGTACGTAGCCTTCTGGTAACCGGGAAATTGCTTGTATTCTCTGGCGTCTTGTTGGCCCGACTGATCAATGGGTGGGTGCATGGCTGCAGCCACTATGATGCAGCATAAGACTGAAATGTCATCCATCACTTGACCAATGACCACGATACGACCCCAGACTTGTGTAGTGTGTAGGTACGGCGTATGCGTTCACGCGACCATGCTTCATGCTTCAGCGGCTATCCAGTTAAGTGGGGTTTCCATCCACCGCAACGGTCGCAACGACCGCTTCTATTCTTGTGCTTTGGCCGCTGCGTCAGCTGCGTTCTTTGCGTTCGTTGCGTGCGTTGCGTTATGTGAAAACCACGTTTTACACTGGTTCAGAGCCGAGGCCCGCGGTTAGTACAAAAATGACTGAAACATACAATAAGTATTAATGATATTTAAAACTTTTTTTCACCATGGCGACAGCAACACAAAACACACAATGTAAAAGCCAACACACAGAACAAAACACACAATGCAAACGGTAAAAAATAAAGGAAAATACAGTAGGTCTAGGCATAAACAAAATTAAACAAAAGACAAAAAAAATATACAAACTAATTACAACGAAAAAACTTTTTAGCAGTTTATATAAGTAATATAAAAATATTAAAGTACGTGTGATTTCCGCGCCTTCGCGTATTACCGGAATTTTTGTAAAACTTTTGAACTTACGTGTGTACGTATGAGTTCTAGTTTTTCAAATGAAACTCCGGATATTGTTGCATTGTTTAAACTTGCTTTGCATTCATAATACGAAAATATCAAAATGTCATAACATAAGCTACCAATATTCCGAATTTTATTATTCTGGCGTTACTTGAGCACGGATATAACACAGATTAACCTTTATTTTTCATTTCCGCTGACTCCATTGTTTTTATTTCTCTTCTCTATCTAGTCTTCTTTCTTCCGTGGTCCCATTAGGTTACTATAATTTATGGATGATTTTCACACGTCTATTGTGATTGCTTGTTCAGAGTTTTTCGCTGCTCGGTGGCGCAGCAGGTGCCACTAGTCTATACCCTGCCTGATGGCGTACAAGACCTTTTTCCGGAGACGGATGTGTGTTTTAGACGGAAGCTGACGAAGACCTTTGCCTGATGTATTATACATCACCACTAGAAGCAGTGACGTCATCAATATCATTGGGCGGGTGCACCGGGGCATGTAGTAAAGCATAGTCGTTCTCCTTACTCCGTCCATTTAGCGTGTCCAGCAAAGTAATGCTACAATAGATCAGAGGAGCGCCGTAGCTGATAAAGAAAGCGCATTATGGAAAAAAGAAAAAAACTCACAATGTTGGGAAACTAACTGCAGCTATATTTCTTAGCTGTGAGTGTGACTCAATTTTTGTACATTTTTGTTCACCGTGTTTCTATAGTCTGTTTGCCGTTGACTTCCTAGCCTACTGTTAACGCAGGCTATTTTTTCATATCTTGCACATAGTCGACAACTTACTTTGATAGTCGTTTTCGCAATAATCGCATTTCGCTGTAGACTGATAACATTTTTGTTTCGTCGTTTATACGACGTTTCTTTTTTTATGACAGTGGCAACAAATCAGACTGCATTTGACTTTCCACGCAATCTGTAGTCTTAGTTATATGAACATATATGGTATAATTTTTAATTCTCAGTATTTATTGGATTCTCGTAGGCCCCTTATATTGTGTATATCGCACCCATCACACTGACATATTAGGTACAAATGTTTATGTCGACGCTCCAATATTCTGGACCTATCGATGTGTTTGACGCTATTCGTTGCGCTGCGTGTTTCAGTCTGCAGTTAGCTCTGTTCATCCGTGAGTGGACGTCGCATATCGTTTCTTTTATTGGAACAATACTGCTCGTTGCGACGTGGCTCTAGGCGACGAACGAAAAGCCTACATACAATACAATGGGACGACGACAGAATATGCACGTATATACCAGCGGAGACGGAAGGTCATAATTACGTGTAAAATAATAATGACGCACAAATGCATGTTTCATTTCTCGTGTAAGCACGGTGTAAAAGCGCCGTTTGGTCACTGCGGCGCAATTAACAGCATCACCAGCAACAGCAGCAGCAGCAGTAGTAGTAGCAATTGCAGCCGGCGATAGCGACCGACGACTGCAGGCCTATATAAATAATTGTAGCCAGTCGACAATGCTTCTCACTCAGCGCAGTGAGATTGCGAGACTCCGTTCGACTGCCATCGGCCTACTTTCATCGCTGCGACAAAGCCAACAACTTCCAGGTAATAGGAGCAATTCTTGCTTTTTACAGTACAGACGTGAATATGTAGGCCCTACGATCATTCTGGCGTTATGCTTATCCATGTTTCACGCACACGAAGATAATCGTATGTAATAAAACACCAAAGCAAAACTGAAGTAAAATCATAAGAGAATGATGATAGCAGACACTGTAAGAAACAATTAAGACATAATTAAATATGGATATTATACAGCACTGTTGTCTCTTCCGCACTGGTGTCGGTGTTGCTGGCTTAAATTTAGTAGTTTTACCCCTGCCGAAAAAGAGGTTATATTTTCGTGTTTGTCCGTTTGTTTTGTCTGTCTATTTTTGTCAGCTCCTCAGAAAGTTATGCACTAAGTTCGATAGTAATTTTTGTGGAGTTGTGGGCAATGCCAAAGGTCGGACCAACTAGGTATATGTTACTGCCAACCGAATCCGTGTCTGGATCCAGCGTTCCTATATTAGAATCATTAGGCCTTTATCCAAAATTTCGGATCAAGTAATTTTAAACGGGTTCTTTGTTTAATATGTTATTATTTTTTAACGCAAAAAGGTTGATCTGTGACATAAGAATTGTTTGTGTTTATTCACGCAGTAATAAAGAAAAAACTGAATTCGACAGATAAGTCGACTGGGGACATAGTCAAGCGATGGCTTCTGGTTACGACTGCAACACGGACGACTGCTTGTGGAGTAACGTTAGCAATGCAACGCCGACCGCTGGCTACATGGTTGAAGACAGAGCACCGCAGATCGGCTGCTGGACTGCAGTCATATCAGCGGTTCATCTGCTGATCTGTGTTAGCGGCATCATTGGTAACTCGTGCGTCATCGTTGTCATAGCTCGCTACACCAAGACCAAGACCGTCACGAATCTCTACATCGCTAACCTGGCTGTCGCCGACCTGTGTTTTCTCGTCGGTCTGCCCATCCTCGTCGCCACGACCATCTTGGAGCGCTGGGTATTTGGCGACGTCGTCTGTCGGCTGTTCTTCGCGTCGACGTCAATCAACTGGTTTGCGTCGATGTTCATTCTGACGGTGATGTCTGTTGACCGCTACATGGCGGTGTGCTGGCCGGTGGCGTCGCATTACTACAGGACGCTGGTCGTCGCGCGTGTGGTTTGTGTTGGTGTCTGGACGACGTCGATATTGGCCATGCTGCCCACCATGCTGTACGCCACGGCCGTTCAACGTGCTCACGCTCCCCCCGGACGTCTGACATGCACTCTGCGCTGGCCGCATGCTAGACTCATGTCACCCGACAAAGCGTTCATTTGGTACGGCTTCGTGCTCGGTTTTGCCGGTCCCGTGGCACTGATCGCCGTCTTCTACACCCTGGTCGTTGTCCGTCTGCGTCGCATTGCCGCCAACCGCATCAGCCAGAGTCACAAGGCGGGAGCACTGAGCAAGTCGCACGCGCGTGTCACGGCACTGGTTCTGACCGTCATCACCGTCTACGTCTGCTGCTGGCTACCTTTCTGGGCGTTCCAGGTGCAGTCACTTACTAACTTTAACTGTACGTCATCACATGATGTCGATACGAGCCTGTATCAATTCTGTATGACTGCCGTGAAAGCTCACACGAATGTGCTAGTACTAGTAGTTAATTCATTCTCTGCAAAGTTGTAAGCTATAGGGACTGGTAGAGAATTTTTACAATAGCATATTCGTATACGAGTCTTGTTCCAGATTTGTGCCAGCTTGATTGCAATACTTCTGCCACGTACTGTGCACGCAGATACGAATTTAGAGCGTACCATGTTACGTCTGTATATGGCTATAAATAAAATATACACGTAGGTTAAACTAGTTTGTAGCTTGAATACGGCTGTTAACATCCGTGCCTTCAAACATTGGTGGTACTTACTTATTCGAACGATGTGAACAGATTCGGTGTTCTGTTTCTGGAAAAAAATGATGGCAGTAAATATATGGCTATTGTCGAGCGTTATGAATAACGAATGTTCAGTAAAATCATTGCGTCGACGTCGTTTTGTTGAAAAGTGAATACTATGATTGTGTCGTCGGTCGGCAGGTGTCGGCGTTGTCGCTGGTGATGCCACTTCCGCCTCCGCGCTGGGTCCTTGTCACATCGCACGTCGTATCGATGCTTAGCTACGCCAACAGTATGCTCAACCCGCCGAGGGTAGGAGGCTGAGTTGGCATGAGCGCGCAGTAGTATGTTCAACCCGCTGCTGTACGCGGCATTCAACGAGAACTTTCGCGCCGGGTTTGCACGCGCCTGTCGCTGTCTGAGGACAAGCGTGCGCTAAGAGAGGATCTTGGAGGACTGTCTTCGACCGCGAGGAAAGCTCGAGGACAAAAAATGTGGCCTTTACCTTCAACTTATGCCTACTGCCGCTGTCTGAGAAGAGGGAGTGGTGGGGCCGGCTGCGGCAGCGGTTTGACGACTGGCGGGAGAGTCGGCGCTGGTCATTCACTGACCGGACACGTTGCGACTACCGACAACAACCGACTGAGACTGACGACGTACGACGATCGTAAGTCGGTCTCAGGACAGCGCGGCATCGAGGTCGTCGATGTGGTCGTCAGCTCTCGGTCGGCCGTCACAACGCTGGATGATGTTATAGTTATACACATTCATTACGCATATAGCTAGCGTTTCACTCTACCTGCATGTGAGTCTATTCACAGACGCTGGATGATGCGGCTGCGACAGAGAACGTTAGGTTGACTGAAGGCGGGCTCGACGTACTGGTGGGACAGGACTGCTCCGAGCAGGAGCGAGTGAATACAGCGGAACAGCCCGTGCAAGAGACGCGCTTGTGACCATCACGCATCTGCACAACATTTTTATATGTCTCACTGAATGTTTACCGATTTCTCTGGCGCTTGATTATCCAGTGCACACTTGTTTCATCAGCAGTGATCTGCGCTGCCATTTTTCAGCGGTCTGTGCAATTTACCCACGGGTAAAGTAGCCACGCGCTTAGGTTGAAATCGTTCACGGTCGTTTTATTGCAAATTTACTGTTGATTTTCGGTTTACTGACTGTAAAGATTGATCAATATAGAGCAAAAATGTAGAGGAGGGTCCGCTATAGCTATGGCCCACTAAAGCTAACCCTAACTCTATGTCCTAAATATTGACCTCCTTAAACACACTACTGGAGACAGTTTGTAAAACTAAATAAAAATAGTTTTATATATCGTATTTTATTCCCTGCGGAATTTGGCCATAGCGGGCCGTCCCCAAAATATGGACTACGTTTTTGACTTTTGTTATGCCAGCTGCTGGCGCGCGCTATCACTGATATAATGTCCATTTGTACATCTGATTCAAACTGTGGACTAATCGGTCGTCTCGCCTTTGCTTTTACTAAAAGAATCTGACAATTCGTCGGCGCAGTGTCTAATGGCTTTGCAGCAGCATTGGCTTTTAATTTCGTCTTAAGGCGCGTATACACAGAACGATAGAACTAAACTGAATTGAGATGATGGGTTTGCCTAAACACCACAGATCGCCACAGATCCTAACCCTAACCTTGACCCTAACCCTAATTCTAATGCCAACCCTAACCCGAGCTCTAACTCTGCGATGCCATTAAACAATATCTGCCATTTCAGCTGAAGTGTGGTGATCTGTGGTGTTTAAGCAGACCGGAAATGAATGCCGCAGCGCGCGTCTTTCATGTAAGTTCATTTCATTTCTGTCGCTTTGAACACAACTTGTGTTTCGACTTGACGTGACACAAGCCTGTTGATGTACCGCGACGTTTGATGTTTATCGATCCCGCCAACCTACACGTGTTTTCTAGGTTTCAACAACCTATAGTTTCGGCAATTGTTCAGTTTTGTGATTTTGTATCACTGCTTGACGCGCAGTGACTATCTGTGTGGTTCGTGCCTGGAAGTAACGCGATATAGACTATAGAGCAAATAGCTCGCGCTGTTTTGCTGTAACCGAGAACAAACACGAACACGTCTATCGGTTAATTAGGCGGCTGCCGTTGACAGCTATAGCCATCGTGATCATGTTGCCCGACGAACATTATATTGTTTTTTTGAGACCGAACTCTGGAATGAAGCTGTATAGCGGCTTGCAGGTAATTAATGTACAGTGATTGAGTGACAGCTAGGCCTAGGCTGCTAATTGTAAAGTATCGATCAATGTTGTGCACGTCTTTCGTCGTGTCGTGTCGTGTGGATATCCCAACAGACTGGTACATGTGATGCTTTCCCAGGTGTTCGTTTCGCCCTCACTTTTAGCACGTCGGGAAAAGGAGAAAGGGAGCAAATGCCCCCCCCCCAAATTTTAGCCTATTGGAAAATTTTTGCCTTAAAGTTTAAAATTTGCGATTGGAAATTTTCTCTCTTAGGGAATTTATGGGCAAAATTTTGAACGTTTATATATCTCCTTTTCGGAAATTTGCAGCTGTTTGTCGGAAAGTTGCAACTTCTTGCCTCCAAACTTTTTAACCCACGACGGTGTTGTCAGCAGGCAGTGGTTAAGATAGATATGCAGAAATGCATGGGGACCGGGAACTCTAGTTTACGTTTGGGCTCCCTGTTGGTGATGCTCAGTCTCCTGTTGACGGTAGTCATATGTATGAATAGTTGTTGCGTTCCTAGCACCATACGCCACTTTTATTACTTGCACTGTGTGTTGTGATAAGAGTATAATTACAAAATCAATAGAATTTTTTTTTTATAAACTTAGCCTGTATTTCGAATCATGAATTAAGATGTTGAAACGATTTCGGACTACTTTCGACTATGGCCGAAAATATATCTGGAACTAATGGAGATATCGGCGACCGGTAAACGGCGTAATTAACTACGATCCTTCCCGCATCGGATAACCACGCAATGTCAACACTGCACGTTCTACGTATGCTAATGCATTTGAATTCGACCCACGTGGGTTTGCTACGAGGGGAATATCAAGCCTCGAATTTTTCCCTCAATGGGACTTACGGCACCGGGCAGACTCACGCTGGGCTTTGCCCCAAATTTCTAGTTTTTGTTTCAGTTGGGGCCCACTAATGATGCTTTGCACAAGGGCCCCCAAAACCTAGCTACGCTACTGTCTATAGGCTATAGGCAAATTCCACCCCCCCCGAATTTTTATCCTTGCAAATTCCATTTCTTGCAAATTTGCAGGGATGCGAAGTTTGCGGCTTTTCCCTAAATTTTCCTTTCCTTGCAATTTCCACCCCTTTTCTTTGCAAATTTCATTCCTTGCAAATTCAGCGCCCCTACGTTGCTATCAACTTCTGTGTCTATTTTCGTTTTACAAATGAGCATTTAGCAGAGGTTTTATAACTTTTATTAGGCCAAACTACTCTGCAGTAGGTTTCGCTGACGGTGATGGCCTGGCGTAGCGGTAACGCGTTTCATCTGATCAACAGAGTTACTCTACGCCGGGCCGGGTTAGTACTTGGATGGGTGACTGCTTGCAGGCAGGTAAACCATTTCGGTATGTAACCAGCCGCCTAAGTCAACTCAGCCTTTTATCCTTCCGGGGTAGGAAAATCAAGTACCGGTCTATCTGGCTGCGGTTAAGGCGGGGCGCGTTCATCTGTGCTGATTGGCAGGTAATACTGTGTGATCCCTTATGGCAGGTGACGCTCCGTAGCTCTGTGAGTGGTTCAGTCTTCTAAAGAGCTATATTCCGACTTTTACTTTTATTTTTACCTTTACTCAATTCTAAATAGAATTTTGCTGCACGAAGTACTCTATATTTAGGGCATACTGATGTCATCAGCTATAGTTATTGTGTATGTTCGATAGTTGTGCCACTCATCTACTAAATGTGGGCTTTAAAGCCTTTCACCACTTTTTAATGATTAACAGCCCATTCATTTTTTCACACCAAAAGTTTTAACTAAATTTGAACGGTGTCTTATTCGCTGGAGGCGTTAAATATACGCGTGATTACAAAAATTGTCAGTTTCTAACTATTTAATAATTCTGTAGAAAAGATATTCGAATCTCTACAGATCACCATTTAAATCTAATCATTTTTCCACAAATGTCGTCAACATTTGATTATCTTGGTATTTATTTCGAGTAGGCTAGTCCAGATACAGAAGAACATAGTTTTTTTTGCTTCAGGTTTTCTTCGGCGGTGCATGTTGGCAGTAAAATGTATTAATCGTTTGGCGGCGAGGTCGTGCACGCGCAAATGAGCAGTGTTATCACGACGCACAACTCCACTGAATTCGACGTCCAGTTATACTCCGTTTACACGAGGAAGCATACCCGAAGCACACAATGAAGCAAACTTAGAGCACAGGTCGTGCATTTTTAGAGCTGGCTTGATAACGGTGTACATTGCAAACATTCACGAAGCTGTTTCTGCGTGAGCTTCATGTGTGCTTCATGTATGCTTCCTCATGTAAACGGGGTATTGCATTGAGTTGTGTTGTGACGCTATAAACGGGGCTTAAGGCGCCGTCGCTGTTACGACGTCGGAACTCAGTTTGAGGTCGACGCTCAAGCTTTCGGCGACGGTTGACCCACGGGCGACAATATCCGTTGGATGCGGCGTGTATACAGTGTCTATACAGTCCTGATATACAGATCCCTGTTTACGCGTGGATTAAGTATAGATGATCATCAATTGATACACGATGTCATTCACTCGCAGCAAATCCTGTGTTAAGCGCAACGCCCGCGCCATGACATGAAGTGACCGCTTGCTCTCCACTGAAGCCAAATCGTTATTACCCGAGTCGCCCGAAAAATTAATCTACGATAAACAGTGTTTTTATTACAATCAATTTAAAATCTTATACCTTTTTTTAAAAGCCAAGTAATAAAATACAAATATAATTGGTTAGCAAGTCTTCGAGACTAAAGTGACACTGCAATTAAGCTGATGTTCTAGTTGCGCACAGATTTTTCCCAATAGACTCCTAATTACTTCATACTCGAACACAGACCTACTGTATATCAAAATTAATGTCGTGATTGTGACTTTATAGCGCGAATAAACTATAAAGACGCCCTAAAGTAGCGTAAAGATACTGCTGACGTACACAAAGTATTGCCCAAAATAACATTCGGATCTTTTGTCGATTCTGAGTTAGTCTTGCATGTTCAAACTTTCGAAACCAATACTTTAATCCTGAGACTAAAGTGCTGTCTACTAATATTGTAATATTGTAATTAACTAAAGTCGCATACAAAGCGCGTATACCTAACTGAATTGAACTGCTGTGGTTTAGTTTTTGACGAACTGACAAATGGGCAAGCAGTAACGTATTACAGTAGGTACCGTGTAACGGCGTCGGTGACTACGTGACTACGCGCACGTACGCGTCAGCCAATGACCAGTGGGCTCGCCCTGCTCGTTGGTTAGTTCTTAAAAACTAAACCATGTCAGGTCAGTTCAGTTACGTCGCTCTGTACGCGCCTTAAATGTGCTATCTTGCGGCTGGTACAGCTGCTGATGCTGATTGTTGCCAGTGACGACAATGCTGCGTTGACGTTGATAAGCCAGATGCGCACTCTGCAGACAGTGACGTCAGTCATTGTTACTGCAACGGTGCAACCAACTATAAATAGCCACGTCAGTGACGTTTGCATAAGTACGTGGGCGCACGCAGAAATTTTATTTTCAAGAGAGCACCAGCTTATACCGGACATTTCGGACCTAAAAGTTAGGTTCGAAGTGTCTTAGGTCTGAAGTGTCCGCTTACCGAGCACCACATTAAATTTACTAAACTAGACATTCTATTGGTGAGTAAATGGTAGAAACACTTTTTTACCTTCCATCCGAGTAAAAGGTTTAGGGGAGCGTATAGTGAGCTGCCCCAGCGGTGTCCTAAAATGAATTTGGTGAGAAGCATATTAGCCTCACACAATTAACACTTCTGCTTGTCGTGAAAGCGAGGCTTGAAAGGCACTCTTGTCACTTGACATCGCAAACAAGTTTACGTCAAAACCCAGGATTTAATAGCGGTGCTTTACCGTTCGCCGTTGACGTAATTTTGTCGATAGACCATACAGGCTACAGCGCTACAGTAAAGTTTAAGCATACAACATTCGTCCACCGGCTGAGTAAATGGCTAGCAATAAAGCCTACGTTGTATTGCCGAATTATTTGTCGTATGGCAGTTACAGCTAGATAGATCAAATTACCGAGAAGAAGCATATTACAAATAATTAACAAAATGCGTCGAAATGAAACAAATAACATTCACAGGTTAAAAGCTATGTTCAAACATTGAAACGTCGTGACTGTTGTTTTTTGAACATTGACCATTGTGATAAATGTATAGTCGTCGTCCATACGTTTATGAAGTATGCAGCCAAAGAAGCTTATACGTAAATGTCGCGGCGACTAATCAGCGTCCATCGTGTGAGGTCTTTTTTCGACTAATTTGACGCAAAAATCTGACGGCGACTACGTGTTGTACGTCACACTCTCACACAGCGACTAAAACCGCTGTTAGTTTGTTATGCATATGCTTGATTCAACACCGCCGCCGTGAAAGATGCATGAGTGTCGAGCAAAGCCACAACGTCACGTTGACAGCAAGGAAACACTCAGAACACCAGACAACTAGATGTGAAAATTCGCCCCTCTACGCCCATCGCATCACATTGTCACCTGATGGCGGCTTTTCCTACGTCTGTGAAAACAAGCGATCTACGGATTTAGGAGTGTCAAATTTTGCTGCTCAACGACGTCAAGCTTGTAGGCACATTATAACGCACTCACGAATCCCGGAGAAAAGGCCCCCGGGCTGGTTTTTTTCACTCTGCGTAAGTTAACTCGTTAAACTAATAAATCCAATTTCCATGACTTTTATGCAAGAACATTGTCTCATGCTAGGTCTCAGCTTTTGGCATGCGAGGTTAAGCCCATGACGACAAAGCAGCATCTTTTGATGACTTGCTCCACTGAGTACAGAAAAAATACAGAAAAATCTGCTTAATAAACTACTACAACAGAAACATGTTTATTTATCTCATAGTACATAGTGCGCCGAATTCAGTTATAAAATGTGCACTTTTTAGAAAAAAAGATACTGAAAGACCAGCTTAATGCTTTTTGTCCGTACACCCGCACTCAGAGGCAGCGCCTACACACGTATGCCTAACAGTAGTCATAGAGTGGGTCAAAAACGACGATCAGTAATTTTTTGCTTGCTATATGACTGTATGAATAAAATGACTATTATTAAAAGACTCTAGCGAGAGATACAGTGCATAGACTAACTTTACGCTGTTGGTAGCATTAGCCGCAGTTTTTACTGTATTTGAACTTACCTTAGGATTTTAACCTGTCTAATGCAAACAGATTAAGTACGGGCTTTTAAACGCTGTTTATTGTAACAAATACAACGCGACAGTTACATTCCACAACCACACAGCGCCATTATAATTGTCGTCGGCAGATTAGTATTAATAGTCGCCAGCAAGTATAAAGTGTTGTCAAGTTTCTATTCAGTTACGCTGATTTTGCCAGTACGAGCTGCGAAATTAGCTGGACAACTGAATTTCGTTACAGATGCTGGCTTTGTGCAGGACGTTAATTAGGCCTACAGTCGTACGTTATCGTTACAGCGCGAATGTTAGCTGAGCTAGTTAGTATTCGTGCATCGCGTTGTCCAGTAGCCGTTCGTATAAAAGAGTCAATGCCACGTCCAGTGGCAGGCAGATGAAATCGACTTTCATCACAGAAGGAGCTTCGCATGACGCCTGATGGCCTCGACTCGGCGCAATGCTTGCGGTAGTAATTAGAAAGGACTATAGCTTTCAAGCTATTCACTAGAGTAATGAGCTAAAGTGGCTTTACTGCTTTACGAGAAATGAAATTGATGACTTTCATTAAAGCTATAAACACCGTGACTGCTGTTCTTTTGCCTTTCTGCAGTCATCCATTTATTTATATGGGCTCAGGTGTAAGTTAAGTTACAGTGTCAAACCTTTTTTCTGCCTAGACAGCATCTAGCTATTGTAGATCAACATAGTTTGAGTAAATTTTTCACAACCACACGGTATCAAAAATTAGTGTTAGTAGTTTTTTTTGTATTTTATTTTTAATAAAGACATACACTTTTACGTTTTTCGTTATGTGTAAAAACGCTGGCTATACAAACTTATGGATATGTAAAGTCTGTGCATTGAAATTTACTTTCTAAAAAAATTTTTAACGAATTCATGTTTAGTTTTTTTGTGTTCAGTCGACCAGATAACCTAGACTGATAATAGCAATTAGCAAGTCGATAATATGCTGCAAGAAAAGTTTTACCTGAAAATCAGATTACAAAACTATCGGCACTGTTGTCAACTTGTCATTTATGACGCTTGCCTTTTCAATGCCAATGAGTCAAACTTTAGTTCTTCGGTTCTTGTTGAGAAAAAACGCAGATCGGGGTAATGTCGGATCATTGGACGGCAGTTCGATCCATAGGTTGACAGCAAAAATCGAAAATGTTTAAAAATGTCAAAAATATCCGTTTGCCGACAGGAAAGTGACGAACAGACTGTGACCGGAGAAACCTAGTTCACCGCTACGATCGGGCCTGATCGGAGTCGACAGTCTGAAAAGTGGAGAAAGTCTGCGGACGAGATTTGCGTGGCTGAATTACTTAGGCCTATCGCGGGATCTGTCAGCACAATTTGCTGGGATATGCCGCATGATGTCACATTGATGTGGCTGCAGTGTCCCACGCAAGAGCTGCGCGACTACACGATCCGTCGGAGAGTTCACGATTTTCATGCATAAAACAGCACGCTATACACTACAGCCTTAATCCCAGCTTTGTCGTACAACATGCAGTGTAGCTTGCACGGACGTCTGATATGCAAAGAATGCAACAAGATCGATACGCGAATTGCATTGGGCTATTTAAATTTCGGCCCCTTAAGTTCAAGGAGTTCTCAGAAAGACGTGAAATATGGGTACCCCTTTAAAATGCGCAATTTCTGCTAATATGCAGTAATTTAGCCTGAAAACGGTTGCAGAGAGACATAGACTTGCTGCTTACAAGCACTGCTGACGACTTTTAGAAATACTAACACTGATGACCTTGAATAACCTTGAAATCTATAAAGCTGGTTTGTAGTGATGGTTTTGTGATTTTTTTGCTGTGATGCATTTTTAACAGTGAATTGCACCGAAATTACTGAAGATAGACTAGGACAACTTACATACGAAACTTTTAGCACAGATTTTAACCGTCCTAGCTTTCTCCTTTCAGGTTCAAGGAGTTTTCCATAGGGGCTACGAAAGTGTGTATTCTTGTTCTTTTAGGCATTCTAAACAAGCTGTGTATCGCAGTTTTAATGCTATATTTGGAAAAGTTGGCAGGATTGCTAGTGAGGAAGTTGTGCTCGAACTATTTAAAAAGAAACGTCTGCCTGTGTTGCTGTACGGCACTGAGACTTGTCCGATGAAAAAGTTACATCGCTTCGTTGCAGTTTGTTGTCAACAGTTGTTTTGTCAAAATGTTTAATATTAGGTCGAAAGCTGTAGTGTCACTGTCATTTTAATTTTGATTCAGTATCTGATATAATAGCTAAGCGGACACATAAATTTTTAACCAGTTATGACAACTCTGACAGTTTGTTGTGTTCTGTACGTCATGCATGGACTTGATTATTTTGTTAGTTAAGTTTACTTAAGTTGTGTTTTTTTATTATTTGCATTTAGCCTTCATTTATTTCTACCATGCTTATGGCGAATAAAGTTTCGTGTGAAAGCCTCGTGTTTCGGGTACTCTTTCAAAACGCATTATTATTTTAATGCACGTTGTATTGTACTGATTCCCCAGGTGGGAGCACCAATGCTGTCGCGCGTTACGTGAGCATTTCTCAAATTTTTTGTCTCCTTCAAAAAGAGACTTGATAATTAACTAAAAGACGTTACTAGAGACACCGTGTTTCATTGTTCTAAGGTATGTCTGTCTGTTTGTCTGTCTTGTCTCTGTGTGTGTTTGCTACTTAAATGTTTAGATGAATAATAAAGTTTGATATAAAACCCGTGCGACAGAATTCGACCACGCATGACACCTGCAGTGCAGTGGACGTGACAGTTTGCTGTGTAAAGACGTAATGTCATTATTCACACGACGTTGCGTCAAACGTGATTGATGAGATATCCGTCGTGTCGGCGAGTCGTCAGTCCATTCCACACATTTAGCAGAATAACACTGCTACAAATGACATCCACTTTCTGGGACCAACGTACGTCACGTTAACTCTTACTCAAGTATGGTTAATTTCTTTTAATTGTTATTTAGCCTACTCTTTTACAGCTTTTTAGTTTTTTTCCAGTTTTGGTTATTGTTATTTCTCACCTTTTTAGTTTTGTTTATTTCAGGTTTCTACACCTTTTCTATCCATAACCATATGTTTCTGTAGGCCTATTTCTGTATTTTCATGTCTTGCATAGGCCTTTACTCTAAGCATAGTACATGTATAGGCCCTCATTTCACATATCTCTATTTGCTTCGAGCAGCGTCAAATGACCGTGCAATTTGGCACACACAGGCACTGTCATGCGTGATAGGACATAAGCTATCGTCATCATTCGCATATTTTATGACCATCGTTTAACAGCGAACTGCAACAAGGGATCACTTTTGTGGTGTTAAAAAAACGTTCCAAAGACTGTCTGAAGAACAACATGAAGAAGTGCGATAAAAGCCAAACAGTGGTGAATTGAAAGGGGAGAGGGGAGGGCGGCCGCCCCCTCCCCCTATTGACCGGACGCATTTGAAAAGAAGTAAAAATTTGGCACGAAAATGCATTATTGTTGCATAAAATTTTCAAAAAAATTTATCCCTTTTCCCCTTATTCCAAATTTCAAATAGGGGTTTTTATAGATTTTTTTAGCGATTTCGGGCTGCGACACAAGTCACTCCGCCACTGAAGCCAAACTATCTGGGAAATAGATCTATAGCGACAGACTACCGCAGACATGTCCAAGTGGCGCTTACTCTGCGAGGACTCAGTAGGCTACAACAGTTTGAATTTAGCCAGTCGGATTCAATATTTCAAAGTGAAGAGAAGTCAGTGGAAGTCCAGATCGACCCCTGACAACACAGACTTTCAGTGCGAATTTGCGGATGTGCATGTGCATCAAAGATCAGCTGTATGCACACCGTGCACCGAAGTCATCTGTGATCGGAGATTTAACAAGAAATTTGAGCTAATGCTCACGTGACGCGCGAAAGCCTATAGCAGTTCCAGTTCAGTAGTTTCGCTAAAAATTGGGGTGTTCACGCTAAGTTAATATACAAATACCAAATTCTCTATCTGGATCACATAACGATAGTTGCGTGGCGCCACTTTGTAAATGATATAGACTTGTGTCGCAGCCCGAAATCGCTAAAAAAATCCATAAAAACCCCTATTTTGGCGTTCAAGGTCATCCAAGGTCATTAATTTCGGTGGCAATCGACAGCCAATGTACGACTTCCTATTAGTGATTAATAGTAACCTTGACCCTAACTCGCACCGTTTCTGAGATACAGCGACTTATTGGTTAAAAATCGCAAATTTTTCCTACCCCCTGTCATTTAGCGCCCTCGATCGGGGTGACCCCTTTTTTGTGGAAGCTTTACTGATCCTGAAACTAGAGTCTTCCGTGCAGCCGACGGTGAAAATTTGGTAATCCTAGCTTGCACCGTTTTTGACTCATCCACTCGTGTGATGGACGGACAGACGGACAGAATTGCGATGGCTAAGACGCGCTGAAAGCAGTAGCTGCTTTCGCGGGTAAAAATCTGTCGACATCGACGACTCAGTCTACCACCACCGATGCTTGCTTCAGCGGCGGCCTCTAGCGAATAAGAAAACACGGCATGGCACACCTGTGACCTATATAATGACGACGATATTCGACCCAGGTATTCGACGCTGCCTCGCATATACTCGCTAGCAGCGGCCTAGGCCTGCAAGGCGCTGCACGGCTTGTCCGAGCATGCTTGAGCGCCGTCGGCCTGTTGCTGCTGAGGCTGACTGACTGACTTGTTGCTCGCTGGATGTGAGGGGCCGGCGCCGCAGCGGTGAAGGGCAGGGACTGGAGGTGCGATTCTGCGCTTGATTCGTCCGTCGTTCTGCGTCCGTTCGTGTGTGTCTGGTGAACGATGGCGCACGGTGACAAGGACAACGGTACAGCAGCCCTCTACCGCGAGCCGATGCCGCCTCAGAAGTCATGCACGACCTATCGCGTCTACAAGATTCTCGCCATCATCTACGCCGTCATCTTCTTCGTCAGTATAATATTACAGTGTCGATTCTGCATGTAGGCTACGCTTGTCATTAAGGCGGCATCGCTGCCTGCCATTTAGGACAAATGTTAGACAAGGTCTGTCATAGTCGTGGACCCTGATAAAGTCGTTGACGGAATGAGGTTTGTCGGTGCACTCGGTGGCGAGTCGTGCGTTGCGCCAAAGCTTTATAATGCCACAGACGCTACTATAAAACTTAATGCATGTCAGATTTTTGACAGCAGTATAGGCCCTATGTTCTTAATAACTCTAGGTTTCCGACTTGATGTTAAATCCACCAGTCAACTTGGATTATGTGAGAAAGCTAGTGCAGCAATTGAACACGCGGTTAGACGCAGTAATTTGAGACCAGGAAATGGGGCGGGCCACAAAGAACACGGAGAACAGACCGGACGTATGGTTAATGGAGGGCATTACCTGCAGCTGTTAGTCAACATTGGACTAAAACACCTTGATGTGTTGTTTGTTGTGCTCGATGTCATTCAGCCCGTGTGGCTGTTTTCAATTAGCGCTGACCTTTTGTAGTAATGAGCTGAGACAGTTTCAGTCTTAAGTGGTATAAGACGCGACGGAAGTGAACTGAACTGAACTGATTTAACTGCCAGTTCGTTCGCTTAGAACGATCCGTGCAATGAAACCTAACGGATGTGGCGTTTCAGTTTAGTTCTGTTTATTTCTATCGCCTGCGCTCACTTTTAATTTAGAGCGGATAAACAAGTAATATGAGCAAAGCTCACGTGACGCGCGACAGCAGCGGTCCTGCCATCTGGGCAGTTAGTCTACGGCGTGTCAGCGTGCAATAAAATAACAATGCATCTTGAAACAGTTTCAGTGTATGACTGTCACAGCGTCGTAGTGCTGCTGTTGCAGTTGCTGAAAGTACCGTTGTATGTTGTGGTATGCACGTTGTTGCAGCTGATCGGAGCGATCCTGTTGTCAATCGGTGTTTGGGTGCTACTAATGAAGCGAGACTACGAGTCGATACATGACGTGCTGACCAGCCCGTCTCTGCTGGCGATTGCCGTTGGTGCTGTCATGGTGCTGACAGCTCTACTGGGCATCATCGCTGCAGCAGCCAGCAAACTCTGGCCGCTGCGCGTCGTGCGTACATGCACACAATTTATTTGTACAGGGTGCATGCTGCAAAACTTTATCCCCTAAAGTTGTTTGCCATTTTCTTAGCAGCCGCTGATGGGGACTTTAACGTAAAATTTTACACACTTATTACCCGTTATCGCGTACATAAAAAGGTCAAGCGACATTTGATATTCTTTTACTGTTGCAAAGCTACGATATGTTGAGACACTATCGTGATTGATGCACGTTGGAAAATTTAGTACCCTCAGTAACGTGTATCGAAAGCAACGAGGACGATTTTGTTGCTACTAATGTCAAAGTGACGACAACTTTTTAAACAATGTCAGAGCCTTTGCTTTAATTTTGTTACTATATTTGTTAACAATTTTTCACCCAAAAACATTGCATTATTTTTCAATGTCACTTCTGAGTCTTACTAATGGGTAGTATTATAATTCATACTCTCTTACACCCTTCTGAGGAAAAAATATTATGTATTGGTTGCGATGCAAATGCAGAGAGAGAGAGAGAGAGAGAGAGAGAGAGAGAGAGAGAGAGAGAGAGAGAGAGAGAGCTATTTTTGCACCAGGAGCAGTAACTAAATTATTGTAGCTATAGTCTTAGGCCCTAGTTGTAGTTGACAGTAGTTATTCAATTTTAGTGACGTGAAATTGACCATGATTTTTTTCAGCATTTTGATGCTGTTGCCTGATGGCGGAAGATGCTATAGCGATGAATTCCCGTAATTTTTTCTTTGCTTCAAAGTCGGAGTAACTACAGAAAGCAATAGGCCTGTCAAACGAAAGCCGAAAGTATTAATGCTGCTATTAACTGTATAATGCTGACGTATTGTACGTGTAAGTATTGAAAGCATTTTTTGATACATGGACTTTCAAATACGCAGTCTAAGTCTGCTGTCTGTACGTGAACCAGTAGTAGGCCTATTGCAACTGAGTTCCTAGGTCCTAAATAGTTCTTTTGATGTAGAAACTGTTGTTGGCATCTAGTGATGAATCAGCTTTGGTTTGAACGCACTTCTAGGCTCGTCGCCATCAATGCCTGCAATGGCGAATACAGAAAATTGTTCTGCGAGGGTATAGACGGGAGCCGCCCGCAATGACGACCGCTAGACGCCAAAGCTTTCCTCTACCAGCTGAATAGCGTTTTGGGGAATGCCTAAGATGCACGGTGGAGTTAAGCGAAGCCCCAGCCGTACCCCTAAATGATTTGAGAGTATTTGATAAACGCAACTTCCACCCATGTTTTATGTATTTCGAAGCTGAGTGGCAAGGTCAAATTGTTAGCTTACCGAAAATGACAGAAGAAATTTAGCAGAGGAAAGGTGTGAGAGAGGCACGAGCTCTTGATCCACTAATATACTATCTGTGAGAAGACGAAGTTTTTTTGTCGCTGCTGCGGGCTGCACTGCCTGATCAGAAGCAGCTTTGAGTAAGGCCAGGTTTTATCCACACACGCTGTTACACAGTGCAAAAACGTAGGCTTACCAGCTTCAGTTAGCTTGTGAGCGCCAAGCATCAAGGGCCTCTAGCCGGTGCATTGTGGGTGTGGTGCTGAACGATGCTTAATTTATCGTCAGACTGTCGGCTGTCTATTCCTGTCGGCGTCATATGTTAGAGCATTCTGCTGCTGCAGCGGCTGTCCGTAATGTTGATGACTGGCGTCGCCTGCGGCATCACCTGCCAACTACCAGTCCAGCCGTGCTGCCAGCCAGCCTGTCGGCCGTTGTGTTGCCAGATTAATTGGCTCTGTTACGAAATTGCACGGAAGCGCTGACGTTCTGTCATAGAGTGCATGGTTTCACATCGGTACTATTGCCTGTCTACTTCTATTGTAGCACCAGTGTTACAACCGCAACAAATCCCGCACGCTAATATGCTATCATAAAATGATAATTTGTGCGCTATATCACGTAAAACGACAGTACTGTAAACTAAATACGATTGGGTAAATTTGTGCTGTTTTGTTTGTTTGTTTGTTTATTTATCAGTTCCTCGGCATTGTGATCGTCGTCTTCGTCGTTCAAGTTGTCATCGGAATCGTCGCTTTTGTCTGCCGCGAGCAGGTTCGTCTCAAGTTGTCTTCTTTTTATGCCAGTTCATTTTATATAATAGCGGCTGCAGTAATTCGGGCTGAATAACAGCCTATCCTATAGCCAAAATCGTGCACGTGTGCGAATGATGTTTCGTCTCAGCTGTTCACATCTGTTAGACGCTGAACAGAGTTTTTGTTGCTGTTTACAGACTTGTTCGTGGGCTATTTTTTCGAAGAGACGCACTTTTGTTCAGAGATTCACTGGTAGTGAATCACTGAACAAAAGTGGATCTCTTTAAAAAGTTATGAGTCATAACAGATAATTTCCCATTTAATGCATCGTGTCACTAGATGTCACTTGGACTGACCATTCACGCCGCCCTCCAATTTTTTTTCCGCGCCGCCGCCAGTCGCCGTCGCATTTAAATGTAATGTCCAGTTTTTCGATGCAATCATCAAAAATGAATATACAGTGGATATTTTGTGCTGGTACTATTTTAGGACTTATTGCAAAAATAAACAGTAGCGTTTAATGTGAGAAAAAATTCTAGGGTATTTTTAAGAAGCCCTAAGTCTGAAAATGAGAGACTGATCTCTTGGTGGAGGAAAATGATGAAGGCAGGAGCTACAGGTCGACTGGGTGATGTTATTAAATTACTTCAAACACAGCAAAGAGACAGTCAGTGGCATATGCAGGATTTTGTCATCGGAAACCCCCTCCCCCTTTTCTGAGTAGCCCACAAGGTCGGAGATCCGTCGGGGTATAACCTCCGGCAAATTTTTGACATTAGCCGCGTCGCAATCGCCGTCGAAAAACTTCCATACCATCACCGTGACATAATGTTTTAATACTGTTATGCATAATTTTCGGTATGTTTTTAGTGTTCAGTGGAATTCGTGTGCTAATAACCTGGTTGTGTACTATAGAAACTTACATTTGGAT
>Ga0209367_1002768_pt1 | contig 23420 bp, 12 predicted proteins | sample WorMetLIZISLAND2_FD_187412 | JGI IMG/M metagenome (GOLD analysis project Ga0209367, IMG submission 187412) | Marine gutless worms symbiont microbial communities from Max Planck institute for Marine Microbiology, Germany - Olavius geniculatus... ... | reverse complement strand
TGATGTTGCGCAGGGTGAATATTTGTTCAGTGCATGAACGCCCTTTTCTGAATCCTGCCTGCTCATCCCGTAGGGTGCAATCTACTGCATCTTGCAGTCTGTTTAGCAGCACTCTGCTGAAGACTTTGCCGGGTGTAGAAAGTAGTGTGATTCCTCGCCAATTGTTGCAGTCGTTGAGACTTCCTTTCTTCGGCAGCTTGAGAATCATACCTTTCTTCCAGTCTTCTGGGACCTCCAAGTCCTGCCATATCATGTTGAATAGTCCAGCCAATTGTTCTGCTACTGTCTCCTTGCCATGTTTGAGCATTTCAGCAGATATCTCATCCACGCCTGGCGCCCTGTTGTTCATTAGGCTATGGACTGCACGTTGGACTTCTTCAAGGTTGATGTTTCCCTCGTAGACCTCGAGAGAGTCCGCCATAACAGTGTCCCCGAAGCCTGGTGTGGACAACGGTTCGGGTTCGGGCTGGTTCAACACCTCTTCAAAGTGCTCTTTCCACCTTAAGTTCTGCTCACTCTCTGTTATTAGTACCTGGCAACAATTATTCCTTTCTCAACTAACAGGTTAGTAAAACTTACAGTAGTACATACAAAAAATGATAACAAAAGTGAAAATGCTCCAGCTACCAGTAAATATTAAGCACAGTTCTAATTACAGTTCTCTAAATAGAGCTCTAATGCCATAGAGTAATTGCTTTAGTGACTAAAAAAGTCAAGAATTTTTATTGCTACAGTGAACAATGCATCAAAGTTACACACAATCTGTAAGACTAGCTGAACTTACATTACACAACATTTGAAAAAAAAATACTGCAAATACATTGTGTCTCAAAAAAACAAGCTAAACTGCTTTCATCATAACTGTGTCAAATTTCCACCAACGTTAATAATTTTTGGCACAAAGATGGCCAAGACATTGTTATTATATCAGGTACACTCATTTTTCACCTCACCTAATTTACGTCAATGCACTACCATGTGAAATGCAAATTCGCCAAGTTATCACATTACGCAGTGATTATTAGTATCAGACTGCTCATTTTTGCATCATCAATTCGAAAGAAGGCGCCACATACATGATTTAATAACTTCGTGGTATTACTTATTTTACGCTCGAAACAGCAGAAAACAAAATAGATGACTGATGAGCTCAAAACACGTCTAATCAATGGAGTGGGTGTAGTTTGATCAGTCGACTGTTGCTGTTGCTATCAACCAGTGGCATCGAATCTAAGCCACTCTGTCCATATATGAGCAGCGTATGTGCACAAATTTGGAGAATGTTTAAACAAGTTGCTATACATACTTATCACTTACAATTCTCCTAAATAAACCACATATATAAATATTCTTGCAACAATTTGGAGTATCTGCATCTGTGTTTAACATGGCAGTGCGATGATGTAAATTAGATGGGGTAAACAATGAGTTTACCTTCGCCTTTGCCATCGTTGTAAAAAAATTGTCAAATTTGACGACAGCTTAATGAAATTCTGACAAAACCAATTTTGCTTGTTTTTTTCAGACAAGATGTATAAACAAGAGATGTACTGTACGTTGCCAAGTTCAGCTGCAGTAAACTTATTGTCTGCAAGTCCGTGTACTAGGATGAACTTGAAGATGCCCTGTGAAAACTTGCATCCATCTTCAACTGCACATCCGCAGCACATATGCACCACTTTAAACAACAACGAACGGATGAACAACATACTGACTGCATCTTAAGCAATGGCAGTGGATTAAAACCAATTTTCAAATGACAATCAAGCAAACCTCCAGCAGGTGCTACTACCTACTCAAACACACAGTGTGTATGAATCAGTTAACTATGACAAAATGCATAAGCAACATATTACATTTTTTTTACGTTACCATTGTTAATATGAATATTGTACACAAAGCATATTAAAACAAGAAAATGTAAAAATACAGCAAAAGCAGTAAACAACAAATCACGCAATACAAAAACAAGTCAATCACAACACAAAACGCCCACAATGGTACTGAACATTGCAGCCCAAGGTAAAAAAAACATACAACTGTAAACAATATGCTCCATGATGAGACTAAAAAAAGTATGCCAACAATTCCGGTTTATGCAATTACCAATCTCAATCAATAGATGATCAGACTATGAGATGTCAACGGATTATTAACAAGATCGCAACGACATGGCAGCTATCACACTTACTAGATTTGGTGACTTCTGCCAGCTTTCCTTCATGCACAAGTCCGGCTGACTTCAACATCTCTATATGATCCTCACACATTCCAGCATCCTGCAACATTACGAGGGGCATTTAAAAAGTTTGTAGACTAACACAGTTATGCAAAAAGAGATATGCTTCATACTACACTGACTGTGTTCAGAAGAAAACACCCACTCACGTTTTCTTTTATATCTCCGTGGAAAATGCTTAGATTTTCACCAAATTATCAGGGAATGTTTACGAGGAAACAACTATTCCACAGAAAAAAGTTAAATATTCTTTGCTACCAGCGACGTCATGCTGACGTCATATTTCCGAATGTGTAAATTATGGGTTGTGCCATTGAAGACAGACATTTAATAAAATGTTTGTGAGTCAGCAAGGGTTATGAAGAAGCAAATTTGTGCAAGATGTTTCTGGACAACAGACAGACAATTGAACATTGACGGAATGAAACTTGACATGACAAGCGGTATCAAGCTGTTTGACTGATAGCGGGCAAGTGGTCATCCATGCAGTGACGCAGTGCACATATGTCTGCCAACGTTGACAAAGTCAAGAATCTCGCACTCAGGCAAAAAGATAAATCATTCAAACAGTTCACAACAGAGAATTGCATGACAGATTAACATATTTTTGGTTTCAGTCAACACAATGATCAATTGACGGTTTTAAACATTTCATCAAATGTTTGTTTTTCAACGGTATAACCCATAATTTACAAACACAGAAATATGATGTCATTGGTAGCAAAGAATATTTCACTTTTTTACTGGTGGAATAGTTGTTTCCTCCAAAACATTCCCTGAAAATTTAGTTGAAATCTATGCATTTTCCACAGAGATATAAAAAAAACGTGAGTGGGTTTTTTCTGAACACAGTGTATATTACTTCTCAACACAGTTTTCTGCATATGAAATACCCTTGGTTCTGTGCCGTTGTAGAATAATTTTCAATCTTGGGTGCCAAAAGTGTCATAATGCGATGATTACGGCCGAAGGTCGTGAAGCACACCTCAAGTAAAATAAGTAAAATTTTGTACTCGTGCACATCTCTAGCCAATTTATATCTATGGTCAAGTAGTTTTATCTATGTAAGATGCGTTGCGTCATTTATGAAGTCATTTTATCAAAAATTTTGACAAACGAAGCGACTGAACTGCTGTGGGTACCGTAGGTAGAAAGAGAATTGACAAGAGAGCAAAAGAAAATTCTTACAAAATTAAGTAATAGCACTTCTACACAATTATTCATTTCGAATACATTAAGTGGAAGACCATCTAGCGTACGAAAGTTTCTAAACTAATGGAAATGTCAACAAGGCGTAGAAAAGTGGCTTTAAACTGGCAGACCACCGAATCTGACAGAAGTAGCAATTGGAGATTAATTCATAATGCTGAAGTGCACAGAAAAATGACACTGGAACAAATTATGAACTATGTAAATGAAATACCGACTCGACAATTATCATCACGTATGGTATGACGTCGTTTGTGTTCCTGTGGCTTTACTAGACCGAAAATTTGGAAGCAAACTGTAATGAGCAGGGTGAATATAGCTCGCCATGTGTTTTGGTGTAAACAGAAGCCGAGCTGAAAAACAGATGACTGGAAGTAAGTTGAATTCACAGAAGAAACTCGGGTAGTAATAGGACAGGGTAGACAAATCAAGCTTACATTTTGAGAACACCACACAAAGTCTGGAATCTCGAATGTCATGAGAGACAGCAACTGTCAAAATATATCACCATGTTCTGGAGCTGTATTTGATATGAAAGAGTGGGTACTTTAGTACCAATTGGCAGAAATATTGACTCTTGTAATTATATGAATGCACTTGATGCAAATTTATGGCAGGTGTGTGCAAACACTTTGCTGGAAAGCGCTTCTTTTAGCAGGATAGTAGCCCCTGTACATCACTCAGTATTTACTTATCTGAGGAAAACAGAAAATCACTTTTTGGGTTTCACATGGCCAGCACAATCATTGGACATAAACACAATCGAAACTATGTGAAAATATGTGTTTACAATATTCAAATTTAACTGGCAAAAAACGAATCGAGCGTTAACACTGCCGCCATTATGACACACTTTTGGCCACATGCTGTAGATGGTTCTAACCAGCAACACAATGTCAATGCCATTCATAACAGCCATCTATGTCAGGCTACAAAATTTATGAATACTAGACCTATCAAATTTGTTAACGTGTTAATAAATTAATGTGCATGAAAAAAATTAATGCACGTTAAAATAATTAATGCACATGCATAATTTGCTGAATTCTGTGAAGCAAAAGTTCCAATATTCCGTTAAACTTCAGTTATTTGACAACCAAATGCATTCAAGTAACTAAACTGTAGTTGCCGTTACATCACTACTGTCAATAAATATTATCTAGATGACAGGCTAATAGATTTCTATGCTAGTGATGACGTCCGTCAGTTATTGTTGAAAAATGTGTTTTTATTTGCTTTCTGACTTTCTATATTTTACAGGTGGAGTCCCCCAAACGTTGTGGGGCCTGGGGTAACTTCCCACCTATTCTCCCTCTCGACGAACCTGGGTGTGTCAATAATGCATTAATCATTGCGTTAATAAAATTAACGCAATGCGTTTAAAAAATTAATGATTTGACAGCTCTAATGAATACCCCTCATAATCTGAATGGCAAATTGCTGGCTGGAAAACCCAAATTTTTTCTACAACGAAATCCGAGTTTGGGAGAAATGCTGGACCATGTGCATTTCAGTTGCAGGAGACTGTGTTGAAAAGTGTCTATATATTATCCAAATATCCGAATAAATATGGCTAACTATGTCGATATGCAAACTTTTTAAATGACCCTCATACAATACATCACATCACAGAGCCAATCACCACAGAACTGACACCGGTAGAAAAAAGTGCAATGTGCATGAAAATTAGGAAATCCCATTTCAAGATTTTTATGCACATATTTTCTACATATTCTTCTACTAATGTTACACACTAAATTATTACTGATAGTCACTATTTTTGTTATACTTGTCATTTCCATATACATTGGGAAAACTTGTAAATAGCCCGACCTAATATGCAGTGAAAATGTCAATTTCCAAGTTGATACCATGTTTGATATGCATCACTTCCCAAGGTTTTTTTAAATCTGATAAACTGGACCATTACTTTTTTAAAATTAAAATTGGTGCATTGTTTACTCCTACCCAGAGCAACATTCACAGTCACAGTAATTCCGGTTTTCTGCTTTTTCTACATCTTCATTTTCAAGTAGATGAACCAAGTGAGGGATAGACAGACAAGCAGTTTAATGGACAAACAGATGGATGAGTAAGAGCCGATTTCTGGATCTTTTCGTTAACTGATCAGTTAGTAAACCGTCTGTTAACTGTAACTCGCTAGTTAAGTTTGTGCGTGTTTCTGAACAAAACCTGACTGGCCGTCAGCTAATTGAAAGGTAAACTATAGTTGCTTAGCAATGATGCACATGACACTTATCACTTCCACCTAGTGCAGGCGGGCGTCATGAATATTAATGAGCGCAAGCGCACGTCAGCCAGCCCACAAGCCAGCCAACCGATTGCTGACGGCCATTTTGTCCATTCTGTCCATTCATGAATGGATTTTTGTAGTAAAATTTGTAGCAGCAAACGTTTCCTCGTGCGTTTTGAAGACATTGCTATATGGTAAAATCGTTTTATAGTATCACATTCTTCAATTAACTGCTTGCAAAATGGTACAAAAGTTGCCGATTTCAGCCAGTTAAATTTTTGGCCATTTTGACCATTGGTTAGTGCAACGGGAAACGCGAGTTATGCAAATCTGTCACTTAACACTAACTTGACCGGCCAGTTAAGATCCAGAAACCTGCCCTAAAACCCGCAATATAGTCCTGATAAGTGCAGCAAGAAATACCTTGATACAAGCGAGGATGACATCAAGAGGCTGTCCATTTTCCAGCAACCCTTCAACAACCATCTCATTGACAACGCCCAACATGCTAATATCGTCGGCAGTCATCTCTGTAAACATCCGCTTCAGAACCCGAGATAATGCTGACACAGCCACAAAACACGGTTTAATTCAAATTGCTAGGACACTGGCAGAATCTATTACCAAAAGTGCACCAAAGCACTCAAGGATTCTTCTTCTCATAACCTTATCATATTTAGAAGACAATCAATTTAGAACATATTGGGACCTAAAATAACTACAAAAATGCTGCAAAAACATATACATATAACAAAAAAGATTTACCTTCCACATCGCCACGACTTCCTGTGCTCTTCAACAGAGGAGCAAAATAATGCGGCTTAATAGTGAAACCCTGCATAACACAATAACAAACAAAACTAAGATGAAACCTTTAGTTTCCAAAACATCATAATATCACATAATATCTGTCTGTCTGTCTGTCACATAATATCTGTGATTACCGCTATCAATATTTCCAACTGCACTCAAAATGCAACTTTTTAGTTGCTGTCAAACTTCTTACTGATTATGTTCTATCTCCCATATTCTTTCCACAATCTTCCTGGCAATCTGTTTACGATGATACATAATATGCAGCTAGTTGTCAAAAAATGCAGATGAAATGTCACAATTCCAACCGTTTGGACACCAATAGCAGTTAACTATCACAATATGATGAACTACTTTTCATTAAAAATGATAACTATCTAGAACTACTATGTCAGTAAGAACTCAAATACAATAAGACATGACCGAATAATTGTATTATTAGCGCAGTCTTACCATAGATTTCATTCTGTCAAAAAACTCCAGAGCGTAATCTGCACAGCAACAAAAGAACTATTAATCAAACTGACCACAATGTGAGTGAGTAGGGTTTAACGTCCCACCCGACACAGTATAGGTCATTTCGGGGATGGCCTTTGCAGGCAAAATAGCACATACACATAATAATGGAACAGTAACTTTAACCTTTACAACAATGAAACACAAAGTTTAACCTTTATAGAAAAACCTAATACGGAACACAAAACAGGGAAATGACTTAAACATAAAATTGTAAGAACTTGCCATTATTATTGTGCATGTATTTAACAGTAAAGGCAGTTCTAATAATCTTCCCTGTTATCCTCCAGACAGTCATCAATCTCATAATGCTGTCTATTGGAGGACAAGTGGCACAGTAACCACAGCACATCTCTATATCTACAAAAGTAAACATTATATCTTCACGTCAATGTATGCATACACCTGTTAACTTATTGTGGAGCTATCTCTGAGGTTGCAAAAAAGTGAAACAAACGAAAACAAAATTAAACAAAAATAAACAACTCAAAAAATGTCTTAAAGTCAACAATTTTGGCACGTTCGATGACTAAAACACAACATAAAACAGACATCAACCTGGAGTCTGGTATCTGAGACACCAATAAGCTAAAGGTTCCAAGCTGTTGACGAACTTGTTGTCAGCAGTCAAGTTTTTCCACATTGATATCAACTTGTCTATAGGCTAAAATCAACATGACACACAGCGAAGCTGACGCCACCACAATCGAAGTGCATGCCATCATTATGGCTGCAGTGGATTTTGTACTGTCTGTGACGTCAGCAATGCATGCAGCGAGAGGCGTGAGCAATACAGTTACATAGCTACATAACCGGCTAATAAGACGAGGAAAAGACCGAATTTTAGTCAATTATTTCAAGTGACAAATTCACAATGATGCATTTAAATTAAGTTACTATTTTGTAAAAGTTCACTTGGCAGAGTTATGCATTATCACCAGTGCCTTCTACAGGGTGCGGTAAAAAAGTAGCCTCTTAAAGTTTTTTGCTGTTTTCTCAGCAGTTGTTTGGGATATTAATGTGAAATTTTACAGCTTTATTTAATCAAACCTTCTACATCTAACTGCCAAGACTTTTTAACATAACCGCCTACCAACTTTTCAGCATTAAAAAATGCTAAAAACGCTGTTTAATTTTCAAAAACCGGTTACCACGTTACTGCCGATGATGCCACAGTGATGCTTTGATTAGCAGTAATTTATTTTGTTTAAAAATTATTACCGGTACTTAATTATTGTTCTTTTAAAGCAAGTGCCAGCCGCCCACCGGGTTCATCTTCCAGCGGGATGGTGCGCCAGCACACACAGCATGCAGGGCACGAAATGGGCTGCAGGCCAACTGTCCAGATTTCATCACAAAGGACCAGAGGCCTCCAAATTCGCTGGACTATCGTGTGTGGGGTGCAATGTTGGAGACTTACTGCAAGCTTAAAACAAAGCCGAAAACAACCGCCAAATTCAAGGAAGCACTTCAGGTTATCTGGGGCAACCTGCCACAATGACCGATCGACAAAGCTGTGAAAGACTTATCAACTAAGAGACTGAAGGCTTGATTTGAAGCTTGGAGCTGGCGTTGGACACTTCAAACATTCACACTGACAATGAAATTCTGGCAGGTGATCATTAGTTAACTGTGTTGTTTCAATGATTTTATTGCATTGGTATAGTAGCTTAAGCATTTTTTAATGCTGAAAAATTGGTAAGCGGTCATAGTAAAAAGTCTATACTTTGTCATTTTTTCAACAGAATCAACTTTTCTTGGCAGTTAGATGTAGAAGGTGTCACTAAATAAAACTGTAAAATTTGACATTAAAATTCCAAACAATTGCTGAGAAAACAGCAAAAAACTTTAGGGGACAACTTTTTTTGCCGCACCCTGTAGTTCATTCTGTAGTTCACATTCAACACTATGAAACTCAGTCAACAAACATAATAGTTCAGTATGAATCCATGCATATTAATCACAAAAACAATGGACTGAGGCAAATTTCTGCAACAATGCTAAACTAATTATATCACTACAAAAATAGGGTTAAGCTGGTCATAGAAGTCAAACAATTTTAATTAACACAAAATTCTGGCTGAACCACTAACTCGACAACTTATATACAACAACACACATCCAACAACACTTATCTCACCATACACAGATGGAAAGTAACTTCTGAAACAAAGCGTTAACATCACCTTGGTGTGCCTAGGTAGTTTATTACTCTTTGTTCAGATGCACGTATTATGAGTTAAGACTTTTGCTGTTTATTTTTTGCTTGTCAATGATTGCCTGCAAAAACTCATTTCCGAAATGGCCTGTTGTTGGGGTGAATATGAAACTTGATGCAATCACTGGCTACCATTCAGTAGCAACACACTGCAATGTGACAGCACAATAAAGCATATACTGACCCGGCCGCGGATCACCATATTTCTCAGCAGAGTGTTATTGTCGTTGCTTTCCTGGGAGGCATGCGTCGGCCTCATTGACCTGTAGACTTGCAGCGCCATGTCATCGTGGCCATGGGCAACCAGCTGGAACATGCAGTTGAGAGCATCGTGATTGTATTGCCGATCCTGCTGTTCCACTACGTACTTCAGTATCTTCACACGCATCACATCATGCACATAATGAGACAAAAAAACTCGGCTATGGCAAGCCACTACGAGCATACTGTAGCGTAAAAATTTTACGTTACATTAAGGCCATAGGCCAACATCGGGGCTTCTGAACGTATCAATTTCTGGATGACAGTTAAAAAATCACTCTAAGTGTGTCACCGTACAGCATAAAATAACATTAATGCAAAATCGTTTGCGTAATTACTATTTTTACTCGAAATTCACCTATTATAGCCACCAACAGCCACCTTCGGTGGACAAATATAACGTCACGTGCGTCTGCGCTAGCCGCTAACGTAGATTGTTGTCGGATGAAAAATTGTAGCGGCTCGCAGTGTATCACAGCCGACATCTCGTAGCCGCAAAGTTATCGGACGCGCCTCAGAAGCGTATGCACAAGACCTTTATACAAATTAATATTAAAAGGTAACTTATCTAAAAAAAACTGTGTAATCAATACTAAATATCAACCATTATCAAAAATTGCGTTTTTAGACTGCTAGCTACGTAAATAAAAACACTGACAGTAGACCAGATGCCTGATATGTGAACAAGCCTAATCAGTGACGCCAAGTGACAACTCTGTCTACACAAAGTACAGACTTTGGTGCAACTGAAATCATGTACTCACCAGTAATTAATATCAAAAATATAAAATAGTTTTCACCTTACCTGATCACCGTGCTGCGAATGGCCAGCTTTCACCAGACTAAAAATGACAGAAAACAGATGTCGTGGGGTGACAGCGACAGCGTCTTCCCGAGCATCACTCAATGCCTGCGACAATACCACCGTAATGAGTCTGACAACATAATGAGAGAGTATGAAGTGAAAATGGCACATCTATAGATTTAGTCTCTATGAAAAAACTATGGAATGCATAATAGATTCGGTTGCCATCGCCACTGGCTGAAAATTATCACAATACCCAGCATTTGTACAACCTTGCAATTTTATGGCATACAGGCAACAGGCAAAAAACAGCATGACACCGGATGATGAAAAATACAACTCATACAAAACATGCTAGCAGATTTAGAATGGAATGCAAAACGTTGTCACAAACTTTCTCGATGCCGTCAATGTCTCCTTCATTGCCCAACTCACACATTAGCACAGTGTAAGTGTCGCCAGTCGGTTCAAGCCCAACTTCTCTGCAATCAAACAGCACACTTCCTCTTCACATTTTCCAGTTGACAACATTAGTACAGATGAAGTGCATGTTTTTAAAACTGTACTACAACATCGCAAAAACAGAAATTATTCAGTGCAGAAAGTATATATGATCGAATGTGCTTACTTCATGCTGGACATGACTTCACGAGCACCAGCAATATCACTATACAACACACACACGAGATGAATTAGCAACTTCATCATTATCAAACATTGTAATACAAGAAAAGCCCTGCTAACGCAAAGAGGAATGAGCAACAGCAGTGCATGTTTGAAAGCTCAGTAGGCCTAAAACAAAATCAGTCACCAGAGGACGCCAGGCGACCGGCGGTAAATTATCTATAGTGTTTTACTTGTACTCACCAGAGCCAACGCCATGTCGACTGGAAATTGCAAACTTTCCCTACCCCCTCTCATTTAGCGATGGAAAAGCATAACGGTTCCTGAACCCCACCATGGTCAGGCACCTTGTCGTGGTAGTGGGGCTTTGCACCGATGACCCGAAAGATTTCCAAAATCTGGAGGTGAGGAGCTAACTAAGAGCTGACCAAACCTGTGAGAACAGATTTGCTACACGTTACCAGTGCTTTTGTGCTGATTTTGGCTTCATAGCCAACTACGGCTTTACAGCCGTCTATTTACGGCTTCACAGCCGTCTACAACTTTACAGCCGCTGCCTGTAACCTTGTGGCCACATTCGGAGATGCGCATTGGGCCAAACTGATACGGCCTCAGCGCTGAACAGGTGTAAGAGCCTGCCCACCCCGGAGGTAAGGTAAGGTAACGGTTCCTGAAACTAGAGTCTTCCAAGCAGCCGATGACGAAAATTTGCACCGTTTTTGACTGATTCACCCGTGTGACTGCGCTACAGCAGTAGCTGCTGTTGCACATACAAACTGTCAAAAAATACAAACGTATCTAGGCTGTTAAGGTGCATACTGGTATGCAGTTTGCAGAGTGAGGTTGTGTGAAACTGCCTGAATGCAGCAGCAGCGTGGTGGGTAAAAAAATTAGTGTGACAAAAAGTTGCAATTTTTTGAAAAACACTGCAAATTTCAGACAATTCTGACAGACAGTTACAAATTTTGGACAAAGCAGATTCTGAGTGCTCAAAATTTCATTTTTGCCACAAAATTCCCCAAAATAAGGGTTTTCATCCCCAAATTATGCACTTTTTGACAAAAATTTTCCCACGAAAAGATTTTCCGACAATTTTCTGACAACTCAAAATTTGGGGGGAGACAATTGCAATGACACCACTGATCTGCAGAACATCATCTCGGGTAGTTATCATAATAATAATGTCAAACAGTGATGAATTACACTGGAGCTGATTGGTACAACAGTAAAATTCAATACAATAAAAAACAATATGATAATTAGACATACAAAAATCGCTCGGATACAGAAGTCATAAAATTTACAGAAAAGACAAGTAGCCTTCAAGCAACAAGTAAGACATTTTTATTCTCCAATGTTTTTGGCATGACTGCAGTCTGTTATGACTTTCTTCATCTTCATTTGTGACACATTGTAATGCGCCATGGTTTTCTTATGTAATGAGGTACTATGAACTTCACAAATGACGTGATAAGATACACAAACATACGAGGGTTGATCAATAAGTAAGAAGAATCAATGCATTACACTTTTCACAATTTATATATCAGTAAAAACAACATTTCCCATCAGCACATACGAGTTTGTTGCGGATGTGACGTCATTGTAATTTATAACGTCATAGATCGTTAAATAGAAACGATTCACAGCGTCAGTGCAAACAACATTGAATCATGCATAGCAGACAACACAAAGATAAAATTTCAGATATCGAAACTGACGATAGTTACTGAGGGTTTGGTCGTTACTGAGTGCAGAGTGATCTTATTGTATAAAGCCAGAGTCGCCAACAGTTTGTTGGGCAATCACAGATTTGTGGTCTAAACTGCAGTACTGGATTTATGACAGAGTGCGTGGGGCTCGCCCTCGGGCCCCCACACATTGAGAGCCTTCACGTAACAAGTCAAGAATGTTGCTAATCCTTTCATCAACACAACAGATGTCATAAACTGTTAACTTTTCGATAAAATCTTACTGGTAACGTTAAATCTTGCCGTGACGTCATTATTAGCTCAAGCACTTTATGTATGACCAGCGCAGATCTAAGCTATCCTATATTCATAGTTGCAAATAAGAAATTCATAAACGTATTTGTTAGTGCTTTCAAAAAATCAGATGATTTAGAACACCACATTGCTAAATTCGACTGCCGCCTAGAGAATTATCATGCAACAAGCCTAATTCTACACTGTTCGCATTAACACTCTAAATCGTTTCTGTTTAATTCACTGTGACGTCACAAATTACAATGACGTCACATCCGCAACAAACCCTTATGTGTTCGTAAAAATGTACTTTTTACTGATATATAGACTGTAAAAAATATTCAAGTCTAATACATTGATTCTCACTACTTATTGATCAACCCTTGTACTAACCTATTCTTAATGTGTCCCTTGATGAGTGCATTAAAAATTGTCTCATTCAGCATTAAGTTTTGAGACTTCATGTATTCCAATACTTTTCTACAACACACCATAATAACCCAGACTCACACTACAACACTGCAAATAACATCTACTTCTCCAACATTTGCACACTCTTGCAAAACAACTCAGGAAGGATATCGATCATCTACAATTACATGTCAGTTGATCAAAAAATATTACAGGTTGGCAATAATTCAGACTCTCCAGTCTCCATGATCCAGTGCTGCTGGATATTCAACTCAAACTGGTGGCTTATCATCCCTTATCAGTCTGTGCTAATTAGAGATAAATAGAATTAAGTCACAGCAAAAGTATACAATACAACATCACCTCGGCCAACAGAACCATATCTAGGAAGGAACAGCAGTTTAATGATGTTAACAGTTTCAAGCAGATACTGCCTAACAGACAAAGGAAAAAATCAATGATGATAACACAAATTTAGTAGTGGCAGTGGTACTATTAGATAGCAGTTAAAGTGGCCTCCCAGGACCCGAATGCATAACCTTTGACAGCAATATATGTATTTGTGAAATCAACTGTTGCTCTATTTAGTGAAGAAACAGAAAATAGTCAACAAAAGTCAAACTAGGTAAAGGAAACTACCTGGCACCTTCGATATCACCCATGTCACAAAAGCGGGACAACAGCAGCTGATATGTAATCTGCAATTGACACAATCACACTTAGTAATGTTCCAAAAAGGAAAATCAACGATCACACAAGTACAAGTTTTAACACTGTCACACAAACTGCTGTTTACAGCTAAACTGTCTTGTCTGTAAAGAATCTAGTAGAAAGTAAAGACAACAGACGACAGAGTTGATCTGATACTAAAAACAGAAAAAAATAATTGTTTACGTAAAATAAGCAACTGTGTAGCAATATTTGTTCTAATTAGCGATTGCAATCCCGAGATCCCAAATCTCAGGATCCTGGCCGTTTTCACCAATCCCGAATCCCGGGATTGGCGGCGTCCCAATCCCGGGATTACGGGATTACAAAATTAGTCAAAATCATACTTATCTCACATAAGAATTTTAGTCGTCTGGTAAATAAAATATTTATGTGTGCTAGACTCCCACTCTTTGCTATGCACTGTAATTCGTATTTTGACAGTCGTTGTCACTCTCTGCAGTTCGGATATACCTTCCGTAGGGGCCTATACTACATCATATACACGAAATAAGTCAATTATTGAGGATATCAAAATGACAACCAATCTGTGAGTTTAATCCCAAAACAAGATCTTGGGATTACAAATTTCTCAATCCCGAATCCCGGGATTGAAAATTCGATCCCGAGATTGCAATCACTAGTTCTAATGCACTGACCTCTAGAATAACCTGAAAGTTGCTTGAATAAACTGAACACATTCAGTATCAGGGATGAGATATCTGGCATCTTATCCTATCTACAGAGTTGTTTTCGATCTAGTGCTGAAAGCAATGCCACTACCAATTATGAATATCCATTTTATCATTTGTAGAGCATCACAAATCAGTAACTCAATCTGAATCACATGATCTTGATTATTATTCCATTCACTACTATTATTTTAGGTTTTTGCTTCACTGGCCTATTTTTGCAAAGTTACTCCAGGTTAAACCAGTCACCAAAAGTTTATTGTTTCAGTTGGACATTAATAATCCGTTCATTGACAAAACTAACCATGCTTAAAAGCCAAAACTACAAACATACAAACCAAACTACAAACCAAACATGATGAACTTAATGTTAGTTAATGATATGTCACTATTAAAGCTTGTAACAAACAACATAAATGCAGTTCTGAAAAACCCATCTTAAATCGATATCAGTAGTTGTATCATATCACAACGGTGGGTATAACACAAGATCCTCTAAAATTCAACAGGCAATACCACACAGAGAAAACGAGCAAGTTCTCACAAAACTATTGCAGTAAAAAGCAACCAACCCGATTTGGCACAAGTTGCCTGTTGACTTCAATATCACTGAGCACCTCAACAGGGGAAAAATCAGCTTCATTTTCGAGCTTCGCTCTAAGCAGTGAATTATACAACTGTATGTTGAACTTGACGCCTGTTCAAACCCATTCACAAACATTCACAATGTATCAATCGTTTTGTAACCACTTTGAAGAAGCGTGAGTCACTACATAACAATGGTGATAATGGATGACAACAGCATAGAAACTGATAGTCCAAGTCAGTTTGCTTGGTGTGAAGTCCAAAGGTAAGCAGCTACTGCCCCTACATCAATGTAGATTTATGCGAACAGATGTAAATACTACAGCTTCAGGGTTTTGTTTAACAAGCAAATTTATCAGGTACTCCAGCGGACTGCTGAGCATATACTACTTGAGGCATGCTATCAGACTATAGCTGTTTCTGCAACCAGTTTTTTCTATCCTTTTCTTTGCAACACACCAACTAAGCAACAGCTGAGAAAAGAGAAAAACATGTGCCAAAATATATGGACCAAATTAAGTGTTGACATTCTGTTGAGAGCACAGCAACTAAACAAACAGTCAACATAGAATGCTGTCTTTCTGACTACAGTCCACTGAAGATTCGATTCATGACACACTAAGCTATAAATCTCCACAATATCTAGAATGCAATATCGGCAGTTGGTTCAAAAAAAGTGTTAACGTTAGTGTTGTTACGATATGATTATTCCAATTTCGATTCGATTTTGGCCAAAATCACAATCACAATCACAATTTCAAATTCATTCGATTCTAGGCATCAGTTAACCCTTTCGCTAGGATCATGCTAAACTATGTTGGCGAGGCGGGCGATGGTTATACGCTAAGGTGGGCGATGACCGCATTGGCGGCATTACGTAATGCCTAGTAATCTCTAGTCGCATGTAGTGTTGTTACGGTTTCACATTGGCCGAGATCGATCGGTTTTGGTTGGGTTTTAAGGAAAAAAACGCGGTTTTGGTCAATTTCCGTTTTTGACCACCACCAAAACCAGCTGTGGACGTCTAGTGATAATGTGCATGCCCGCCGCTAAACGCAAACTACATGGGTGGTCGCGCGACAACACATTGTTGATGAAAAGAGGGGGAAGGAGAGAAAGAGCAGAAAAAACAGACCCATGATGCCTGGTGCCGCTAATGATTAGTTTACGGGAGTGGAGGCACTGCTGCAGCTACGCTGCTGTCACGGCGGTTTCACGCTTGCCAGTTTGCCGTGGACGATCGATTGGAATGACGCGACAGGGCAGGCAGACAGTGTGGCATGAGGCAAACTCCTCATCTAAGCGTTGGTCGATTAGACAGAGATAGGCAGACAGACAGACAGAGACAGAGAGGGAGGTCAAACAACACGTGCAGAAACACACGCACTTGGTCACTGGTCGATCACAGTGACGTGCAGTGACCGACGTCCATCCGTCGATTAGGCATAAAAACAAGTAGTGTCTACTCACACCTGTTAGTAATTAACTCTGTTCGTGCAATCGTGCTACAGGCCAGTAGACAGGACTTCAGTTTACAATGGCAACGCATAGGCCTACCAGTGACTACGTAAAGCCAGAGACACACGAGCCACACATCCAGTGCGTCATACCCGAACATCGCCGTCGTTGTGCGTCAGCTGCTGGGCATGCCGGCTACCTTGATGGCCACTGAGCAACTTTTCTCGAAAGCCAGTGACATTATCATGAAAAATGCAACCGCCTGGAATCGCCTAAGGCCGACAAGATCAACAACACTAGTTAACACCTTGAGATGCCAGTAAAAAAAGTAACCTCTGCCGAGCAAGACCAGCAAAAGTGTGGGTGACAAAGCAGAGAGGGCATGAAGTTACAATTTTCCAACAGACAGCTGTAAATTTCTAACAGAGGAGATAATGAGTGCTCAAAATTTCAATTTTGCTCCCAGAATTTCCCCCAAATGGGGTTTTCATTCCCAAATTTTGCATTTTTTGATGAAAATTTTAAGACAAAAACAACTTCTGACAGCCCAAAATTTGGGAAAACAATTGCCTGCTATGCCCCAGGTGCTAAAAAGCCAGTCAGGAGACTACGAACCTACAGACTGAAGAACGTTGCACACTTCATCGCACAATGCCATTCGTTCTTCTGGCGTATGCTTCACCAGGAGTGAACCAGTGCAACGTGTCAGCATAACAGCTTGCTGTCCTGTCGCAGTACCTGCACAGTGTCATCATCACAAGCTCGTTTCATTAACACATACAAGACATCCAGGCATAGATAAACCTGACTGAGAAAAAGCACTCAGCACTTTCAAAAATGCAAACACACAACGATTTCAGATCACCAAATGTAAATTATGTAATATAACAACACAAAAAGTTCTAATTTTAGCTGCTGATATTTTTTGGTTGTTTTTTGACATTATGTAATCCTATGCAACTGCAAAATATTCTTACGAAATTTATGCGGAAATACTGTTTGCTCCAAATATTGTCACTTTTGCAGATGCAGTCAAAGTCTCAGTAGATATTGCTCAGAAATCATGGCAATTCAAGTGGAATAATGACGTTACTGGTATTATACCAGACAACTTATACCAAGAGTTGGAGTAAAGATTCATTACCTGAAGATCGAAATGTTGGTATTTCTTATTGTCGTCTTTTACAGCACAATACTATGTTGAAAGAAAAAACAGGACTTTCTGACAATCCAGTTTGTGAATGTGGTAATGACAAAGAATCTGCAGAGCACTATTTGTTACACTGTACCCAGATAACATGAAGCTAGAAGTGAATTAAGAGATGCTGTTAATGATATATTAGAATCGGTGAAGGGAGAAAAACATTTGACAGACAGATTGTTATTGGCACCTTATAATCAGTCAGAAAATATCAACAGAAAGCAGGATAAACATATAAAGGAAGCACTTTTTCAGTTTATTACAAAAACTCGTAGAAAGCTTTAACTTTTGCACTATCAACACAGGTTTCCAGTTGTCTTTACTCGACAATAGATGTTTTCACAGTTCAGTTGTTTTGATGGTAGAATTTATGTCAGAAGATTTTACTTTGATGTTTTAACAGTGTTTCTACTCGGAGATTGACCAAGAAGTTAATTGACATGTTTCGGTGGATACAAGAAAAAGGAGATGTAGAATATTGCATCAAGTAACAATGGCTAAATTTCTTTAATTATTTCATAGACAAACTTAAATTAATGCAACACTAACGGACCAGTCCTGTCAACTAACCAGCTTTCTTCACGAGGTTCAGCAGTTGATAGACCTGTTCTTTGTCAACACGTCCCCAGATCTGCACTTGTCTATCTAGCCGCATCAGTTGTTCATCAACAAACTGCTCCGTCACTTGGCCATTTTGCTCTTTGAGTCCTTTGTCTCTAGGACTACCATACTGAAAGTGGTTGCGTGCAGCAACAGCAGCCTCTGCTACATACCCACTGCACAGAACACATACTCTATCTACACTGCATATTACGAATACAGAAATAAATCTGAACTATGTTATCCCACTACTAAATACTTAATATTTTCCTCGTTACTCTGTGTCAACAAATAAAAACTGTATTGCGTCCAACAACAGTACAGCCAACTATCAAATATTACTATTATTATGTTAATTATTTTACACTGTGCTACATCTCAAACAAAATCAGTAAGCACACAAACAAAAAGGCATTTTAGAGGCTGGAAATGGAAGCATGGAATTCAATGTCATGTGTCAAAACCATCGATCACGTTCTCACCGAAAAAGTGGAGGGCAGGAACCGCAGATGCCGAGACGAGAGCCAACTACCAAACGAGCTGTACATGTGTTTATGCTTCTTTCAACAACATTTAAATACTTTAATCTAGCAAGGGCATTTAAGCCCCGCTTGCCGGCATAATTCCCCAACTTCACGAGAGCCGCCATGTCTAATGTTGACACACTTATGACTTAAATATTCTTCGTGACGTCGTTGACATCTAGGGCTGTAACGATCGATTATTCGATAATCAGTTATTAAAATAATCGAACGATTATTCGAAACAACATCAGCAGTTCCAGAGTGCATTTCATCGACAAGTAATGCTTGCCCATTAATCAGTTCTTCAACAAGAAAACCCAGCTTTATACAGTTCATATGTTGCAGTACAGACCATTGAGGTCATCCAAGGTCAAATAGTTGCATGTCATTTGAAAGCCAATATGCGACCTACTATAAGTGATCAATAGCAACCTATACCTTATTTCTCTCCGTTTCTGAGAAAAGGCTAGTTTTTGAATGAGAAACACACAATTTTTTGTACCCGCTCCATTCAGCCTCAAATTCAAAAATGTTCTTTTCGAACAGCATGCCCCAATTTTTGTACGTGGAGAGACTCGACAAAGGTCTAATTATCCGTGTAAAAAGTTTTTAACTAAAACTTACCCAAGAGCAACAATATATCCGTGACCCAGACAGATGAACACACTAGAACCCGTGCCATAGACATATACATGCCTTAAGGAGTCTGAGCCAAAAAACAAATGCATTTTGATGCCGTCAGTGGCAGGTTTTTACATTTAACTTACTTAATACTGATCGGATTGATCATCTCTAGTCAATTAATCAAAACTTGTACCACTACTGACGTTGACCAAACAGGCTAAATTCTGTACTGAATCCACCAACCTATTTATTAATACCATAATATAGGCCCTATCAGGCCAAAATGTTCAACTCGTTTTGCTATAAGAACTGCAGTTGTTGAGTGGAGTGTTGCGAACTGTTTGTTAGCATGCATGTATTAATTTGCCAATATCATCTGCTATCATGCCAAAGACTATGGTGTCTGTTTTCAGAAGCCAGCTCACCACCGCTGTGTGACATCAAATGAAGCGTTTGATGATTTAATAATCATAAGGTTGGTCCAGGACCAGAACCATCTCTGCAAATCACCATTAACAACTTACAGACTTACCAATTTCAATTTCTGACTACAGATAGTAACAAATAGTGATCGAAATGGCATACCAAGAGGCATAATAATTAGACAAAGACGTTTCGGAACAGTCAACATTTGTCAGCTGTAGAATGGGTTACTTTGTCCTCATAAAAGGCCAACTGTTAAATCTGCCAGAGTAAGACCAAAGCCAAGATCTCTACATCGTGATCAAGACTAGGAAAAATTATTCCAGAACTTAATAACACAACATCAACAGAATCAACATACAGTCAGCAGTGGTATTTTTTGTGCAAAACAGTCAAAATCGTCAATGGCTTAGATAGCAAGTTTTCAGTACTGCAAGATCATTATGAGAATTAACTCAAAATGATGAAACTTCAAAGTTCAAAACCAAAATAAGATGCACCACACTAACATCAGCTAAAGACTGACGGGACTAATTATAAAGCCAAGATCATGTCCATAATTTTCAGACCATGATCGGCAATCAAAAACACAGACAACTTGAAAAAAGTTTTCATGACATATAAAAAGCAAAAAAAACAGAGCTGGAAAATTGGTTACAAATCCCAGGTTTTTAAGGCTTACAAAAACAAAAATCGCAGTGATCCAAATTTTATTCTTTAAGGGAGGGATTATTTGTTGTGCAATTTAATACAAATTAAATTTAACATTTTAATTGCGATATTCAATTTCTGATGTCACGTAAGCCAGTCAACAAAAAGACAATGTAACATGGAGAATGGTGTAGATTTTAGAACGTTCTGCCTGGGTCTTAAATTTTGTATTATAATTTTGTCCTGTCTTCTAAATACACCGATTAAACCAAAGAGACCTTAAGAACCAAAAAAAACTTTTCCCCAAAACACCTAGTTTTTTCAGCCCTAACAGAAAGTGATGCATCAACATTAATAAACCTCACAAACAAAACTAGTTACGTTACATTATTCTCTAACAACAGTAATAACATATCTAATTTCAATATCAAATGATATTAAATTTTCAGTGCTAAAAACCTACAATCCAACATAAAAGCTACTAAGAAAGTCAATTGTAAATCATAGTGTAGTTGCGGCTGTTTACTCATTGGTCTGGTGATATCGCTCCCAAACATCGTCAAACATCGGCTTACAGTTCACTCGAGCACGCAGCTTCGCACACAGCAGAAAGCAGCCAGCCATTTTGCGGTGCAGCGAATACGTCTCCTCCGGGGGTGGTGTAAGGCGATGCTTGATCATCACCGGCATCAACTGGTGGATGCGTGCTGCCGTACTCTGACGACCAAAGTCAAAGATTTCTTCATTTGCAAACGCTTCGCCGAGAATCATTACAGCGTCAACGTGAGATTCTTTCATTGTCTGTATATTTACACGACAAACTTTGTTAAACAAATCTGTATCATACAGAACCAAACTTTGCTCACGTTTAGTTACTTGTGACCACTTCAAAAGAAATTAATAACAGTAAAACTTGTCACTAAGAAAGGATATAAAAAGCATTTGTTTAGCACTTATATGTCTGTCTCCAAATTAATGCAGCAACAAGTAGAAATGGTATGAACACTATCAACTTAGAGACAACCAGTCCAGTTATACTGAAGTGCTTCAACATTTGTTGGATTGTAAAAAAAATCTGGCCAGAAAAAAATCCCGCACCAATAATTCCCCAAAACTTCACGTTTTAGGATGCACTAAAGCAGTCTAACAGAAATCAAGATTAAAGGAAACTTAAAAATCAATACCAATTGAAAATAGTCTAAGCTTCGATTCCAAGAATACCACGAGTTGGCACTAAAAAATAACCGTAGCAAAATTGTGGTTTGCTCAATGACAACAACAACTAATCTAAAACTATTTAAACTTCTGTCACAAATTACGTGCAAGCTAACAAACAGAAACTAGATCAACAGTCAGCGCTAACAATGAACAACATGGAAACATACAAAATATCTCATACCTTTGACTCATAGCCTGTGAGAAATCCGAGCGTATGTGAATGGTCGAGCACAGCTTCTCGGTTTCCCTCCGCAGCCGACTTTATAATCTGTATGTAGACATCGGTGAATTTCCGGCTGTACGCTCGACTTGCGCCAAAATCCAGCAGCATAATCTGCAGTACATTATTCTGAGCACTTAAAACATTTGCAGTGAAGACCAAGGCAGTGTAAAAATAAGAACAATATTACTGGTTATAATAATAACTAGAAATTTGGGGCAAAGCCCAACGTGAGTCCGCCTGGCGCCCTAAATCCGATTGAGGGAAATTAGGGGGGGGGTAAAATTTTCTCGGCACCAAAGTCACGTGGCCCGAACTCAAATGCATTGGCATATGCCGAACGCGCATTGTCGACTTAGGGTAGGTCAACATGAACGCTTATAACTTTGTTCCTAGTGGACGGAATTTCGCAAAATTTTTTTTGTTCAACGCACATTTTATCCTTCTCGTCAACGCCGTTTAGATTTTGTCGCTATCTTCATCAGTTTCAGAGATATTCGCGGTCAAACTCGAAAGTTGTCGTAAAACGCTCTAAATTTTGGACGTTTTTTCCCCTCCCAAATTTTAAGGGGGGTGGTGCCCCCAAATTTCGTACTTGCGTTAACACCCCAACCTAGAGGCGCGTCAAGTGCCAAAGTTTCGTTGGGCTACACCCCCTAACTCCGAAGTTATAAGCGCTCCTTTATTGCATTTTAAGCCAATTTTTGACTCCCCTTCGAAAAAAGTTGTAAGGGGGGCCCCCGCCCCCGGTGGGGGGTGCGCTAGTAAGACTTGGTCATTCTCTAGCGCGTGTAAAAATTTGGGGGCGCAGCACCCCTTAGGGGCTGAAATATGGCCTTCCGAAAAATTTGATTTTGGTGGGTAAACATTACCCGCGTAATCTCTGATGTTAGTGGACTGAAGTTCACACAATTTTTTTTATTCAACGCGGAATTAACTGTATTTGATAACGCCATTTACTGCTTGTCGATATCCCTATGCAGTTCAGAGATATTTGCGCTCAAAGTCAAAAGTTGTCGTTAAACGTACTAAAGTTTGCGTGTTTTTTGCACTCCCAAATTTTAAGGGGGCGGTGCTCCCTAAAAGTTGTACCCACGTTATCACCCCCATCTACCAACACGTCACGTGGCAAAGTCTCATGAAGCTACTCCCTTTGGCTCCAAAGATCCTTCGTCTAATAC
>Ga0209367_1002767_pt1 | contig 23422 bp, 15 predicted proteins | sample WorMetLIZISLAND2_FD_187412 | JGI IMG/M metagenome (GOLD analysis project Ga0209367, IMG submission 187412) | Marine gutless worms symbiont microbial communities from Max Planck institute for Marine Microbiology, Germany - Olavius geniculatus... ... | reverse complement strand
AAAATGAGTGCACCTCGCATATATTTGGATCGTTTGCCATCTTTCTGCCAAAAATTATCAAAATCGGTGGAAATTTGACGCAGTTCTGACAAAAACAAATCTGCTTAGTTTTTTTGAGACACGGTGCAGTCGGTGTCGGCCGCTGTAGACAGTGTGCAGTGTCGGCGCATGGTCTCAGGTGTTGAAGACGGACCGACGGATCATGGCGCTATACTGCTGTACGCTATAGACCACCACGTTTAGACGTTGCAATATACCCCTATGTACCGGGTGCTGCAGTAGCGTTATAGCTGGGGAAGGCAAAGAATCATTGTTGTCCCTTTTCCTAAATTTTAAGCTGTCGAAAAATTATTAAAAAAAATCTTTTCTTAGTCGAAAGTGTTTGACGAAAAAAATGCAAAATTTGGAGATAAAAAACTATTTTGGGGAAATATAGGGGAAAACTGAAATTTTGAGCACTCATTATGTCCTCTGTCGAAAATATGCAGTATCCATCCGAAATTACAACTTTCTACCCCACTTAACTTTTTCTAACTCACGATGTAGCTGGGGCGGCGTATAAAAAGTAGATCTAAGTCTTTTACTTTCATATAGGGGCGTAATAAATACACTCGGAACTTTATTAAACAATTTTTAATAGAAAATTATCTTCAGAATTCTTTCACTAGCCAAAGTAGTGAAGCTAAACATATCCCGTCACGTTTTTAGCACAACGTTTACACAATCTTTTATAATTTCTATTATCATTTGCACGAAAACGTTTACAAATTTTTTTTCTCCGTTTTTTCCGTTCGTATGCCGGTATACGAGTGCGATGGTCGTCCAAAGACCAGACCACGCATTTGTTACGATAGGTCTACGGAGAACGGCGACAGAAAACCCGTGTGGCTGACCCCTCACCCTGAAGGGGACAGAGAGTTTACTCTGAAGGCAAAAGATAGAAAATGTATCGTGTGATTATTGTAATTCGTCGTCAGTTCAGCAAAAAGGTTGTAGCCCCCACCTGCCCGGTGCGTGTCACCGAGTAAGCCTACAGAGAGACAGAACAACATTCTAGACCTCGTATTCTATGGCACGAACATCCATCTCGTTGTGCAGGTCACGCAACGAGCGGCGGAGCGGTGCGGGATGTAATCTAGCTGCCGTAGGCGCTGAGTAAACCGAGTGTCTTGTATTCTGTGTGAAACAATCGGACACACGTGCCTGCCTATCTGCCGTGTCACCGGGGTCTGGGTGTACAGTCGGCGTGAGTCGTTGCCGCCGGCTTGGCGTTAGCACCTCCCCCACCGTGCAATGACGCTGCTGCTGCTGCTGCTGATGATGATGATGTTGAGAAGGAAGATGGGGATGAGGGATGACTGGCAGCCTGGCACGCGATGATGATCGTCATAGGCGTAGCCAGAAATTACAGTTAAGAAGAGCGAACTGAAGCCCAAAAGGCCAAAATTCGAAACCAACAGCGGGAATAAAGTTCTTGGGGAAGAGCAGCAAAGGCCCTTCCTATTAGTTAAGGGTCTGGAGAGCATTGAAAGTTCTCCTTGCCTGGGGCGGAGCCCCGGCCGCAAACACATTTTGGCACCAAAAGCCGTGAAAATGCATGTAGCTGGTATGAATTTCGTTAGTTTTACTGCATAAATTTGCATCGAATGACGATATTGACGTTGGAAGGGCGGTCGCACCCTATTGTTCTTCTCTAGCTACACCACTGATGAGCGTAGAACGCTCAGTGAATGAATGGACGAATGAATGAATTGTTTCAGCGGCTGTGAATAGAGCTAGACGCGTGGCGTGGTTGGTAACTGGTGTCAGGACTTCTGCTGAGCTGCGTGTTAAACTCACCTGGCCCCATCAATGCCACTGCTGTCTGCTTTCGATGCCTATCATTACTGATCAAATTGCTATTTACGGCGCCAATTGCTTCTTAATTGCTGAACACCAGCCAATATGCACCAGTCAACTTATTGCTATCATTGTCTGTCACCGGTAACATTGGCAGTTAGACGATGTGATGGTGAGTGATATCACCTTTTTATGATTTTTGCTGTTTTCGATGTGTCAGTCATTGCATGTCGCCGTTAACAAGTGTATAAACCGATGTTTTGTAATTTATACAAAATTATGTTTTACTTACTTATCGATAATCGAAGCCGAAAACCGAAAGCGACGGTTGCGATCGTGAGAGGACTAGGAAGGGAGTCCCGACAACTGGAAGGTTTCTAGTCTACTCTTTTCAGCATCCAGGATGGCCTCTCTTTGACACCATCATACTCATTTTCATTCACCACAAAATAGCCAAAACATATTAAACAGAGTAACTCAACTGAAACGTGGCTAATTTTTGATCACGAAAATCTACTCATCAGTGTTTTTGGGATTTTTGTACACATAAAAGAGTTAATCACTAAAGAAATGCATGGATGAAACACTAAGTGTCATTAAATAACGTGATCATGTTAGTATTCAAACAATACAGTCTATTGTCGGTCCGCGGCGGTGACGGTGTCTTAATGCTGTTATCAGCGTTCAAGGCCGACTGGGCGCGTCCAGTCTAGTTTCTTGTCTCTGTATCAATGATCACAGCTCGATAGTTTCCAGTTCATTTGGTGCGTGGCGCGCTCATCGCGCTCATCGCGCTCAATTCCAAGACGTTTCCGCAACACCAGCAGCAGCAAGGCGCTGCCCGGGCGACTCATTTGTCACTAAGGCCGCCTCAGGCCCAGTCGTTATTTACGGTCCGATTGACGACGATGCTACGGCCTGTAATTACCCGTGGACAGCGATCACGCCATGATCGAGGGAATAACATTTCTCTGACCTGTGACGATGCGGAAGTCAACCGGCTTGACAACTTTAAACTAGAATTTCGGGAAGGCGACAGTGAAGATTTCGTAGGTTGCACCGTTTTGATAGAGCAGCAGGGTGTGACGGTTTATCTACGCTCGGATAGCATAGACCACACCGTCGTTTGCTTTAGCACACAGGACTGTGCCTCTTAGTTATAAAAACAGTATGAGTGCAAGCTGAGTGTGGTTAACCGACACTTATTCGACGAGCGTGGTGGACAGTCGGTCGTGTGGCCTGCGCTGTAGTTCGTTTGGTCACATTATCCCACTGCAGACAGTTTGGTAGACATGGCCAGTTCGTACGAGTGCCAGCGTGGAATAAGGCGATAAAACAAACGATGGTGTGGTTTATGCTATCCGAGCGTGGATCAAATATGTTAAACCACTATCTAGAGTGGGATAAGTTTGCTTAACATTCACTCGTCCCACTCTAGACCGTGTTTGAGCATAGACAAAATTTGCAGTGATTCAGACGCCGCTATGTCGTCAGAGCTCTAGCGCGCCGGTTTGTCACGTTCCGGTCGGACACGGTAAGGCGCGACTGACTGAACGCGGTCGGTATTGTGCGGCGTGGTCGATGACGGGGCGTGTCAATTGCATCGCGCGGTGTGCCGTGACGGGCGTCATGTGGACACATGGAACCTCCCAGCGGACATCATGGCGCTCGCTGTTAACGACCCGCGACCACCAAGAATTCTTCTTCTTCTTCTTCGCTCAACCCACCCATCCACCATGCACGAACGATATGTATCGAGTGGCAGTTATATGCGATCTGAATGAGTCTTAATTGCTTGGCCGCTGATTCCGCTATAAAACTGACTAGGCCTACGTGGCAAACGAATAGTCTTATAAACTGTACTGCTGTTCTTATATAAATTGATTAAAATTCGCTTTTATAACTGACTCTTGCTTTTTTCTTAATGTTGTGGAGTCTGAAACCAGACAGAACACTAATTTTGCTCGTACATCAAATGATTTAGCGCCTAACCATATGTCGAACCAGTGCCGACATTATTTTGCTGAAGTCTGCCTAGCCTACATAAACCTGTGCAGCCCATAACCATAATCCTAACTGTAACCTCTGATTTTCTGCAGCTAAAAATTAACACATCGGCTACTCATATACCCCGGGGAAGCTAGTGCCAATTTTGTTTCCTTTATGCGCTATTGTTTTCCAGACGGTACGGGGCAGACGATCAGGCAGACAGACGGACGGATGAGAAAGACCCGTTCGGCCTATTACGACGACGGTTTAAGAACAGAACAGCCCAAACAACCAAGTCTAATGATGCTAAACCGTGTTACATTTTCATTTCACCGATATACAGTAGTGTAACTATTACGTTGCTATAGCAACAGACCTCGCCCATTTCCGTGCAGTTTCAGCAACCTGAACGTTATACCATAGGCTAATGTCATAAAAAGTTGCTTTTTTGATTAACGTACAACGCATACATTTAATCTGGAATTTATCCTTCAAACAAGTATTGTGGTTATATGACAGATAGCCTATAATGCAAACTTTCAACATTCAAAGTAGTAAAAAATTGCAATAATACTGTACAATTGTTCGCAAATCTATTACAGCAAATGTACAATCAAATTGTTTGTCAAAATTAAGTTAATACATAACAACTTTTAACATAAACGAAGTCCATCATAAGCAAAATATGTACAGTGTTCACCGTTCAGTTGATTAGGAATGAAACTTAAGTTTTCTTTATAGAAAAACCCATACACACAACAAAGCACTGAAAACATACACTTTACATGGAGTATGGTTATTTACCGCGCCATGCAATTAAAGGCAGATATCGAAAACAAATTGATGCAATCACCAAACTTGTATACCAGAAAAAAAAACAAAGTTATTGATATCGTTTGTAGCCGAACGTCGGCGACATTTTTTGTCAGTTTTTCGGCCAAGTTTAACTTTAAACCCAAATTTGATCTCTTGTTGACATCGCTATATCGAGGATTATTACCACAAAGAGTGCGATCGTGCGATACGTTAGGCCTACATAGCGATGTCAACGACAGATCACATTTAGGTTTTGTCTTGCAATGGAGTCATGTCGACGATGTTCGACCACAACGATATTTGCGATATTGGTTTTTCTGGTCATTGAATCTCTGCGGTTTCGAATTTGATATCTGTTTTAAACTGTTTTGGCTGTTTTACGGTATGGACAAAAATGAAAATGCTGACCTTGGCCTCGGAGTAGTAAACCATAGTCTAGCTATTCAAGTATACAAATCGATTGAAATTTGGTTTCCACTTTCGTGCAAATATTAGCAGTCACCAATGTCATAGTTTTCTCTGATAATATATCGGTTTCGGTTTGTCAGCGAATCAGTCGCTGTCAAGCCTTGCGCAAGGCTAAAGCTGTCCGCGGTAGCCGTCGTGACATGCTTCGATACTTATGGCAATGACGTCAGCGTCGGCCAATAGCTATCGGCTTGCTGGCCCTGGTCCAACCGAAACTGGTTCGATAACCTTCGCCTTTGAGGCTTTGACCTATGACCTTGCAATTCAGTTGGGTTCTTGCGGTTGTCGAGGTGCATGTTCGCGCAAAATTTTAGCAAGCTAAGTGTAGCTGTTCGTGTTAACCGATAAAAAAAAATTTAGCGACGACGCTAAAAACAATACTGTCGTCGCTACCGCAAATAGTAGTATTTATAGTTTAGCTGAGTTCGAGGACGTGATGCAGGTAGGAGATGTAGCATATCGCCAGCCTCAGTATCTCGATTTTGGACAGTTTCTTGTCGGGCGGCAGAGTCGGCAGAAGTTTGCGCAGCTCGGCGAATGCGACGTTGAACGCTTCGACTCGGATGCGCTCTCTCGACGCATGCGCGATGCGGTACTTGAGCGTCGCGCGCCGGCGCCTACGCCTCTCTTCGCGCGACAGGTTCGCCGTTATTTCTACTTCCGTTTCCGGTGGCGGCTGCGCAGTCGCTGTGTCGCTGGTCGATCCAATACCCCCGCCGCCACCGCCCGTGTCCATCGGTTCGTCGGACTTGATCACGTGACCGGAAGTGGTAGGAACGATGACGTCAGAGTCGTACGATCGCTTGCGGGTGGCGTGTCGCATGGCGACGGCGGCCTGGTGAAAGAAGGTCGTGTCCGTTGAGACGGGGACCGCCACGAGGCTCTGTGTGTCCAGGTACAGCGGAGACTGGTGGTGGGCGTGGTGGTGGTGGGATAAATCGTTGTCGTTGTTGGCGTAAAAACAACTACTACTACTGTTGTTGTTGTTGTTCTTGTTCTTATTGTTGTTGTTCTGTTGATAAAACTGCTGCTGGTGCTGTTGCTGATGATGCAGATGATGATGTGTGTAAGTCATATCGGAGTGAATGGACGTTAGTCCCGGTCTCATCCGCATCTTGCAGTTCTTACAATAATGTTCAGTTCACAACGACCGACAGCTTGATCTATTTCTTGTTTCACGAAACAGTTTTCTTGTATCTGCCGAACACATGGAACACTCTCTTACAGCAAGTCGAGTGTACAGTAGATAATTATATTAGTTATTATACTAATTGTAAAGCAATTAAATTAAAATATCAAATTTATTTTAAAATGCGTCAGCACAAGTGTTGGATTAAAGCTGATTACAGTCCGTTTACAATTCAAATCATTTACAGATAAAACAATAATTTAAATTAAAGGTAAAACAAAATTACAAATTAGGTAAGACTAGAGAATAGCATTAGCTAAACGCAAAAAGGCAATAAATGCAACTCGGACCTATAGTACTCTTGCACTTTTATTGTGAATCACTAACGAAGAGTCTAGGCATTATATAATCTGCAAATTGTGCTCAGAAAGCTTTCTTTCATGTGACTTTGTTTTCCTAAAAAAATCATATAAAGAACAACAACATAAACTCCGTTCCACATTTTACGTATTAAATGTGAATTGCAAGCTTTTCGCATTATTGCATTTTCAAACGTTAAATGTTTCCATCGTATTGTACTTACCAGTCGGTGCTAAACCGAAAAGACTATTATTATAATACTATTAGGCTATTATAGGCCTATCTCTGTATCTGCCTGCCTGTCTGTCAGTCAGTCTGTCTTTTAAGACCGTGGCGTGACGTGTGACTCTGCTACGGCGGCTGCTGCTGCTGCTGCTAAGCTCCGCCCACTCGGCAGTGTTCGCATCCAGTCGCTTCGCATCTTATCAATCAATCAAATCTCTCAGCAGCAGCAGCACCAGCGAGTCGCCACGTGGCCGTAGTACTATAGCGGCTTCGGTCGCTGAATCCACCTGAGATTAACCCTTTAATATAAAACGGTGGTACCTGTCAACAAATTCTATAGCTAGTGTGAGCAATTGTTTAACGGCACATTGGCGAAAAAGCTATTTACTGCCGTTAGTAAAAATTTAATTGATACTATTAAGCTAATGGTGTAAAGAAATGTTTTTTTTCATAAAAGCAAAAATATCACGTCAGTTAATAGACAATCTAATCTATCGAGCAAACGATCAAGTCTCTCTGCAGGCTGCCCACTGTTGAATAAATTGGGTTGGCACTAAATGTTTTATTATGGTCATTTTAACATGACATGCCATTTTCCCGAACCTTTTTCACTCTAACCGTTATTGCAGTATTTTATTAAACCTCCTTAAACAAAGTTTTAGAGGCGCCTGTTTTGCGTAGGCATGCACGATTAAAAACTATTACTTGATACATGATTTAAAACGCTCTCTGCTGATGTCACTGTTTTTTCAGTTCAGACGGAAGATCGTTTCACATGTGCAGTTTTTCAGCCTTGTAGCAAGCGGATTTTGACCAATGTAGTTAAAAAGCATGTCTTTCGTAGCATTGATAGTCACATATTGTTGGCATTTAAAAATACGTTTAAGATTTTAGCTGTGTTTCTATGGCAGTGGTTTCGAAAAGTTTCGCGTTTATGGCTCAGGGTAGATTCGTATTCTTCTATCAGCTTTCCGCCCGTCTAAAGAGAACACATGTAAGTGGTCCAAATACCAGGGGTTAAGTGTTCTTGATAGCGACGGGAACCGGTCGCAGATTGTCACCGGAGGATTAACGCTTTCCCGTAGGACCGGAAATAAGTTGGGTATAACAGGCGCGTGCGCACTGTGCATCGGATGAATAACGTTATCCTAGGAGATGCTTCTGCTGCTGCTGCTGGCGTCTGGTTTATTATGCACAGAATAATTGATAACAGCTTGCAGCACACCGCGTCACTTTTATGTTCCGGGAAGCATTGTTTCTGGATGACGGGCGCAGGGTCTTATGCTCTTTATATCAATTTGCATTGTGTGCCGTTTATTTTCTGCTGGTTTGAGCTGCATAGTTTTATATACAGTTTTTTACACTGTAAATTGTATTTGCAATAACATTTTTGCGAAAATTTGTAGCTTTTATGTTACAAACACTACACATATTAAGTAAAGTAAACGAATAACACAATGTATCAAATTCGCGTATACAGCAATGCTTATATTTCAAAATATTTTTGTATGTCGCTAGCTCAGTTATAACACAAGTAAACTAATTAAACCGTTATAAGTAGTCGTTTTATCTATCCGTTGTTTACATTATTTTATCTTCGTAAAATATTGTCCTTAATTTATCGCTATACACACGAACATTTTGGGCCACATGTCGACAGAAGAAAAGTAACATGTCGCAATGAATTAGCTAATAATGGACGCATTTCTGCACCCGGGTGTGTTTTTTAGTATTAGCTCAAGACTTCAAAGAAAACTGAGTTTTAACGACAGTATAACGCCAGTATTCAGCAGATTACAAAGCAGCGGACGTAGATTAAAATTAGCCTATATGCGTGTGAATTGAAACTCACAAAAGCATGAAAACTTGTATTGGCCCAAAACTATTGGCTATTCGCAAGTTAACCGTTTCTACTGCGTGGTTAAAATGATGGGCGGCCAGTCACGAACGGGGCTCTGCAAAGCTGCTCACGAGAGTTCCGGAGTCGCGAACTAAAGAATTTCGTGCAGAAACGAGTGTCGTATTTAAGGCAGAAAGCACGAAGCAACTTTTCTTTGGCGAAACTGTAATAGTCTTGTACAAGTAATTTTTATCAAAAGGTGCGCTTTCACTGAATGTCCAAAATCTAAAAAAGCTTATGGGGATCTTTGCTTTACCCCTGATCCTCTGACCAGGGCCCAAATCCCCCGCTATAGGCTCGTGCTCACCACTGCCCATAAACGTATTGCGAGCTCCTAGCCTATATGCCTGCAATGTTCGAAAAATCCCAAATACGCTATTGATCAAGACGCACATGTAGACGGCAGTCTGCCGTGCACTTCGTCAAGAGTCATGGTTCGCTGTTTGTCGATGCATGTGGGTAAAATTTACGATTAAGTTTGGGGACCCGAATCGCCTAAGCGACGGGCAGGGACCCTGCAGAAACTGCACTGTACTCTGAGTTTCTAGGCCCCAAACGTGGACTTAAATCACAGGCGGCTGGCCGTTTGGCAAGTCATGGTTACGATACTGTCTTGAGTTTCAAAGGCTGTGTAATCGTCAGGGCTAGAAAAATTAAGTTGTTAGAAAAATATTTCACGGCCATTGACGGTTGCAAATACGCACAGGCACGCTGATTATTATTACAAGCACTGCTGACGAGCTTTTCGGAGGTACACTGGACTTTGTTGACTTTTTTGCGTTTTATGCTGCGAGGTCTATTTCAGCAGTAAATTACTGGAGATACACCAGGACAACCTGCGTATGAAATTTTTAGCTTAAAACGTAGATTTCAACAATCCAAATCTCGACGCCGTACGTTCATAAATCTTTTCTACAGGGCATCAAATTTGGGTGGAATTTTAAAACGCATTATTATTTCATTGCACGTTGTACATTGATAAACCCAGGTGGCAGCACGAATGCTATCGCGCGTTACGTGAGCTTAGCTCAAACTACTAGTCTGTATATTAATGATTTGTGTTAAATTGCGCAACAAATACAGACACTAGATACTTAAAATTTGGTCTTTACGAGTATTTAGGTTTTTAAAAACCTTTAAAACTAGGCTAAGTTTTTTTCGGACCAATTTTCCATTCACGGCAATCCTTGAGCCACCAGTTGCGGCCTCTGGTGAACGAAACTGAATTTTGCCGCGCAGTGAAATAGACCTGCACAGAGCCACAGACCATCACGTAGGCCTACAGAGTCAACGTGCTATGTCAAGTCGCAGCATTTTCAGTCATCTTGTACGGTTTCTTTCCAGCCAAAGCAGAGAAATATTAAGCGTTAATAAATGAAAGCAACATGTACATGGTGGGCCAAAAAGTGACACTTTTTTGAAATTTGAGTTTCTTCTGCCATTCCTCTCCAATGCGAATAAATTGTAGGCCTAATATTCGGATTAGGCCCCTACTTTTCGGCAGACGATGTTTCATTTACAATTATTGTGTGTGGAGGGTTCAAAAACATTATAAAAATCAAATAATGAGCACATTTTAACTGCGAATAATTTCTAGCATTGGTAACATTGTTTAAACAGTAGGCATATAGGCCCTACAAACAGGCTCTCCCCACGGTGTTTTGCAGTTTATATGTCGTAGGTCTATTGAAAAAAAGTGTCACTTTTTTGGCGCACCCGGCGAATGGCAAATACAAAGTACAGTATATTACTGAGAAAAAAATGAGTTGATACAAATTAGTGCATCGTTTTGGTTAACTAATCGATCGATCTCGAATAACATGCAGTTATACAATAAACTGAGCTGTAAAACATCCAGAAATAGAGAAAAAATCTGCATAAATATTGTGACACTGTTAAACAACAGAATTGCATTTCCGTTGTTACTGCATACCACTGTGTAGCAAATCACGTTAACGTGATTATTAATTGCATTTTTATTGCCTACATCTAAACGAAATAATAATCAAAATATCGTTCACGGCAATCCCAACATTTCAAAAGTTTGGAGCAAAAATCTTCGAAGTTTTTTCTACCATACGTAAGATACTTCCCGACTCGGTAAAATTAGTCAAACTCTGTTTATATTTTTTGAGTTATTTGCATACAAACGGTCGAAAACGAAAATATAACTTTCACTTTTCTAGTCAAAGGTGATAATAATTAGCAAACCGGTGTCAAAAAGCCAAATCCTTATTATCGAAATTAAACAAATGCAAACTTTATTTTTTCACTGCGACAGCAACACAAGCAACAAACAATATGCTTGGCTTATAACAAGAAATTTGAGCTAATGCTCACGAGACACGCGAAAGCCTAGCAGTTCCGGTTCAGTAGTTTAGTTGAAAATTTGGGTGTTCACGCTAAGTTAACATACAAATACCAAATTTTCTATCTGGATCGTATAATGATAGTTTCGTGGCGCCACCTTGTGAATGATATAGACTTGTGTCGCAGCCCAAAATCGCCAAAAATCCATAAAACCCTATTTTGGCGTTCAAGGTCATTCAAGGTCATTGAATTCGGCGCCAATCGAGAGCCAGTTACGACTTCTTATTAGTGATTAATAGTAACCTAAGCCCTATCTCGCACCGTTACTGAGATACAGCGACTTATTGGCCAAAAATCGCAAATTTTGCCAACCCCTTCTTATTTAGCGCCCTCGTTCGAGGTGACCCCCTTCGAATTTATGGAAAAGCTTTACGGTTCCTGAAACTAGAATCTTCCGGGCAGCCGACGATAAAGATTTGGTGATCCTATCTTGCCCGTTTTTTCACTGATCCACCCGTGTGACGGACAGAGGGACGAACAGACAGAATTGCGATAGCTAAAACGCGCTGAAAGCAATAGCTGCTTTCGCGCGTAAAAACCAAGCTAAAAGCAAAACAAACATCCGCAATGCAAATAAAAAAGAAAAATAAATAAAAAAAATTTAAAAATCCAACAAGCAAAACGAATGGACACAAAAATATAAGTTCTTCTTAATTAGGTGATAATAATTAGCAAGCCGATGTTAAACAGCCGAATCCTTATTATCGAGATTATGCCTAAACAAACGAAAACTTTATTTCGCCACGGCGACAAAAACACAAGCAAGAAACAATAAGCCTAGGCCTTTAAAACCAAGTAAAAAACAAAACAAACAACTGCACCGCAAAGAAAAAAGAAATGCAATAGAAATGTAATAGACAAAACAGAATAATACACAAACTACGACACAAACGCAGTAACCACATTTAAAGGCTAAGTCGCACGAAAAAAACGATATTGGATAAATATGTGTAGAATGTAACACTAATTAATACTACGCTGATCCATTGAAATTAAAACATCGCTTTGAAGTAATTTTCATATAAATGTTTTGCCAGCCAAACGCATCTGAACGTGCCACAATAACTGATGACGTCACTTTCAGTACGCCTTGTTGACAAACTGACATTCGCATTAAAAACATATTAAATCCGTCGGTTTTACTCAGAATAATGTCGGATTTATTGTACAGGTAGGCCTAATGACGCATAGGTGACATCAGAAATTACGTCATTGTTGATCGCTTCACTATACTAGAAGTGTGCGATTAGAAAAATTAACGATGTGCTAGAATGTTGTCGTTTTTAGTGGACTAACTATTGATGAAATTTCACCTTTTAAGAATATTTGGCCGTAAATTAAGCTACATTTGACCTCAAAGCAATAAAGCTAATTGGGAACTTTTTTGCAAGTGACGTCACAGTTGCGAAAATTGCCGAAGCCGTGAAAAGGAAAAAGTTTTTAGGGTATTGAGATTTATTGGGAAGCAGAAAATTAATCAATATTGACACATAAACATCTGATACAATTAATTAGCGCTTTATAACAGTTACGTAAAATGGTGCGACTTGGTCTTTAGGTCTAAGCGTTTGCAAGCAGTGGGTCATCATCACCATGGTTGCGAAGTGGATGCTCGTCGTTGTTCTGGCGTAGACCGCGCATCGGCAGTGCGTACAGCAGACGGTCCAGCCAGTCGTCGGCCGTGTAGTCAATGTACGTGTACTGACGAACGTACTGACGCAGGGTCGCCGTGTCGGAAGCAGCATCGTCTGCGTCGAGATCCGCCGGACTGTCCAGCTTCAGCAACACGATCAGCCGCTTCTTGCGCTTCACCACCACGTTGTAGTGGTAGGCCAGGTCGAACTCCGTCATACACATGGAACTGAACAACACATCGGGAAATCTGCAGATAGGCCTAGATTGAAAGTTTCAAGTTTGCGCAGGTCTATACTTCTTCACTGAAAACTCATCGCAGAACTATGGGACCTACCTTCCAAAACAGGTAAACGCACCTCGCCTTAACCCCAGACAGACAAACCGGTACTCGATTTAGTTTACCTATACCCCCGGACGAATGTAAGGCTGGGTCGACCTAATGGTTAGTTGCATAGGCCTATGCCAAATTGTTGGCCAGTGACCAACTATGATAACTATAACCAATAATGATTAACAATAAAATAATCATAATAAGTGGTTGCAAACAAGCTTGCTAATTTGACAAGGTGGTCTGTGTATCAAACAGGTGCACTCTCTTGCACTTCCCGCCTTTTTGGCCTCGTCGGCGAGCTCCTCGAACCTCCAGACACAGATCTTGTTGTCGGCTGCTTGCCCTTCCTATACGTTCTTTCAGCAGCTTGGCAGAATGCCCACGACTCGCCTTCACTCCCGGCAGCTTTACCGGACAAGCAGTCGTTCTGGAACTAGCCCGGCATTTAATCTGCTCGAGCCCAGGTAGAAGCACACTATTCTAAGCCACAGCAGACAGCCCGCTTCCTTGCAGCTGCCACACCTCACATCGGAGACTGGCTTTTAGCACTGCCCATCTCTAGCTGTGGACTGAGACCTTCTGACGACGCAGTCCGTGTGGCAGTCGCTCTGCGTCTTGGTTGCAGCGTCTGTGTCACCCATACTTGCCATTGCCTGTCACCGTTAGACAATCACGGCCTTCACTGCTCGGTCTGTAAACAAGCACCAAGCAGGATAACCAGATATCATGCTATCAATGACGTCATAGCACGGTCTCTGACCACAGTCGGCGTTCCAGTGACGAAAGAGCCATGCGGCCTGACAATAACTAACGGCAGGCGCCCGGCGGACTTACCATGACTCCTTGGTCAAGCCGATGACTTGGGACGTTACGGTAGTCAGGACACTGGCAGACTCGTACGTCCACTTGGCATCCCAGTCTGCTGGTGGAGCGGCCGAGGCTGCGGCGAGCAGGAAAACTTCCAAGTACGCCGATCTGCCAGTCACACACATCTTCCAGCCACTGGCGTTTGAAACCCACCGCACAACCCACTCATCAGCAACAGACTTTTTGAATGCTGTGGGTGGTCGGTCAAACGCAGTCAAGAAAGACCCATGCACGCGATACGACTTTTTTTGGCAGCGCATTTCTGTTGTACTACAGCGATTTAACGCTATTCTGATCAGCGAGACCTTTGTTGAGGCTGGCGATGCACCAAACCTCTAGTCACTCCGACACTTTGTTTTTAACTTTTTTGTTTTTAACCCCCGGGAACCTTTACTACCTGGGGTATAAAAAATAATAATAACTATGCAAGCACGCGCACTTTTGCAAGCGCGCGCCACGTCGCACTCAGCGACATCATGCACTCAACGACATCATCGCCCGCGCATGTGCTTCTGCAGGGGTTCCTGTTTCCAAGGAAGCGTCCGGTTTCTTTCCAGACTACTCACCCCAAACGAGGGCGCTAAATGAGAGGGGGTGGGCAAAATTTGCGATTTTTGGCCAATAAGTCTCTGTATCTCAGTAACGGTGCGATATAGGGCGTAGGTTACTATTAATCACTAATAGAAAGTCGTACACTGGCTCTCGATTGGCGCTGAATTCAATAACCTTGAATGACCTTAAACGCCAAAAATAGGGGGTTTTATAGATTTTTTGGCGATTTTGGGCTGCGACACAAGTCTATATCATTCACAAGGTGGCGCCACGGTACTAGCGTTATGCGATCCAGATAGACAATTTGGTATTTGTATATTAACTTAGCGTGAACACCTTAATTTTCAGCCAAACTACTGAACCAGAACTGCTATAGACTTTCGCGCGTCTCGTGAGCATTATCTCAAATTTCTTGTAAAATAATATATTGCGACAAAAACAAAATAATACGTAAAAATAAATCAATCACACAATTACCAACACATTTAGGCCTATACGTATAATGGCTGGCAAACTACTGTCCGGATCAATCGATTTACTGTCCATGTGTAATTCTGGCAGTGTTCGATCATTCTGGAATTTCTGGTTGATGCAATGGGTAGCAAGCAAGCGTTACAGACGCGTATTAAAATTTATTTACTTTGATACGCCAGCCAGTCATTATAAGCACACTTACACATTTACAACTTCACACTATTTAACAACTTTACACTATTTAACCAGTATTTACTTTTTAGGCCTAGCGCCGACAATTGCACAGCAAACGGTAAGCCTATGAAAGTTTTTATGATCCAAAGGTATGGCTAAATAGTAATACTAAATCAAAATCAATTAAGCATTACCTTCTGATGAAGTTTTCGGATATCAAGCAGACGGTGCGTTTGCTGCGTTCAACGCCGTGAACCATGTTCTCCGCTATGAGTTGTCCGGGCAAGAAATTCAGCTGGTGGTGGCACACGCGGTAGCCTTTCGCTTCCATCTGATCGAAAATGCGGCGTCCATGTGGATCATCGTCCATGGAACTGCAACTAAAGAACACATCATAGTCCAAGTCTTCTCCGACACACTCGTCACGGTCAAACGGATGAAACTTCCACTTTCTGTAGAGACGAAATCTCAGACGATACGCAGAGAAACCGAACATAAGCAAAACAGCCACCGGAGTAAGTGTACTTAGTAAGGTAATTTTCAGAATTCTAATCGAAGAATCAACACAAAAGTCATATTCCGTCGACTGTGCGATGCTTTTGCTTTTGAGCCTCGAAGGAAAAGCGCACCCAACATCTCCAACATCGGGTGATGTTCTAGACAAAGTTTTGAACCATCCAATCATCCATCGATTCTCACAAGAACAGTCCCAAAAATTGTGGTTCAAAGTAAGACGAACCGAAGTGATATTAATGCCAATAACTTCAGATGGGAAGGATTTGATCTTGTTGTTCTGGAGGTAAACACGTGGAGTGACAAACAGTGACTGCATCTTAGTAATTCCGCGCCAGGCATTTATGTCGACAACACTGATGGAACAATTACTGACGTCCAAGATGGAGGTGTTGACAAAGTACGGGCGACCTTCTAAACGACGAAGAAAATTGTTGTTAGAAAAATCTAATTTATATCTGTCGTAGCTCTTGGGTAGTGGAGGCAGCTCGAGTGGAAGTGATGACAAGTTGCCGGCGGAACAGTAAATGTGTAATGTGGCGTTTGCAGGGCGATAGACACACCGACAATTGGACGGACAACGACTCAGCACGTCACATGTGAAGTCTTTCATAGGGACTGAAGTAGCCCGCACTGGCTCATAGATACTAAGCTTACTTTTGATGTTACTACAGCGTACTCCATGCAACATATGGTTCATCGGCGAAGAGTAGACTTCTTGGTAGATCGGAAAGTCTGTGCAGTCGCAGACATACGCACCTCCGAAAAGATCCGTGGCAACACTAACATCCGCATATCGATTATGACCCTTCATGTTATTGAAAAGGCAGAACATTGTTGTATGAAATGTACTTTTGCGTCCAATATTCCATCCATTAAAGAGGTCCATTATGTGGCGTATTCGATTATAATCAAGATTTAACCACCCGAATAAAGGTCTCATTCCACACCGATATTCAAACTTTAGTTCGTTGGTAAAATTCGAGATCCAGTTGTCACGCAATGAAACCGAAACTAACGATGTTTCATTGCCTTGTATAAGACGATAGTAAGGCCAAGGTTCGAGAGAGGTTAGATGATTAGAAGCCAAATCAATATACCGTAAGCTGGTCTGATCAGAAAAGTTGGAGAACAGCCGAAGTCCGATAGAAGCTATAACGTTGTTCGATAAGTCTAGCGTCACCAGACTCTGCATACCGTCAAACAGTCCATCCTGCAAGCTAACGATCGCGTTCGACCTCACTGATAGCGTCACCAACTTCTTCAGTTTGGTGAAACAGTTATCTGGCATTTCAGTAAGTTTGTTAAGGTTGAGATTCAAAGAAACCAGATTGACAAGTTTGCAGACGGATGCTGGGACACGTGTCAGCGGAGTGTTGGTAATGGTGAGGGATCTCAGATTTAGGACGAAGTTGTCTGCAGATAGCATCGAATCAAACTGCTGAGACAGTTTTTCCTCACTGATGCATCGTTGTCCCTGAGCACAATCGACGTTCACTTGCGTGTCAAAAACTTGACAACTGCAGCATTCTGGACATTGCGACGTGTTACTAGTCGCATCCACGCTCGCCACTAACGCGATGAAAATCACAGCCAGTGACATATTTACGCTATAGAAATGAGAGACTCTCTTTTGAAACTTCTACCACAAGTGTCATCCGTATAGACCTAGCAGTTTAGGACAGTCTTTGCTATGATTCGTTTTATTTGAATCTTCGGACGACTATCTTTTTCGACTAAACTTAGATAAGCATCTGTTTTGAGGAAAAAAACATAAACAACGGTACTCACAGGCCTAGGTCGTCGCGCCTGACCTAGAAAGCTATCAAAGAAGCTGCACACTGAAGCAGTGGCGTAGCCAAGATCTATCAAGAAGGTGGGTTGCATGGCGAGTGCGCGGCGGAGTGCAAACCTGAGTTTATAGCCGGGCTGCGTAACTACGTAGATCATTTATACATGAGTATGAAGCATAAACAATTGAAACCTATTTTTGACTGCACTAACTCTAACTCTAACTTTAACTCTATAACACTAATTTTAATTTTAACTGTATTTTTGGATGATTTTATTGTTTTTAGTGTTTTTATCCGTAACCAGTACTGTTTTTAATAGTTTTTAGTCGCAGTTACCAACAAGCAGCTACTCGGAACTGTTTTCGTCGCAACTCAGCTACTGCTTCACCGCCAGCGTACCAGGCTCGTCAAACTGCGCCACGCCCACTTCGTCGACGGGCGCAACGCATCGCGCGCCATGCTCCAATAGTGTCCGCACGCCTAGAGAACGGCATCGCGTTCAGTTTTCAAGACGCCCTCGTTAAAGATGCCACCTGCTGACCGAATTTTCTCTGCAAATCCCGATCATATGCCGAAGCTTAGCAGCCAGAATTCGATCGCTGTCGGACCCGCCTTGAAAATACTCCAACTAAACGTAGAAGGACTATCAGCTGCAAAAAGCGAGATTATTGGTGAAACCGCTTATCACCATGAAGCCGATGTGATCTGTCTCCAAGAAACCCACATTTCAGACATTATCGCGAAACGTTATGACATATCTCACCTCTGCCTCCCCAGATCCTGTTTTTGGCAAAGGAACGTATGTCCGGTCAGACATAGCTGATGCATCTTCACTATCTTCATCTGCCTTTTGTGACGCTGTCCAAGTTGGTGGATACAAGATTGTGAATGTGTACAAACTACCCAGTCTCCACTGGGGTCATATTATACATCTACAATGTTCGACCATCCTGTATTATACGTCGGCGACTTCAATAGCCACCACTCTATGTGGGGATATGCTGACACAAGCGCCGACGGCGACACTTTGGTTGAGTGGGCTACTCATAACAACGCTGATTCACGATGCCAAACAGCGAGGAACGTTTCACTCAGCTAAACGGAAGAAGGACTCCTCGCCAGATATGTGTTGGGTCAGTTCATCTACAGCCCATAGCCAACCAGCCAGTCAAACAGTGTTACAAGATTTTTCTCATAGCTCAAACCTATTCTTATTCAAGTGGTGCTTCAACTTCCTATCATTCATATCTCACCAAGACTTCGATGGAACTTCAGGAAAGCCAACTGGGACCTTTACACCGACAATTTGGAAAGAAGTATGAGTAACAATAATCCATCACGCTTTATTCCAATAGAAAAAGCTTACTGTATAGATTCCAAGGTGCCATTTTCCGAGCGGCCAGCAGTGCCATCCCTCGTGGCCGCAGACCAGTTTACATTCCGTGTTTGGATGAAGAATGTGAAAATCTACTCAATGACTATAAAGCGTCGGGAGACCCTGACATTGCAGACCATCTGATTGAGTCGCTTGACTCTGCCAAACGCAAACGATGGGAGGAATCCACGGCCAACCTTGACTTTACACATTCAAGTCGCAAATGCTGGAACCTGATCCGAAGGCTAGGAACTGCTCAGCAACCAGTCAACCCCTCATGCCCAGCCGTATCACCGAATGCCGTCGCTACCCATCTGGTTCGGGTTGGAAACACTCCTGTGGACAAAACTCATCAGCGCAGCGTCAGAAACGAATGGCGACAGTTCTGCCGGCAGAAGCTGACTGGACAGCAACCTGAAACTACTGTTTCTTTCCAGAGTGAGGACCTAGCTATAATCATATCAAAACTGAAAACTGGTACGGCTGCTGGTTACGACAATACCTTTCGGAATTCTTAAAGCACATGGGCCCACTGGCAACAGAATGGTTAACTTCCTTCTTTACACGAATTGTTCAGGAGAAAAGGACGTCAAAAGTCAGGCCTGCCAAAACCATTGCTATTTCCAAACCAAATAAAGACGACCCTATAGCTGCCAATTACTGACCAGTTTCCCTGCTCTCTGTTTGCTAGAAATACCTGGAGCGTTTACTACTACAGTGTGCCAACCCAATCCTGGAGGATTTTATCACAGTTGAGCAGGCAGGTTTTCGTAAAGGTCGCAGTACCTGTGACCAGGTCCTTGCTTTAACAACATTCGTTAAAAACGGATTCCAACAAAATGTAACAAGTAATTTGAGCAAAGCTCATGAGACGCGCGACAGCTTTAGCAGTTCCTATTCGCAAGTTGTCTTGATTTAACTCTATCCATTTTGACGCAATTTACTCCTGAAATCTACGCCGCAGCCACAAATTGCAAAAAAACACTAAAACCCCTTTTTTAAAAATTCAAGGTCATTTAAGGTTATCGATGTTTACACCAATAAAAAGCTTGTCACTATATTGCTTGTTATGATAAGCAGCATGCCTCTGCCGATCTGCAACCGTTTTCAAGCTACACGAGCCAATAGTGGTAAAATAGCTACTTGTAGATTCTTAAAAATGTACGTTCCATGCCAAAAAAAATTTCACGCGCAAAGTGTTTAGGTCTATCTCCAACCATTTCGGCGCAATTCACTCTTAAAATGTGTGTCGCAGCCAAAAATCGCAGAAAAATTCACTAAAAACCCTTATTTTTGAGTTCAAGATCATTCAAGGCCATCGACGTTGACAGCAATCAAAAGCCTGTCATCAGTGATAAGCAGCCTGTCTGTGTCTATCTGCAACCGTGTTCACGCTACACGAGATAATTGCGGTACCGCTTTTTAGGAGGGTAGCTGTCTTTGACTCCCGCCTGCGCCGGCTTTCTTAAACCTCGGGGGTCGGGACTTGAACTGGTAAAATCTACGTTGAATGCTGAAAATTTCATGCGCAGGTTGTCTTGGTCTATCTTCAGCCATTTTGTCGCAATTCAGCGTTGAAATGTGCGCTGCATCGAAAAATTGCGAAAAATTTACTAAAAACCTCTTTTTGAGGGGTTCAAGGTCGTTCAAGGTCATTGATGTTGATAAATCCAAAAAGCCTGTCACCAGTGCTTGTTATGATAAGCAGCATGTATGTACCTGTCTGCAGCCGTTTTCACATTATTCGAGCCAATAACGGCAAATGACATATTCTTAGAGGGTACCTTTCTTTGACGCCCTCGTTCGAGGGGAACCACTGCACCCAGTGGCACGAAATTTTGTCATGATAAACTAGAGACCTTGGGGCAACCCACAGTGAAGATTTTGTGATCCTAGCTTGCACCGTTTTGATACAGATCACGAGAGTGACAGACAGACAGACGCCAAGACGATGGCTAAGACGCGCGAAGCATTCTGCTGTCGCGCGTAAAAACGGATGCAATATTTCTGGACTTGTCTGCAGCTTATGATTCAGTCTGGCACACAGGTCTCTTCCTAAAACTCTCAAAGGTCTTACCACATTGGCTTGTTGAATCATTCACTCTACTTCTCAGCAACAGACGGTTCCGTGTTCATATGAGCAATAAATGCAGTTCTTGAAGACATCAGAAGAATGGTCTCCCTCGAAGACCAGTTTTGTCTCTTTGCCTCTTCAGTGTTTATATCAATAACCTACCTTTAACTCGTTCTCGCAAATTCATCTATCCTGATGATATTTGTCTGGCTACCCAAGACCGCACCTTCACGGCTCTTGAAGACATACTCAGTGAAGATCTAGACAAAGTTACAGTATTTCTCAGCAAATGGCATCTTCAACCGAGTGTACCGAAAACATTGTCCTGTGTTTTTCATCTCTACAATGCAACGGCTTCGCAAGGCATAAGTGCGCAACTCAATGGCCAACACGTCAGACACGAATCCAATCCTGTCTACCTGGGAGTTACTTTGGATCGGACTCTGTCTTACCATGAACACTTTAAAAAGTTTGTAGCTAAAGTTAGCACTCGTAATAATCATTTCAGATTTCTGGCTGGATCATCATGGAGAACATCTGCTAAAACTCTGAGCTTTGGCTCTCTGCTACTCCACTGCATAATACTGTGCCCCAGTCTGGGCCAGATCACCTTACACTAAACTGACTGATGTCCAGCTGAATGAATCCATGCGCATTGTCACTGCAACTCTGCACCCAACACCTCTTCCGTGGTTGCCAATCCTCAGCCACATCACTCCCTCTCACATCCGGCAAATGGCAGCAACAAATCAACTTCTCAGTAAGATTAGGTCCTCAACCGTCACTCTGCCCCTGATATCAGACATCGAGTCCCATCCTGTAGTCCGCCTCACATCAAGACGTCCAGTAGGGCTCGAGGAATCACAACAGGAAGAAGTGTCACCACGACAGAAATAAACTGAAGAGTGGGCTGCTTCAGATGTAGTAAACCGCTCATTGATCGTGGACCCTTCCATTGCATCTCCTGGATTCGACCTACGTCGACGTTTGTGGTCAACGTTGAACCACTTTCGCACTGGCCAGGGTCGATGTGCAGCCAACCTCGTCCGTTGGAATCAGGCTTCAGATCCGTCCTGTTCCTGTGGCGCACCTTCACAAACTATGTCGCACATTGTGAACGATTGTCCAGATACAAAATTTCCCGGCGGTCTGTCAGCCTTACATTTGGCTGATGAGGAGGCTATTGCCTGGCTCGGCATGCAGAACATACGGTAGGAAGAAGACTAAATCCCCGTAAATAAGTAGTAAATGGCCCTGTAAGTCGTAAGCTGGCGTTTTAAACATTCCAGTATAGACCTGCAATTTTGCTGCTATTACTGAATTCAGAATGTTCGCTGAGTTGAAATCAGTGAGGCAATACCGTCGTCGGAGAAAAAAATACAATGCCGTGGGATGTCGCAGACTAACGTCTTCTTTCTTAGGCCTATAGTGCCGTTTGTCTCTAAGCATACTCAGTTAATGGACGTACCTATAGCCCTGGAAGCGGCAGAAGTTTTTTTTCGGTTGAGTCATAGGGTTTAAACCACTACCACCAAACCTGCCTTGAATACGCCACTGAAACTGCACATGAAACTTGATTTACTTCCTTGTTGAAATCATTCGGGCACATAACAGCGTCTTGGTCTTGGTTGGCCAATCACACCTTATAACCACACTATAGTCTAAACAGACGGGAAAACCGTGTTGGTAGATTAGTTGCCCGATATAGGCCCCTACGATATCTATCTGTAGGTCTATTTCCGTATTTTGTCAATAACCGTCTGAAGAAAAAAAAATCAAGGAAATTGCAAACGGCTCTCGTCTTGTTTCCTTGTCGCTCGGGTCCCGGACATGCGCATGATAAGGTCTCGGCCAATTATCCCATAACCATGGACTTTTCACTGGGCATCAGCATGGCTTGCTATGCAGACGCACATACATCCCTATAAATTAGTTATGGGTGGGGCATATCCGGTTATAAATTATCTGTCAAGACGAAGCATTCTAAAATTACAGAATTGTCACCTAGGCTCCGAGAAGGACTGTGCTCTCGGGATCAGAACAGTTTATCTAAAAATTTCGAAAAACTCATCCAAATTCAAGATTCACGTTTGTTTACAACCATGATTCCGAATGACAATAACGTTACGCCGGTGATAAAGTGCTTGGAAAATTTTGCACAGTTTTGTGCCAAGGCTTGTCAAAAATATTTTTGTTGCCAAAGTTAGACTACAGATCCGTTTGCATAAAAAGCGGATAACGTTCTTATTTGGAACGCTGTGAATATTGACAGGCAGACTATGAAGCATCGCGTATAGTAAATAAGTTTAGGTTTACTGATGGCATCAAACTGTTTTGTTCCAAATTTTAGAGCTGTACAAATTAATGTAGGTGGCGATTTTTTACGCGCGACAGCATGTAATGCTTCGCGCGTCTTAGACGTCGTCGAGGTGTCTGTCCGTTCGTCCGTGTGGCACACCCTTAAGCCTTGTCAAAATGGTGCAAGCTAAAATCAAGAAATTTTTACTATGGGTTGCCCCAAGGTCTCTAGTTTATCAT
>Ga0209367_1002766_pt1 | contig 23426 bp, 12 predicted proteins | sample WorMetLIZISLAND2_FD_187412 | JGI IMG/M metagenome (GOLD analysis project Ga0209367, IMG submission 187412) | Marine gutless worms symbiont microbial communities from Max Planck institute for Marine Microbiology, Germany - Olavius geniculatus... ... | reverse complement strand
GAAGTCACATACTGGTTTTCAAATGATATATACATCATTGACCTTGGATGACCTTGAAGAGTCAACGTACTATGGAATGGAATGTTTCAAGGTATAAGTGGCCATATCTCGGAAACGGTGAGAGATTCGGCCTGGTTACTATTAGTCACCAGTAGGAACTAGGAAGTGGCATACGCCCTGTCAGATTAGATGGAAATCATTGACTTTGGATGACTGAAGGTCGGCTATCCAAGCGACAACTGGGCTTCTTGTTCTTAATCAGCGACCTAAATCTAGTTCATGGTGATAAATGTTTTTGCGCATTCTCAAACTATCGCATCTAGTCTCAAAATGGTTGATATCGTACGCCGTGCGCGGTATTTTTGTTGAATTACGTTGCAGCCTACGTCCGTCAGGCTGAGCTAATGCTACGTTAAAAACTTTTTATATGATCTATGTCGCACTTATGCGATCTATGTAAACAATAAACAAACATGGCTGAATTGGTGTCTTTTGAAAGTGCAACAGAAAAGCAGAAACTTAGAGAAATTCGTAAGAAAGAGCGAAGTCATATTTTGAAAGAAGTAAGCACTATTCGATTGAGAATGAGGGCACGATTATTGTATTTGAGAATGAGGGCACGATTATTGTATTTTGTAAGCTTGCGATCTGATAAAAGGCTGGTGAAATTTCTCCAGCAGGTGATGTGTTTTTGTATTGCAGGCGGAAGCAGAGCATGAGCGGAAAGCTAGAAAGAAAGAACGTGCTCGGCAGCAAGGCGAAGGTACTTGGATGTTGCAGTCTGTCGATGAACGTATCAAACACGATGAACAGGTAGTGAAAGCTCAGTAACATTATTCTGTTAAATTTTAGCTCATGTGTGAATCAGTTTGAATTTATTTTACTCAAAATGTGGAGCCTTTGCTTATTGTCATGTTTGGATATTTTGATAAAGGTAGAAATTAGCATTAGTGCGCAGAACTATAGCGACATGATGCGTCTCAACCATCTGTCTGTTGCAGTCCAATATATATTGGCTCGTAATTAGAAAATTATAAGACACACATGGCGAGAACTATTTCCAGGGCAGGAGTATCCAGTGTGCTTCAGTTCACTTAAAAAATTAAAGGTCACAGTTATTAGAGGTTTTAAAAACTAAAGAATTTGATACATGTGAGATTTTTCTGGGCATCTGTTAGCTGACGGTGACAGCGGACAGTTCAATAGCAATAGCAATGAACTGCCGCTGTTAATCTGCCGCATCTAGCCTTCAGAGAGTATTTCTCTTGTGAGTTTTCGTGCGTGAAAATCTTTTTTTCTACAACAAATAACCTCATCGTTCTGAAGAATGAAACATGCGTTCATGCTTTGACGTAAATTGACGTGAAATTAGAAAGCAAACCTCCAAAAAGTTCACTGTTATTCAATTTGTTGACAAAACTTAACGCCGAGAAACCGTAGAGATGTGATGATATTTATTAAGTCTGCTTTCGTCTCAGGAGTTTTAAATAAGTACATATTTGTGTTGTACTTTTATTTAGCAGACGAACTGTGTTAAATGTGTTGTTCTTGTTGTTGCTATTGTGGTTTCTAATAAAATACAGTGTTTTAGTCATGAATGCATCTTTTTTGTTTGAAGAATTACGCACAAAATATTCATTTTCTGTTTTCTACTACCTGTTTGAGGAGTCATCAACAGAAATCCAAAATCCCCCTTATATTTCATTTTCCCCTATTTTTCCAGTTTCTTCCCTAAAAAACTTATTTCCCTATTTTCACTTTCCCCTAATTTTTAATCTACACCCTTAACAAATTTTTTCCCTTAAGGGGAAATGGAAAGAAGTCTAAAATAGAGGGGAAAACTTGAGTCAGAAATGGGGAGAACTGGAGCCCAAAAACTGGGGGAAGTTGCACCCGATTTCGATTCCAGATTTGTGGGGATAGCCACATTTTATAGATAGCAAGGAACTAACTAGAAATTCCATGTCAGTGTTTCCAATGATGACTGTGTAATATAATCTGATAATGCTTATGATGTGAAATTCTGCCGATGACTATCGTTAGTTCTTGAAGTTCACGACAATTTGATGCCTGGTATTAACGTTTTTTCTTGGTCGTAGTTGCTATTGTAATTTACATTTAATTTTGTTAATTTGTGGATAACAGGCTTTGCAAGATGCACTTTCTAGTCAGAAGAAGAAGAAAAAGCACAAAAAGGAAAAGTCAAAGAAGAAGAAGAAGAAGCATAGCAGTTCGGACTCGGTAAGTATGATAAACAAGAAACAACAGAACTTCATGCATTAGATTATAGTTTTCATGTGCAAAAGCAGCTACAGTGTTTAGTGCGTCTTAGCCATCACAATTCTGTCTGTCTGTTTCTCTGTCTGTCACACGGGTGGATCAGTCAAAAATGGTGCAAGCTAGGATCACCAAATTTTCTCCATCGACTGCCTGGAAGACTCTAGTTTCAGGAACCATAAAGCTTTTCCATAAATTTGAATAGGGTCACCCTGAACGAGGGTGCTAAATGAGAGGGAGGTAGGAAAAATTTGTGATTTTTAGCTAATAAGTCGCTGTATGGTATCTCAGTAACGGTGTGAGATAGGGCCTAGATTATTATTAATCACTAATAGGAAGTCATATGCTGGCTTTTGATTGCCACCGAATTCAATGACCTTGCATGACCTTGAGCACCAAAATAAGGGATTTTTATCGATTTTTGGTGATTCTGGGTTGTGAGACACATTTCAAGAGTGAATTGCGCCAAAATCAATTGAGATAGACACGGAGAAGCTGCATATGAAGTTTTCGGCATTGAACGTAGATTTTGACAGTCTAAGTCTTGATATTTTAGGTTCAAGGAAACCTGCGCAAGAGGACATCAAAGAGTAGTACCTCCATAGAAGTCACTATTTTACTGTTGTTGGCCAGTCTTTCGTGAAAACAGTTGCAGATAAGCATGGGCATGCTGCCTATCACAACAAACACTAGTGATGAGCTTTTTAGTCGTGTCAACATTGATGACTTTGAAAGACCCTGAACTTCCAAAAGAAGGGTTTTTTATTGATTTTTGCGATCTTCGGCTGCAGCACACACTCCAAGAATGAACTGCGATGAAATGGCTGAAGATAGACAGACAGTTTGCGAACAGGAACTGCTATAGGCTTTTGTGCATCTTGTGAGCATTAGCTTAAATTTCTTGTATTTTTATTGCTACTGGTTAGACACTGATTATCTTAACTCAATTTTGGGAGAAATATTGCACAAAATAATGTTTTAACTTTTTTGATCATCTAGATTGTCAGCCAGAAATGGTATGTTGGCGATACAGTTCAAACAAACTTTCTATTAGGTGAGACAAGTGAACAATATGTGCTTTCAGTTGAAAAAAAGGATGGCTGTGTGATGCATATGCAAAGAATGATGAAGGATTATGTTTAGTAGTATGAATTTAATTTAGTGCTTTGAGGAGGATCTGAGAAATTTGATTTAGAGCCAGAAATCTTAAGATGTTGGAGTTCCGATTTTGCAGAATGTTTCAGATAGAACATTTTTTTGTAGTTTATAGCTCTAAATCGATTAATGTTTGCATTTTGCAAACATATATTATGGATCATTGACTGTGGCATGTTGCAGTGTTATAATGCTTGTTATCATTGTGCCAGTCTGAGTATATTATCAGTGTGTTGATGCATTGGTGCACCGAGTCTTAGCAGCTGCAATTAACAGTAGTACAATACAGGACATATTACTGGTAGTGTGTTGTGAACATTTATCTGTTTGTCTGTTTGTGTCCGGTTCAGGTCCTGTGAGCTGTAGAATAGGCCTAATCCATTTCTTTGCATAGAAGGCTCCAAAACCAACTTTTAGTTTTATATTGGTATAATTAGACTTGTATATGCATCACTTGTTGATTAGTATTATGTTCATTTGTATGTGTATGTAGGTACCAAGTAGGTTATTGTAGTAATTCATGTTTTTGGTGTTAGTTTGTTTGATGCTTTGCTGTTGACTATTGCTGTCATTAGCGGTGCCTGCAGTGATATTCCTGATATGACCAATTATGTGTTGAGCGGGATGTAAAACTATTCCCTCGCTCACTCTGTGTGTGTCTCATGTTTGAAAAACAAGAAAGCATAGAGGCAGTGTTTGCTAATATGCTGTACAGGAAGGTGATGATAAGCTGGTTTGGCAGGAGAAGACTGCATCTCCAGCGACAATTCAGTCAACATCTTCAGCTGATCAGGCTGCAAAGACAATTGTTGGTCCAAGGCTTGAAGTATGTGCTCTTTCCATCTGTAATCTGTATTGAGGTAGAAGTAATCTTTTTAGGCTGCCTGGAATGATAGTCCGGAAGACCTTATGTTTTACAACAGTTACCCGTTGTAATAATGCTAATAATGCTAACCAGATATAGCTTTGTATGTGAGAAATGGCTGTTTAGCATACTCACCATTTAGCTTATATGATTCATTTCCTTGCTGACTGGTTATAGGTAAGTTTCACTAAAGAGTTAAAAGAGTTGCACTGTATTTCGCATAGCATTATTATTTTTTCTGTATTGTCTATTCATTCACTAATTCAACATAATATTTTTTCATTCGGTATATGTAACAGTGTAATAAGTTTGAGCTGGTATTTTTTTATGTGGCATCTGAATTTTGGGTCATGGCATTGGAGAGCCTACGTAAATTGCAAAAGAAAAGATTAGCTCCAGTTTGTGATGAATACTTTGTACCATCAGGAAGTGCTTTTGGCAAAAACGTTTGCAGAAATTTTGCATTTGGTATTTGTGGTGAAAATTAGCAGCCATCTGTGCTGTGTAATACAGCATGGGCAACCGTGCTTGCTTACATCAGAAAGTATCCTAGTGACGGAGGTGCCATTTTTGGACCTTGTATGCTGTAGGGAAGCTGATGGGATGGGACAATTCAGTTGTGCAGGGCATCTGCTGCAGCAAGTGTGAGCAAGTAATTAATAAAGGCTAAATAAATTATTTTGTGTGCATCTCAGTTTGATGTGTTGATGTCTGCCAGCGTGACAGCTGGATGACTGATGAGGTTGCTGACATCTTTTCATTAGCTGCTGAAGCCAGACGGAAGAGAAACGCCAAGGCCGAGGCACGGCAAGCGGAAGCAGATGCGTTAGATGAAGTCCGGAGCAGCCGGGAGCTGAATCCGTACTGGAAGGACGGAGGCATCGGACTGCCACCAGAGCATCCTGATCACAACCCGCCCCCACCACCGACGTCTGGTGCCGCTGTGCCACGCATGAATGATGGGGGTCTTAGCTGGTGGCAGAAGGCATACAGGCGATGCACTGAACTCGCTGCCGAAGAAAACCGTCCACTTGAGGAAATAGCAGCTGAGCGATACGGGGTTTGTCCGATTCTGTGATGACGTGTGGATTTCTTGTTATTTGTGTTGATTATTTCTAAATTACCTTGAGTCTGTTTAGTGGTATGCTTCATGAATCTCTGGATTGTTATTTAGAGCTTTCATGTTTTTTTCTCATTTTCATTGTTTTGATCCTTTTTAGTTCTTTGATCTCAGGCTTCTGTATCTTCCTTGACCAGTTTTGTTTCTTGATTTTTGATGTTTTACATATCAGTTCTTGTTCCATTTTTATCATTTTAGTTCTATTTGAAACAATTTTCTGTTCTTGTGGTTTACCTACTGCATTAAACTGGCAGTGAAAAACATGTCATATTGCATTTGCAAAACGTTTCAAATCTTGTTTCCGTTTAGTGAGAATAGCTTGTTTGGATTTGCGTGTAGTCTCTCGCGGCTTTGAAGGCAAAACTTGAGGCAGCAGAGAAAGCTGAGTTGCATTCGCAGACTAATGAACGAAGCAGTCATCTTAAGTCTTACTCGAGTCATTTCCAGCGACCCGGAGAGAGTCGGCAAAGTAGCACAAGCTGTTGTCGTAGTTCATCAGATTATCAAGAGACAGCTTCATGGCGGAAGAAAGATTCTCAAAGCAGTCATCCTAAATCCTACTCTAGCCGCTTTCAACAACCTGGAGAGAGTCAGCGCAGCAGCACAAACTCTAACCACACTTTGTCAGATTATGGAGCGATGGCCTCGTGGCGAAAGAAAGATTCCCGTTTTATAAGTCTTAACGATTCTGAGGTGAAGGACAAGAAGGTCTGTCGCGACGAAGGCAGAAGGCCAGAGCCAACTGCTGATGTTAAGACACAACCAGTTACTAGGACTTCTGAAGCTACACGTTCACAGATTTCAACAAGAAAAGCTTCAAAGTCATGTAATTATTTTACTTGGACTGATCATTCTGTGTTTTGCTAATTGCGCATGTACTGTGTATTTTTATAGTTCCATTTTGGATAGTTATTGCTCACAGCAATGAGTAACGTAAAGCATTGTGCTGAGTTTGTCTAATATCAACTATCATGTTCATGAATTGTTTTAACTTTCCACACTTTGTTATTGTACGAAATATATTGGTAGTTTTGCTAAAGATTCTGTTGTTGCTAGAATGTAACAAACCCAAGTATTGGATTATGTAGTCATATGCATCTTTGGCCTGTTCAGTTAATTGCAGAGTGAATTTTCAAATGTCGTTGTTTAACTGCTGTGTGAAGCCATCATTATGTTAATTACATATGCACATGTATAATGGAGTTCTTACAATTTATCTTGTTTTTTGTGTTTTGTGTTTCTGTAGAGGTTAAACTTTGTGTTCCATTACTGTGTTTGTGCGTATTTTGCCTGAAAAAGTTGTCCCCGAAATGACCTATATTGTGTCGGGTGTGACGTTAAACCCTACTCACTCACTCATTTACCGTGAGTCAGATTTTTGATGAATCACACTCTTTATTGTTAACTTTACTACTTTGTTTTAATTTATTGCCTGTGCATGACTGTGACCATAGTGATTTGTACAAATTAGTACCAACATCATGTAACATCACTTGTTCATATATCTGAAAGTTTTGTCACATAGCATGTCCCAAACATTTCATATTCATACTTTTAGTTGTTTGAATCACTGGCTTAATAGTTAAGCAGTTGAAATGTTTGTGCTAGCTTTATGCATCTAGCTGTGTTATGTTTAAAGTGTTTATTTTGCTGAACATTGTGGTGCAGCATCATCTGAGGACAGTGACACAGATAGTACGAACAGTGAGGCGTCATCCAGCAGCAGTAAAGCACAGGATAAGGCGGATGCAGGTCAACATAAACCACAGCAAATGGCAGCTGCGAAGCAAACAACTCGCATTCTCAGCGAAGAAGAGTTAAATCGGCTCGGCGCAAAAGTTCTTCGAGCAGAGATGATGGGCGATGAGGTAAATGCCTTTAAATGCATTTTATTTAAATAATTTTTCTAAGAAGTGCAACTAGCTGAGAAGCATTTTGAGTTGTCATGTACTGTACAGCTTTGTTTTTAACCAGCTTTTGCAGTTGAGATGATTGGCAGTGATGTGCATTTCTTTTAAATGTTTTATTTTATTTTTTTCACACAGGTGTGCAAACATCCAATCACAGCGTATATCACTTATTTTCTAAAAGTTTGCACACTCAATCGTATTATGGTATCTATAAGTTCACGTATGCATAATTCATGCAAATTTTTCTACAACTTTCTTCTGAACTAACTGCTGCTGTGGTGTGTGTGAACTGTTATGTTTGTGAGTTCTTTTACATTATGTTAGCAGTACAGTGTAATTGTCCATGAATTTCGAAGCAGACTTAATGATAGCAGATAACTTTATCTGTGTTGTGTGAATTTTTTACTGAGATTAGTTCTGTTAGTTTATGTTGACGGACACATTAAGAAAACATCTAGTTATTGAGTAGTTGTAGCTGCTTGTAAGTTCTAGCAATATTAGTTCGTTCTGTGATTGGATGTACATTAAGAAGCTATTTGCTGTATTATTTATCAATTTCAGAGCCTGGCTACTCAGCTGAAGGCGCAGTTGGATGCAGCTCGCAGTGCGAAGGCTTCACATGAAAGAAATTCCGCCAGCACTGCGACAGCTGCACAGAGCGATGAGATCATAGTTCTCAGTCGAACAGATCAACGAGGCATGTCTCGACCACTTCCCGATCGAAAGCACGCCGTTGAACTAAAGCGTCGACGGCGCAAGAAAGAGAAGGTAAGAGTGTATAACCCGTGTTACTATAGCTGTTACATACTGTGTCAGGTAGATCAATTTTTCAGTGACTGATGGCAGAGTGAACTAGTGTAAGACATGTTACTGGGCAGCTGTAGTGGAGGCGATGCTGCACAAGTTCAGTCTTCAGCAGCAAGACAACGAACGACCTTCTGTCACTTGATGATTTATTGTATGCCTACAATGCAAATCAGATATTAATTCTTGATCAGAATTGTTAATCTGTTTCACCACATCTGTTTCAGCACAGTTAAAGAATTAATCATTGGACAGTTCTGATAAAAACTAACAGTAGCATTTAGTTAGAGACTGAGCAGTGACTTGCATAATTTGCACGTTTTTGAAACTTTGAAAGAGCAAGATCGGTAGGTGATGCAGAATTAGAAAACATTTATGAGATGCATTTTTCTGTGGGGTTTGCTGACTGTAGTTTGCCTTTGTCTGCTGTTTACACACGAGTTTTGCAGCTACTGATTACATACGCTGTGTCCCAAAAAAGCATTCACGGCATTTTCAACTATAGCTTGAAAAGCAATTATCGGATTTCGATAATTTTTGGTACGAATATTTCTGATAAAACTTTCCATCAAATGACCATTCAGTTTCCCACCTCACCCAACGTCTGTTTCTGCACTACCTAGGGAAAACCCAACCAGCGAAATATCACTTTTTATCCAATGTGATATGATTGCTTAACTAACGTAATGCATAAAAACACATTTTGTTCACATTTCTGACACTTTGGCTGACATTTCATACAGTTCTCCATTTTTTAACTGCCTGCAGTAAAATTGCTTGAAGTGTTGACGCACCATGTGAACACAGGCAAGAAGTTGCTTTCTCCATTCATTGACAGCATTATTGATAATGTTCAGCTCCAGACCAATCCAGGCTCTACCAGTCGCTTCTTGACTTTACAAACATTCCTCAACTTCTTCTGGTAGACATCACTACTTAGTGACAGTCAAACCTTGTAATAGACTGGCAGTTGGGGCTTATGGATTAGGATAGATGGAATTTATTGACGTTTTTCATTCATTTTAACATGTACTATGCTAGTCTATGCTTGGTCTGCTTTCCCCAGGTAGTGCAAAAGCAGACGTTCGGTAAGGTAGAAGCTAAAACGCTTATTTAGTAGCCAGTTGTGTCCGAAATATTTGTGCCAAAAGTTATTAAAATCTGGTACTCTTTATTCAAGTTAGAATCGATAATGTCGGGGATTTTTTTCCAGGTTTTCTGTTTATTTCAACACATATTATGCTTGATCTGCTTTTCCTAGGTAGTGCAGAAGCATGCATTGAGTGAGGTCGGAAACTGACCGGTCATTTGATGGCAAGTTGTGCCTGGAATATTTATACCAAAGATTATCAAAATTTGATAATTTGTTTTCAAGTTACAGCCAAAAATGTCGGGGATGCTTTTTTGGGACACAGTGTGGTTCACAGTGGTTTTCTGCTTGCTATTGGTGCTGAACATCCAGCCCATGGTGTTTGGTATGATGATGACATTATGCTTTGGTTTGGCCCGTGCAGAATTTAAGAGCATGCTATATGGCTTGTTGTTAAAAAGCTCATGCACTACAGCTATGTGCAAATATGGTTGATATGGTCACATGCATTATTTGCACAGGTGTCTACTCATTCAACGTTGGGTGCTCGTGAACGCTACTTTGATGATGACGACAACTACAATCTTCAAACAATGGTAACTGTTCATTTGTCTTAACTTCTGTGTTAAGCTTATTGCTCATGGATGGCCATTGATACTTTTTTATTCCATTATTTACTGCTGGATTTTCAGCACTACTTGTTATGGTTATTGTGTTCATCAATTTACAGAATTGTAATTAAGTTTTGCGAACAAAATAGTAATTTTTGATGTCATGATAGTTAGTTACATTGTTACACTTTTGCTATGTGTACATTAATGCCATATTTACATTAACTAATTACAAACTTAGCTTATTTGTAACGATGTAGTGCTGTGGTTGTGTGGTAACAAGGTGGAACGCGAGAAGCTTGGAACGGCTGAGGATCAAAACCGCATGTTTGCTCGTCTCGCAAGTCGGGTGTGTTTTTATGCGTTTTTGTGAAGTTACTCATTATGCCACTGCGGCTGATGTTTAATAAGTACTTTTAGCACTGTTGAGAGTGAAAGTGAGGCTTCAGAATCATTCAGTGCATATTCTGTGTTTGCATTTGCTCTTACGTTGATGATCAGAGGCTGTTCTGATGCATTTGTTTGATGACAGGCTATCCAACTTGTAGAAATTGTTACCACAGTTTCCATAGACTTTGCATAAGCTAGATTTAGGTTGAAAAAGTCTGCCATCTAAATGAAGTCCACTGAAATGGTTAGGACTGATGATCTGGATATGTGGGCTTCCATTAAGAGCTATAACACCACTAGATGGTGTTATAGCTCATCCCAGCCCATTTCAGAGCTACGGAGCGTCACCTGCCATATGGGATCACACAGTGTTACCTGCCACCCAACACAGGTGAACGCACCCGACCTTAATCCCAGCTAGATATGCCGGTACTTGATCTATCTACCCCAGAGGGATGGAAGGCTGAGTTGACGCAGGTGGCTGGTTACGTACAGAGATGGCTTATCTTCATTGATTGGATGAAACATGTTACCACTATGCCAGGCCACCAACCAACCTTAAAGGTTCGTGGACACCAAAATTAACATATACATTTTATCCATTTTCCTGAAAGTGCAGAATTTTCTGATAACTTTGACAGTAATATCGGCGTCCAGCGTTTTGTCAACACGTAAAAATTTACCTTTGAAGTCAACGATCTACGAAAACGTCATAGAAAATGCGCCGCCATGATGGCCCATGGTGACGTCATGAGTTTAGCCTATAGACGTCATGAATATTAATGGCCTAGGCTAGAATAAGGACGTCGTCGGCTAGGCCATTAATATTCATGATCTATATAGGCTAGGGTCATGACGTCACCGCAGGCACTGATAGATTAGAATATTTCGCGTAACATAACGTAATGCCGCATTTCGTTTGAAATCACACATTAATTTCATATATTTATGAAGCTCAAATCGACATATTATATATGTGAGATTAAATGTCTCATTTAAATCTACAGAAATTGTGCGAGTGAGTTTGACCGTGGCCATGGACCTTTTAGTATAATGTAGCGAATGCTGCAGCATGTAGCTTATTTGTAGCTACCATTTTTCCATGGTTACAGTACAGTAGTGCTTGTCAAAGTGAAATGATACTGTTCTGCATTAGGCAAAATATAATTCCCAATGTTCCTGTAAAAATAAAATATTACACTGTAAAAGTAACAAGTCCAAATACATTAGGCTAAGCATAATTTTTGAAAACTTTTATTCACATGTTTAATAAATGAATCGCGTAGATTGCGGCCGATGCAGATCTATACAACTTGGTGCCGGTGTATGCTTGAGTACAAAGTTTGTTAAATGGCAGACACTAAATTGTGTGTACATCAGAGCTTTGGAGGGACGGAGGAAGATTACCAGGTGGATGACGCACTGATTGACCGTGCATCACGCAAACAGTCCCAGTCACATGTTGAGAGTCGAGAACGACAGCTTGCAATTATTGGTATGATTGGCAGTGTGTTTCGTCTGCCTTGTGTGTTTAGAATTAGATGGAACTGTTGTTATAAAGTGATAGCTTATACGTATTACATATTTGTTAATTTTCATATTTGTGTTTTTGGTTTTAATTTAGTGTCTTTCTGGTTTCTGTCTTTTTACAGATTTGTTTAGCACTCAATGGAAATAGCTACTGTAATCTTTTCATGAATGTGGTGCTGTTTTTCTGTCTTTAAACGGTTACAGAACATAAGAAGATGTCTTCAGCATTGGATAAATGTCCATATTGCTTCGGCAATATTCCAAAGCATCTCATAATTGCCATTGGTATGAAGGTGAGAATAATTACACTTCTGTATCTAAAATATGTTTTTTAGAGTAGTAATAACTAGCTCTGTTTTTTCTTTGGTTGTCTGTAGAGTACCAACAGTACCATTTTATTGCTGGTTTTGTTTTAGCACTCGAGTATGTTTTTAGTAATGCGTGCTTGCTTATTTTTTTGTATTTGTGTACGTTAATGTGCATTGCATGTTTTGAATCTTTAACTTCATTTAGGTTATCAGTAAACAATACGACTTTACTCTGTACATCGTGTCCAGAAAAAAAACATCTTGGACGTTTTTGATTGTAACTTGAAGAAGGATTATCAGATTTTTATAATTTTTGATATCAATGTTCCTGACACAGCTGGCTATGAAATGACTGTCCAATTTTTCACCGCACCCATTGTCTGCTTTTGCACTATCTAGGGAAACAAAACCAACGAAATATCGAATCTTTATTCTATTTTGCATGTTTGGGTTTTCCCATGTAGTGCAGAAGCAGACACTCGGTGAGATGAGAAATAGAATGGTTATTTGATAGCAAGTTTTGTCAAAAATGTTTCTGCCAAAAATTATTAAAATCTGGCAATCTTTCTTACAATCACAAGTGATAATGTTGGGGATGATTTTTGACGTATTTCTGTTCATTGCAACTCATATTTTGTTGGTTTTGTTTTTCCCAAGAAGTGCAGAATTAGACATTGGTTGAGGTGGAATATTGAATGATCATTTGATGGCCAGTTGTTTCAGAAATATTGGTACCAAAAATTATTAAAATTGGATATCCTTTCTTCAAGTGACAATCGATAATGTTCGTGATGTTTTTTTTCCAGATATGGTGTAGTGCTGTGCGGAGTGTTTGACTGAACTGTGATTACGGCGATTTCAGGTTTGCCTCATAGTTCCAAGCCATCAGTCGCTGAATGACAGCCACTGTCTAATTGTGCCAATGCAGCATGTCGTACAGGCAACCATGCTTGATGAGGACGTCTGGGACGAAATCAAGGTCTGTCTCTCTGTTCAGTGTGCAATAGTTGCTCTCACATCCATCAGTCAATGAAATGGCAATTAACTAAAAGGTTTAAATATATTGATTAGCAAATTTTGATTATTTAAGTGTTCTTGAACAAGGTCAGTTTAGTTTTAATTGAAATTGATATTAATTCGCCATTATTTAAAAAAATTAACTGTTAATTTTTGTTAGTCATTACCAGCTCTAATCAAAAGACCATATATCACATATGACTCAGAGGCGCATTAATTCTTCACATTATTTGCTGACAAGCGCACTGAAACTGATGCTAAATGCTGCCTCGATGTATTTGTGATGATTGCCTTTGTCGATTTATTTATTTATTTTTGATTATTTTTCTGCTGTTGGAAGTGGAGTATTGTCTATATTGCAGGCAGTTAGAGATATAAAAATTCAATTTTATACGTTAATGTTTGTCGTGCTGACTTTGGCATAATAAACTAATGATTGATTGTTTAGGTTCACAGATTGACACCAAGTCACTCCTTCTCGTAAATACCTATTAGTGCTAGAGAATTGTCTCTTGGAAATGCAAAGAATTGTAGTTTATACCTCTTAGGCATTTTCTTTGCTGCAGCAGTGTTTTGAATGACTGCTTTGCACATTAAATCATGCTGTTGTGTACAGATATTTCGGAAAGGTTTAACACGGATGTTTAGTGATCGTGGGGACGACTGCATTTTTATGGAAACATGTATGAACTTAAAGCGCTACCCACACATGGTCGTTGAATGTATTCCGCTCCCAAAGGAAGTTGGAGACATGGCTCCAATCTACTTTAAGGTTACCATTCACGTACAACTATTTGTCCGTTAGACACATTGGTTAATATATGTTATTGTTATCACTATTGTTAATGCTGTTAACGTGCATATTTGTCTGCGGAGCAAGTTCACCGTGTCACCTGAGCTGTTGCATGCATTATAGTTTATGTCATTAGAAATGTTTCCAGCCATTTCTGAAATACACATTGTTGCAAAATTTTACTGTTTCCTGCAAAATAAATTACTGTACTGGCAGTCTTTAGCCAGTTCAGACATTTTAACCACTACTAGTCTACTACTGTACTGCTTTTGATCAAATACTATCCAACTTTTAACTGCAGTGACTGCAATAAGGTGGACTTTGAATTATTGGGCAGGACTTCCTGTGGGTTTGATGCTCATCATGTCAGCAAGCTAGCTGTGTCAAAGCATTGAAGGATTGCAATTTGTTACTGCCAACATTTTATACTTTAGTACAGGCATTTTCTTTAAAACTGTTTTTTTCCAGTTCTGTAGTGTTGTATTGGTGGCAGAGGAACTTGGCACTGCTCTGTAAAACATGTTTTAGCGGGAATTCAGCGTAATGTGAAATGTGTCGGATAGTAGAAGCAGCAGTGATACAGATGCTAGTGGCTGGTGATGACTGTCTGTGTATGGCTGAGTGTAGAAGGCGATTCAGGAATGTGAGAAGGAATGGGCTGACAACAAAAAGCTCATTGATCTCAGTCAGAAAGATATCAGAAGAGCAGTATGCTTCTGTTTTTACACTAATGAAGTGTTGTCACTTCGCTGCTGCATTATAGTATGAATACTGTAAAACTTCCAATAAAAGCCTGTTTTGCACGTGAAAGTAGGTACTGCCATGGCAGGTCTTAGCCATCGCAGTTCTCTCTGTCCATCTGTCTGTCTGTTTGTCACATGGGTGGGTCAGTCAAAAACGGTGCAAGCTAGGATCACGAAATTTTCCCTATCAGCTGCCTGGAAGACTCTAGTTTCAGGATCCGTAAGCTTTTCCAAAAATTTGAAAGGGTCATCTCGAGCAAGGGCACTAAATCAGAGGAGATAGGGAAAATTTGTGATTTTTGGCCAGTAAGTCGCTGTATCTCTGAAACGGTGCAAGATACGGCTTAGGTTACCGTTGATCACTAATAGAAAGTCGTACACAGGCTTTCAATTGACACCAAAAGCAATGACCTTGGTTGACCTTGAACACCAACATAGTGGTTTTTATGGAATTTTTTGGCGATTTTGGGCTGCGAAACACATTTCAAGAACGAATTGCATCAAAATCAATATAGATAGACATGGACAAGCTGCACATGAAATTTTTAGCACTGGTCGTAGATTTTGACAGTTCAAATATCAATTTTCTGCATTCAAGGAAACCTGTGCACGAGGGCATCAAAGAGCGGTATCTTCGTAAAAGTCATTATTTTACCACTGTTGGCCAGTCTTTCATGAAAATGATTGCAGATAGGTATGGGCATGCTGGCAACAACAAGCACTAGTGATGAGCTTTTAAGTCGTATCAACATCGATGACTTTGAAAGACTGTGAACTCCCAAAATAAGGGGTTTTATTTTTTGCAATCTTTGGCTGCACTGCACAATTCAAGAGCGAATTGCAACAACTGTCCCTGCTGGGTTCAGCGAAAAAAATTTGGTGAACTTTGGTTCACAAACAAAAAGTTGCAGGTGCGGATGTTGACACACCCTAAGTCGACAATGCGTGTTCTGCGTATGCTAATGCATTTGACTTCGGGCCACGTGACTTTGCTACCGGAGAAATTTCAACCCCTTGAATTAACCCCCACAATTGGACTTAGGGCACCAGGTGGACTCACGCTGGGCTTTGCCCCAAATTTCTAGTTTGTTATATTATTGCGTGGTAAAAATCTGTTTTGCATTCTGCGTTGATCTACATTAATAAAAGTGAGGACTGAGGACATAGGAAATGATAGCATGGTAGAATTTTATGTTTTTTTTTTGCTGTCAGTGACTCTTTCACGAATTTGAGTAAACAATTTGTTATTTTTATGTTACCATATGTAAGATATTCAGCCTATGTCGGCAACTTTCTCACTCTCTGTAAAAAGCTAACTGCTGCATATGACTGCAAATAAGTGAGAATTTATCATTTTTTGTGTAGTCAGTGTATGGCAGTGTTTGTTATATTAATTCATTTGCGATGCTGATTTAGGTTCCGAAAGGCTTTGCCTACTTTTGTGTCGACTTTGGTGCACAAGGTGGATTTGCGCATGTTATTGAAGATGAGAAGTCATTCCCGCCTTACTTTGGCCGAGTATGTTTCAAATTTTGGCAGTCTGATGTATATGAGTTTTTTTTTGATGTCACATTTTTCCAGATATGTTATTTTTTTCTCTGCGCGTGCTAAAGGTGCGTTCTAACTGCATGCGTCAATGCAAGTAAATGTGCGTGCATTGACATGTGTTAAACGCGCATCAACATGTATTGCATATTCATGAGCCAACCGATTAAAGGGTCCTAGAAGTTTCAATAGGATGCTGATTTAGGTTCCGAAAGGCTTTGAGGCTCATGAATATGCGATGCGCGTTGACCCGCGTAAACATGCGTTAACACACGTTGACGCATGCAGTGAGAATGCACCTTAAGTTCCTAACGTAGCGAAGAGGAGTATCTGACATCAGTGTAATACTTAGACCGACTTTTCTTTTTGGAAGAACTTCAAATGACCGTATCTTAGCAACTGATCATCTGATTCACTTCCGGTTTGGTTTTAGGGTGGGGTTGTCGGGGTCGGCCAGTTATAACAGTGCCATTTATATTTATGCCCAAGGCAACGAAGTTTGACACAAAATTGGCTACAATTCAGCTTCCGTAAGAGATATCTGCGAGATCTTTGCGTCTATAGGGGGTTTTGGGGTTGGGCCATCAAATGCTGCTCATCAAATTTTACCCCAACCGACCCTCGATTGTGTTTATGTTAATATAACAAGATCTCGGTTGCAGGAGGTGGTGGGTGGCATGCTGGATCTGGAACCTCAGTTGTGGAGAAAACCACACAAAGAACGGTTCGAAGACCAGAGACGAAAAGTGCTTCGTGTTGCGGAACTGTGGAAGCCATATGATTGGACGAGTAGGTTAAGGGGAGATAAAGAGTAGTATTATTCCAAGTCATACTTGTATTGTGATTTGTTTTTTTAAATTAGTACTTGAATCACTGAAATACACTGAATTTGATTGAAGGCATTGAATAGCATTGTTGCTATTTGCCTTCAAAATGTGTTTTCCAGTGTGTCTCATTGATGTTGCTGGATGATGGCAGTCATTGCTAATATGTGGCTACAGACGGGAATTGAACCGAACGCACTGAAATTGAATTTGCTTTTCATTACAACTAACCGAGCCGAACAAAGTGAAATTATTTGACAGAATCGAACACGAACTGAGAGACTTGCTGGACCAAACTGAATACGAACTCTGAAGCATGGGTTCGATCCTTTTAGACATACATAGTAATGTCACTGTACTATTAAGCAAATGTATTTTATTCATTTTATATATGTTGTACGACTTGTTGTTTAACATATCTGCATGATATTGAGTTAGTGGAGTTTGGACCTATCTGTATTAAATCGCTGATGTCCATAAGGCTGCATAAGCAAAATCCCAAAACATTTCTATTTATGGGCATTAGAATTTGTATTTTATACTGCAGTCTGTTTTAGGTTTTATTTTACATTTTCGTTTTTCACCATGTCTCAAAAAACAAGCCACTTTTATTTTTCAAATAGCTCTCTTTGCTGTCGTAATTAATTTTTTTCGAGGTTATAAATGTCTGGCTTGGGGTTAAATGTTGCAAAAAAGTAAAGTGAGCGTAGCAAACTTTACTTTTTTGACAACATTTAACCATAAGTCAGACATTTATTATCTCGAAAAAAATTAATTACAACTTGCATTTTTCCACATTTTAGGGTTAGGGTCAGTTATGGTTAGGGTTAGGGATAGGGTCATTGGTTTGGGTTTGTGCCAGCGTTCGTTCATTTATGAGAAATTGTACGAAATTGTTTGGCACAGATTTCTCCGGGTGCTCCCGTGGGTACAGGTCACTGGTCCGACAGGCACTGTTCCGACAAGTGCTAACCCTGGGCATTATAGTACCATAAAAGACACCTTCACATGTGCCCATTTAAATGGCTGCTTCATATGTCATCTGAATACGCACCTATAGGTTCAAGGTTGACGCGTGCATCAACATACGACAAACCCTATATACAAGTCGACTCAGACATACAGTGAGTGGCCAAAAGTGAGTAGCCATGCCAAAAAATAACACCGTGTCTGAAAGTTTGTGCATCCTGGATTTCTTATGATAACTTTATTAATTGTTGGTCGATTTTTGGGCCGACCATATAGGTCGCGCCCTATGCCAAAAGAAATTCTGTCGTCTGTCTGTCCTCTGTCGTGACGCGCGTGCATTGTGCACAAACGGCTGAACCCATCGGGGCAAATTTTGGCTTGAGTGTTGCTCCGGACGAAAACAGCACCGCATTAAAATTTGGTGATGATCAGTTCAGGGAATGGGGTACAGTGCCCTTAAATGACCCCGCCAAATGGTCAAATTCGAGCTTTTTCATGCACTGTGGCCAAACGCGTAATTCGTTTGCGACGATTTTCGGCAGAATGTTGGTCCCGACAAGGACAACTGTACTATCCAAGCATATCCCAAATTGGGGAAGCTGCCCCCAGTCAAATCCGACTTCAACACTGTAATTTACTGAATTCTTTGAATTCTTATCATTTCGTAGGCTTACTTTGCACGGTTCAGTTCTCTTACGAAAACTTATCTAGATTTTCACGTACTATTTGTAATGTGCGGACATACATTTTTCAAGGAACTCTGTAGCACATATTATACTCTGCACTGTGTTCCCACAAAGTGATCTCCAAAAACGATTGCTGATAACTGCCGAATTTTTGGCAGATTGACGAGAGGCACAAACATTTCTGTGCATGCCTTCGTGTGAGGGAAAGGCATTTTCGAACATTTGTTGGAACTCTACTGCAAGTTCGTCTTAACTTGATAATTAAATAATCGCGTAGGTGGGATAGTGTCATACTAGAATACTGTTTGTCGGAACAGTGCCGACCTCCCTGCTCCCGCGAGGCGCTTGTCATGCGTTGGCTAAGAAATGATTAACCCGAATCGAACCGAACTTAAGCAGTAAGGGAACTGAAACGAACCCCGACTAACGCTAAGCGAACCCAAACCAAACTGCACTTTAAAAGTAACCTAACTGAACTGAACCAGAACTTTTTGTGGATTTGATTCCCATCTCATGTTACTGCTCGTACATTTACTATTTACTCCTAAAAAGTTGTTCATGCGTTGAATGATGCAAATAACAACTTTGGCCGTCTAATAAATAAAATATTTTATGCGTTTTCGAGATCTACTTTTCTGCTGCATTGTAATTTGTATTTTGGCAGTCAGTCACTCCCAAGTACCTTCCATAGGGGCCTACTGTATCCCAGAGATGTGCGGATCCTGAAATTTTTGAGTCCGCGTCAGTCCGCAGATTTTGACCAAGGATACGCTGTCAGTCCGCTTCCGCAACAAGAGAGAAATATTGGATCCGCGTCCGCACTGAATAAACTTGCCTCTAGTCATTAATACGTAAGGTAGGCCACTACGTGCCTAGGCCTATAGCAGATTACAATTTACTGCGAGTACCAGTGCTACCGTGCTACGCACCAACACACACCACTTCTATCATTCTGTTTTTAAATTTTATTAGGAAAAAATACACTCGTCACAAAACAGGATCCGCGTCAGTCGTCCTCGTTCGCAAATTTCGTCACAGAACAAGATCCGCGTCCGCAAAAAATCCTGCGGATCTGGATCCGCGGACTGACGCGTCCGCAGTCCGCACATCTCTGCTGTATCCAAAGTTTACCAAAATAACTATCAATCTCTAAGCCTAATGCTGGAAACGGCATCCCGAGATTACAATCACTACTGTGCATGTCATGGAAATCACAGCTTAGATAACAGTGCTGCAAATGAAGTTTACAGAATTCCACAGTGAGTGAGGTCAGCTTTTGCTTTTCGATTTTCTTTTTTTCTGTGACTAGTGTTAGCGCAGTCGCAGTGGTTGTTCTGCTTACTTATTTATTACGTTTTTATAAATTATTATAATTAATGACATAAAAATGTAATAAAATAAATACAAAATAGTTAAAAAAGAATCGAAGCAAAAAAAAGAAATTACTTGCTAGTACAATTGCAAAAATAACATTTGTAAAATAATTTCTGTAAACGTTACGCAAGATTAACTGCGTGATAGCTGTAGCGAACGTAAACTTGAAGATGGCGTTCGTGATATGAATTTTTTGTGCATCGTTGTACATTTTTGTGGATTTGCGACTTCATAACGTTTAGTGATCAAAGTGCACAATTAAGTAAGTTTTCGCAGTTCATATTGGGTCGTTTGTTGCATATAAATGTTCTTAACGACGTTGACGACGTGCCTTGGCTTTGTCGCCATATTGTTCCTTGTCTGCCATGATTTCTAACTCATGCCATTTGTCATTTATCAGTTTTTCACCTAAGTAGGATTGTACGCTCTATAGCAGTTACTTGCCATATACTTGCCAGCTTTGCCACACGGCCCCACATATTTGACCTGTCATATTTTTCCCATTTACTTTTGTTTCTTAGGAAAGGCGTGAACAGTTTATATGAAAAAGTGATTAGGTGTAGGATGTTGCAGAGGTGAGAGTGCACAAGTGAAAAATCCTGGTGCTGTCATAACATCTTAAGAATCGTATTGTTTGGTACAGACAGTTATGTAAGGTAGAATTAGTTTGTGATTGATTACATTATAAACATTTTATATTGCTGCTACTGATATGAATATTAATGTAATAATTCTACCTTTAAATGAAGCTCGTGTACGGGTCGCACTGAGCGCTTGCTGCCCTACTCTACTGGTACGGTCGATTGACGGGACGTATGGTCGTATCGATGGTCGTTTGGTCCAGACGCACGTACGAAAATAGATCTGTCGAAGCACATGCCAGCTGATGTTCAGTGCCTGCCTGCAGGGCACCCTGATCTATGGCACATCTGTCGCGAGGTCTCGTAGGTCGAACGGACATGACGTGGCATGGAAGAGCTCGCTCAGATCGTATTCGACCGATTGGTCGTTGCTGCTCAGCCACGTTGTCATGGTCGTATGACCAATCGGTTCACCGAGACTGGCATACGTACAGCTGACGATGGTGTTAGGTGCCTCATCGTGAGGCAACAGGTTGGTAAGATGATTGATGCGCTCTTCTACTTGTTAGGCGGAGACTGACAAATGCTTAGCTTGCTCCGTCATATCTGCAGCTCCTGCCAGAGATGATGAGAATATCAGATGCTGTGATTTTTTTGTATTATTTGATAATTATATTTTACCACGCTTTAGTTGCTATGATTGCTACTATTTTGCTATGCTGTTGTATTTACACTGAACCCGACTGTTATTATTGCAACACAGAAAATTGGTATAAGTATCATAATAAATGAATGTTGGGTAACTTTCTACAGTGTTGGTTATTTTTTGTTAGTATGATCAGAACTCAACGAGTATAAGTGAAAAAAATATAGTAGATGAGCTCGTGTGGCCTGAACTCTTGATTGCCAAAATACTATATGGTGTTGTACATTGTGGTGTGGTGTACACTACAGTATAATGGTTATTATTATGATTACATGTAATAGAAAGTAGATGATCAGCTTATAAGTGTTGCAAGCCACTGGGTCGTGGGAATAATTGAGTTTCAGAAGAGTTATTATTTGTGATTATGATATGCATGTGTAATTTTGGAATGTTGTTTATTTGAAAATGACGAGTTCAAAGCTTATGATGGTAAGTTAATACAAGGATCTTTGTTTATATGTGCTGATGTTGCAGTAGGAATGAGCAGCGCTCGTCTGTACATCGGCCGACTGTCCGATTCGGCAAAAGATCGAGATGTGGAGAGATTCTTTAAAGGATATGGGAGAATACGTGAAATTGTGCTGAAGAGTGGCTATGGATTTATTGTAAGTTTCTCCGCTGTGACTAGATAACTGAACTTTATAATCACACTCAAGTGTGAGACGTTGGGAAATCTAGAAGACTAGAGATGTGATCTGTGTGATATACAGCATAATCCATAACATGCACTTGACTGCAGTACTCTTCTGGTGCTTTGTTGTAAAACTAGTAATTTCCATTGCCATCAGATTAGTATAACATTAGATCATAATCAGAGATAAACTTAAATAGATGTTGTTGTCCATGTGTCAGTGTATATCAGTAGTTTTTAGTGTTACCAGTAATTTTCTTCTGCTTGTGGTTTAATGTAAACCATGCTTTCACCAACTGTACAGGAGTTTGACGATGCTAGAGATGCTGATGATGCAGTCTATGACTTGAATGGAAAGTCGCTTTGTGGAGAGAGGTATGTGGTATTTAATTATTTGTTTTTGTTACCAATAACTATATTTTGATTCAGCCACAGTTGTCTGGCATTGTGTCACCTGATGTAAGTGGGCAGATGTGTTTAGCATTTATAGGGTTGAAGTTGCTGTCAAAGTAGTTCCCATCCATAAGACAGAAACATTTTGTGAGCAAAGTGACAAAACATCCTATCAGCCAAAGATCGCATTTCGAGAAAATTGAAAAGCAACTTTCTACACAGAGGACTTAACTAGTGTTATAAATGTTGGTTTAGAGTTTGTTGATAACATATGCATTTGCTTACTATATTTTTGTAGTGATAAATATTTAACATATTGCATTTTACAAAAAAAATATGCAGATACAATATTTTACCTTTTTTTCTATTATTTTGAAAGAATGTTGTGATGTTTTACTAGTATGGCAGTGAACAATGTGACTGAGATTATTTTCACCATTTTACAAGGTAGTGCATTTATACAGTGTTAGTATTGTTAAGTTACTTCTATGCATTTGCAGAAATTATGAAAATTGATGGTTACGTTAAAAATCTGATAATAATCATTGTAGTGACAGAGTTTGAGATAACAGTCTGGCGTTTGCTGTGTCAGAGTGGTGATCGAGCATGCGCGCTCGCCCGGGAGTGACATGTTTCGCAATCGCAACAGCAGCTCATTCCGCAGGGACCGTGAGAGGTAATAATTTCATATCACCCCGAGAACGAGATTGGCGTTATTATTCATAAGTACACAAATGGATTTTTTGGCTTTTTGTGTGTGACAGCATGTAATGCTTCGCATGTCTTAGCCATCATTGAGGTGTCTGTCTGTCTGTGTGTATGTAGACATCGTTGACCTTAAATGACCTTGAAGTTTTTTTTGCAATTTTTGCTGTGGCACCCATTTCAAGAGTGAATTGTGCCAAAATGGCTGGAGATTCACCTGGACATCCTGCATTTGAAACTTTTAGCATAGAACATACATTTTTTAGTCCGCCCGAAAACGATAGTTTTCGGAAGAACTTATGTTTTAGCCCAGATGTTTTATTTATTTATTGCAACGCGAGATCTCCGAGATGCGTGGGCCGACCGGTGTGAAATTTTGCACGATGGTCAGTACTAGGC
>Ga0209367_1002765_pt1 | contig 23427 bp, 7 predicted proteins | sample WorMetLIZISLAND2_FD_187412 | JGI IMG/M metagenome (GOLD analysis project Ga0209367, IMG submission 187412) | Marine gutless worms symbiont microbial communities from Max Planck institute for Marine Microbiology, Germany - Olavius geniculatus... ... | reverse complement strand
GCGCACGTTAATGCTGTTAACGTCGTCCAGTATCCGCTGACAGTTACGTAGTCAAGTGTCTTTGATCGAGCGACGGCGAAATGCCAACTGATGCTTGGACACGTTGTAGCCGCAGCAGCAGCAGCAGCAGCATCTGATCTGTGGTCAACCCGCACGCACGTCGTAGGCCTATACCCGACGATACGCGAAAAACTGTTCCTACTTTTATAAGAAGCGAGTAAGTGATACATTATATAATTATTTATATATGCATTTATATTTCATACATTTATATCTTTATCAAATATTAATCGATTGTCAAAATTTTTTCTTACATGTACAGCTTTTTTATCGCAAAGTAGACAATAAAATATCACCAAAATAATTCAACAAAGAACAGAAAAAGCATACTACCAGACAAAATCATTTCTTTGAATTATTACTATTAATAAATTAGTTAAATCGTATCCAGCGAGTAGAACATGCAAAAATGTACACTGTAGATTACAGTAACATTGTTGTAGAACACGATTAGAACCAAAAAGTTTCAAAAATTTTGTCAGCACTTAAATATAGGCTCTACAATTATTATTAGCTTTAGAATACTACAAATTGTGGCATACTTAACCGAACGCCGTGTATTTTTACAACGTAGTGTAAAGACAAAGTAGTGTATGAGAAATGACGAGATTTATACGAATTGCTTCTTGGTACTTTACTGCAATGTGTAAAAAATGAAATTAGGTCAATATTTGATGCAGCTATAATAAAAAACCTTACCATTCTACTTTTATCGTGTTACTATGTGCACATATAGCCAATGGCCATTGTGCACACTTATCACACGGAAGCATTCGAACACGCATCAGCAGCATACAGTCTTTATCTGCGAGCTATTAGTTGCAGCAGCTGACAGATTACGCTCGTTTGCCACCGTCACTACGTTCAAGATCGATCATTCTTCCCACTTACGTCTTTTGTTATTCTTTTTTTGCATTCTTTCATGCACTTGATCTATTTTTTCGCTTCTGTTATGGTTTTCTGTGCCGCCGACGTACACATTATACACTTTGTTCTAAAAAAAACATGCCCGACATTTTTGACTGTAATTTGAAAACCAATTATCAAATTTTGATAATTTGTGGTACGAATATTCCACACAGAACTTGCCATCAAATAATCATTTAGTTTCTTACGTAATTAGTCTGGTAAGCCTTATACACAAGTATGCGAACTTTTGTTGTAAAAACATTTTTTCGTAGTTTAGTTTCATTTGTAATATGTCTTTGTGTGATTGTATTTGTTCGTTATCTTGTGTTCTATTTTTCTTTGTTATTTTTTTAAAATTGTAGCTTATATTACATCGTCATCATTATCATCAGAAAGCGTAATCGGCGCAAGACCGTGACGCTTTCCATTCTTCACGATCATCAGCCGTTGTCCAGGCTTTCTGAGCAGTTAGACTTTGCCTGGACAATTTTGACTTTGAGAACATCACGTAACCAGCTGCTGTTTCGTGGTTCTCCACGCTTGACAAGAATGTCGTCGGCGATTCAGAAAGTCCGTATAATAAGATTTGTGATTTTCTTCGCGGTCGGCCTTGACATGCTGTCTTTTTGCTACAAATGTCGAAGAAGTAGTGTGTCATCTTTTCTATACATAACTGTCGTAGCTGGTTGAAAGACAAACTCCTTATCTGCACTAACGTATATACTGTATGGTAGGCAGCAACGTTAAAGAAAGTACTGGGACAGTAGCAAATCACAGCTACCAACTGTCAATCAATGTCTTATCGATCTTGACTGCATGTGGGATCAACGGACATCAAAGAAGCGTAGGCTAGCACAATTTGGTCACTTCGACTGTCACGTAATTTAACGCCTGACAGAACGTTTTTTCTGCTCGACAAAGGCGTTGGACAGGGCTGCGTAATGTCTTTTTAGCCGACCGTACTTAAGTAACGGTCGACCTTATAGTAAGCCTACGGTTGTCGGATGCTTCTGGTGTCGTCTGTCTGTATGTCTGTCCTCGTCGTTGTGCAGTATTGTGGCTAAACAGTAAGTCGTAGGGGGTCGGAAACAGTACCATGGAATAGAATGCTGGCGACTTTCTATAGGCTGTCAATAGTAACCATGTGTCCATCTGCAGCGGTTTGGCCGTAAGTTTCAATTAAATGTTTCAAGCTATAAAATGGCCATATCTCAGAAACGGTAAGAAATACGGTCAAGGTTACTATTAATCATTAATAGAAGTGGCATAAGCTTTTTTCAAATTCATGCAAATTATTGACTTTGGATGAGCTTAAAGGTTTCTGACAACCAGCACGGTCGGCTATCCTAGCGACAGCTGGGCTTTTTGTTATACTTTGTTGTAGCAGCTGTCTATTAGTAGGTCACTAACCATTCTATTATCGTCGAATGTGGATGATAATGTTTTTAATACAGAAAAAAACGAAAGTAGCGCATAAACACTCGAGGTATCTGTGCCTCCAAATTCAGCTTATTCTATTCTGAAGAGAACCTAAATATATAAAGACCTACTATTGCGAAAATACAAGCATTAAACGAAAGACCGAATTGTCAACTATCACTCAAACGTTACCCGTAACTTGGAGAGAAAAATATTGCAAACTTTTTGCATTTTATTTTACTTTTAGCCGTTTTTTTTCATATATTTGCACACTGTTTTTCGCTGGATAGTAAGACACAAAACATTTCTGTAAATGCTTTAAGTGGTCACATTGATATCATAGGCCTACTGAGTATAATTTGTTGAATAGGCCTATATAATATTCGAAACAGTAACAGGAGTTCGGTTTCCCGAATTACACGGTTGTAGATTACTGCATACTGCAATCATTATTTTACTTGCTCGATGATAGGCGACGATTGACGCGCAGATATAGCACGGAAACAGGGAAACATTCTTCAGCGGATCTGAAGTGGCGCCACCCACTTCAACGTCGCAGCAAACGGCTAAATCCGTCTTCACCACGGGCAAACAGAAAATGTCATCGGGGCATCATTTTGTCAGCGCTATTTAGCCAGCTCGCCTGCCTCCTTGCCTTTATATACTTATATATTCATCTTGTTTATAGGGTGTTTACACGATCCAGCAATGTCCAACATTAGCACGTGCATTTTGAATACATTTGCTGAAAGTTTGCTGGACGTTTGCTGGATCGTGTAAACACCCCATTACTGGGCGTTTATATATTCATCTTTCCTGTATACTCGGCAGTTATATCGGATTCGGAACTCTTTGGCGCGCCACCTCCGCTGACATGCAATCTGACTTGCAATTTATTATAAGCTAAAAACATGGCAGATTAGTCAATGAAAAAAACCAAACGAAGAAGAGAAAAAAAGTAGGGAAAAGGCGAATAAAACAGCAAAAATCTTGCACTGGCGTGACTTAATCGCACCAGTGAGCTGAAAAAAGCCCAGCTGTCTATAGGGTAGGCCGACCGTATCGCTTATATGCGAAGGCCAGCATCCGACTTCCGGTCTCGAAAAAAAACAATTTCCAAAAGTGACTACAGTCCCATACACGCTATGGTGACGCTGTTATATCAAAGGCTACAATCAATTTTAGAATACGATAGGGCCATTTAGGTGATTGGCTGCAGGCAACAACTTTGCATTTAAAATTGCGGCCAAAACTCTGCAAATAGAAACATGATTACTATTGGCAGTTTATAGATACTCGTCATCGTCACATCTCACATACCATCGCCGACCACTACGACGTATCGTTTAGCCACAATGCACGCGTTAGAGACGACGACGACGACGACGACGGGCTGACGACACGTCGTGCCAAAGACTCGACCTAACGGTTGGCCAATTATTAGTTTACAGATAGTGACGTCTGCAACGAATAAAACAGTAAACAAAAAAATAGCTAAAGTTGGTATGAATGTTGCAAAAGAGACAAACTAGCCGTCATCCGATTACTGCGTAAGACCGTTTGAAAGGTATACTAAGTGACGTGTTAGCTTTAATTAGGCGACCGGTAGACGTGCCGCTTTTCTCCTGCGAGTGATCGATACCGGCTGATAGATTGACGCCGTAACAATTTACGACTCGTGTAGCACGGGCCTTACGCCGTTTACTATGCGGAGATATTGCTTTCAGCATCGTCGATAAGTTTTCTTTCTCGCTGTTGACACGATAACTTGTGAACCGCTGCAGTTAACTTCATAATTTGAAGTTTGCACGAACAATTACCTTGACAATCTCTAGATTGAAGCTAGAAGCAAGTTGAATATCAAAGTCGTAGGTCAAAGATCAAAGTCACATGGGTTATTGTGTGTTTTGTGTGCGGGAGGCAGGGATATAATCGTACAATATTAAAAAGAATACGACAACGGCAGCTTGCTTTCTTGGGGCACGTGCTGGGAAGACATGGACTATAGAGAACTTGGTGGTAACAAAAAAGACAGATGGGAAAACGCAAAGGGGCGTCAGCGACTGAAGTAACTGGACAGTTTGAGCGAAACACGGAAGAACAAATTGAGCCCAACACAGCGCATCGGGGCTTCAGAGGACAGACTGCTCTGACAGCGCATGGTCGCCAACGTCGTCGACGACGGCACGGCATTACGACATGACACTGCGATTAACCGCGGGCAGTACTTAGCCTTGAGCAAAGCAAACCTTCATAGTTTTGTTTGTTAGTGGCTAGGTATGGGTGATAACCATGCGGCTTTCATCCAGACACCTCATGTATCCGTGCGTTTTCGTTGTTGCGTCGTTTGCGTAAAAAGTACGCTTGGGCGTTGCGTGCTTTGCTTTGGTTCAAAGGCAGGTCACGTGCCAAATCACTGCCTCTTAGCGACTGTCGACGTTGAGAACTCGGAAAACTCTTGTCTAATATCATTTGCTGCTGGTTATCGCTTAACGTTATTAACTCTTTACTATTTCTTTTTATATTTCTACAGACCTTATATTGTCTGTCCAATGCAATGCATAGCACTAGACAGAGTATAAAATCACCTGAGTGTCCGTCCGTCGGTCCATAGTGACTATTCGTCTATCCGGCACCGTTACGGAGATATGGCGCGACAAAAATAATGAGGTCACGAGTTTGACCTTTTGGGGTCACGTGACGTTATCGATCACGAAAGAAAAATGGAAAAAAAAGAAAGAAGAAAAAGGGGAAAGGAAAGGAAAAAAAGGGGAGAATGGAAGGGAAAAAAGGAAAGGGGAAAGAGAAAAAGAAAAAAAAGTTAAAGGGAAAGGGAATGAAAATGAAAAAGGAAAGGAAACAGAAAAAGGGAAATGGAAAGGGTAAAGGAAAAGGAAAGGTGAGGGGAAAAAGGGGAAAGGATAGGGGGAGAAAAAAAGAAATAAAGGAAAAAGGGAAGTGAATGGGGAAAGGTAGGTAAAAGAAAGGGAAAGCGAAAGGTAAAAAAAGAGAAAGCGGAAAGGAAAGGAAAACGGAGAAGAGGAAAGAGCAAGGGAAAGGGGAGGGAAAAGAAAAAATGGATGGAAAAGGGAAAGGGAAGGGGTAGGAAAATGAAAGGGGGAAAGGCGAAAGGAAAGGGGAAAGGAAAGGGGAAAGGACAAGGGGAAAAGACAAAGGGAAAGGGGAGAAAAAGGGAAAGGAGAAGAGGAAGGAAAGGGAAGGGGAGGTGGAAGGAAGATAGATTAAGAAATGTTGGACGCACGGACGCACGGACATTCAGGTGATTTTATACTCTGTCCAATGCTATGCATTGCATTGGACAGACAAAAAGCAAATCACAAACGACATCGTCATCGTCGTCGTCATCATCACCATTATCAGCAGCTGCAGCAACGTGATCATAATATTCCGCATTCCAAGCAGCTTCTTTTCGAGTAGTCCTGACTCCAAGCACACGCCAAGATTCAAGAGATCCGAATACTTGCAATAACGCTGCTTACACGAGTCACGATCGTGACCAGACGCGCTTTGCAATCTCGCGAAGTGGCAGCTGATTGGCACGAGCTAATGATACCGCAGCGCAGTATGCGGCCATCCGTGCGCAACACCGGCGCCAACGAACAATATTGGTTGGACCCGCCGCGGTGCAGTCAGCAGACACCCACGCCATTGCCCCAATCAGCCACGCTATTCCTTCACTCCGTATAGCCCGTTGGTACACGGCGAACGAACACAAAAGTGAGTACCGTATACGCAACCATTATTCTATCGGCGATTATCCTTATACCTGGCAGTGAAAAATAAGTGAATACGTTATGTTAAAGGTGCAGATTAAACCTTCCTTTTATTTCTTACTAAACAATTTACACCCTTAACAAGGAGCCTGAAAGAGAAGGGACTTATCGGTAATCCCCAAATTGAGAAGGGGAAAACTTAAACCTGAAAATGGGAGAAACTTGCGTCCATTTTTACTCCAGATTTGGGGGGGGATGGAAGCCACTGTCTATCTCTCGAGCAAACTCGCATTTTTTGCCAAGTCTACGGGCGCAATAATATCCAATGAATATTAATATCTTGGCAATGGCAAATTGCAGACGTTTGCGCTAGGCCGGAAGAAACTTTGTACTCCGGCCGAAATCCCGTGGCTCGTAAATTGTGTTTCGACCTAACGAGTGAGTCCGACTTGTTCTTTAGGAGGACCATTAGCCACTCAAATCTGGCTGAGTAGGTAGGCCTAATAGTTGCATTAGGCTATACGGTTTACGACGTCTCGGTTTTTTCCACTAAATCTTTTTTGACGCGTTCCAGCTATGATATACGCCTTCCCTGGCATCGATGTCGTTTGTCCGAACGTCTGTTCTTCTGCTACAGATGTACTGTAGCTAGACGGTGCGAGATTGCTATCGATCACCAATAAGAAATCGCACACGCCGTTTCAGATGAGATGATAATCATCGACTTTGGAGGATGAGGATGATTTTGAAGGTCAGTACTGCAACAACAGAAACTGTGATAAGCTGTAGCATGTTTTCTTTATTCGGCTGTTGTCTAGCTTGGTGTGTATGTGAATAATCCCACGTTAATATTGCAGGCTCAGCGGCTTAGAGGGTTAAAAAATAGGCGGAGCAGCAAGTTGCAATTTTCATAATTATTTTCCAACAGACACAGCAAATTTTCAGCAGAATTCCGACAGACAGCTGAAAAGTTTCGACAGGGTTGTCAAAATTTTAATTCTGCTCTTTAATGTCTCAAATTTTGCGTTTTTGACAAAACTTTTTCACAAGAAAAATATTTTCCGACAAGCATCACAGGTGCTTACTTACGTATATCTTGGTCTTTTTGCTGCAAATGCTGGATTTTCTTGGCAGCTTCAAAGAGGTAACGCTGAAAAAGTACCGTCGACAACGGCAGCATCGGTTCGTCGTAAAGTACGCTTAGAACCAGTTAGTTTGTGAGGAGGCAGAAATTATGCAACGGACGGACCATTTCGGTCCCGTTCGGTTCGGTCTTTTCCATCGGTTTTATGACGATTTCTACACTTTTTCACGCCGGTAGTGTTACGTTATACGTACACGGGGTAGCGGACTAAACGCGGGAGGACATTTTTCGTGGCGTATCATTTATCAAATTAGGTAGCCTACTGGCTTTCTATTTATTGTTTTATGAAACGATTTACTTATATTTAACAACCGAAATCCAGCAGTAATTTACTAGGGGTTGAATTTATCGCGATTTGAACAATCACGATTTGCTGTTCTGTCTTTTTAGTCTACCCCCTGCCGTGTACATAAATCGTCAACAGGGGCATTAAAGGCCGCGTATTGACGACCAAAAAACGTCACACTATCTTCCCGTCAGCGGCAAACCGCCGCCGTCGAGTCATTAGCCTAAACAATGACGAGTTAAAGCCGGCGTGAAATGGGCCGCAGCTACGTTGCGTCACGTCACGTGGACTTCCGGTAAACATCACGTGGTTTATGTGTCTGTCTCCCGCCACGCCATGCCGTCCGTCCGTTCGTATAGATATCCGGTTTGGCCAGAGCCGAGCTGTGCGATGCCGGCATAACTCCGTAAAAGTTTCAAAAACTACGATTTTTTTCAGGGAGAAAAATACGTTGGGCAGATAATTGCAACTTTTTGACAGACACTGCAAATTTTCGACATAATTCTGACGGACAGTGGCAATTTTTTTGCAAATGACATTATTAGTACTCAAAATCTCAATTTTCCCTTAAATTTTTCAAAATTTTGCATATTTGGACAGCAATTCCCAGATAATTATCCCACTACCAAAAATTATTTAGCATTCGTTACTGCCAGGACGCAACTAATAGGCCTACACTCTCTCTGACCAGGCCCGTCGAGAGCCACAGCAAGGCCGGGGGAAACATTTTCGCGGGGCCCCCAAACATTTTTGCGGGGCCCCTCTATGTAGAAAAATTTTGAACTTTTCTTTTCAAAATGGTGCATTCTGATGTATTTTTGTATTTCTGAGCGACGGCGGGGCCCCCAAACGTCGCGGGGCCCGGGGTAGCTTATCCCCCTACCCCACCCTCTCAACGGGCCTGTCTCCGTCTACCTTTGTACGCCATCTAAAACAGTTTTACTTCTTGTTCTAGTAGCATGCACACCAAGCTCGTTCGAGGTTATTAGCTGACCGCACCTAAGTAACGGTCGAGCTATTGGCATGGTTGTCGTCCGTCCGTCTGTCCGTCGTCGTCTGTAACGAATATATTGTGACTAAGCGTTAGGTCGTAAGGGAAAACTTTTACACGAATAATTAGCCACGTGCCTTAATCTTATAAACATGCAAAATTTCAGCGATCTGGTGCAAGGTGAAAATTTTCAATGTGGGGTTGAATGGAAGGAGGTAAGAAATTCAATAAAATAACTGGCCATATATCGGCAAGGGTGGGAGATAGGACCATGGTTTTTATTGATCATTTAAGCCTATTGGTAGGAAATTTTCAGACGAGATAAAACCTTGGTTGACCTTGAAGGTCACCGACAACCAGTAGGATCGGCTATCCTTGCGACAGCTAGGTTTTTTGTTACTATCAGCGCGTTATGCAAATTACTCAATTTGCAATGCCCGTATTAAGTTTTATGGCGAAGCGTGAAAGTGGTGATATGACGACGTTTTTCTCGTTTAACTTCACCCACCTTGGGCCGAGATATCGCCAGGCTAAGCCACGCAATAGCGTGCCCGTACTACTGTTGGTGTGACTTGGAATCTAAGCTGTCAGCGACTGCTGCTGCTGCTGAAAGTCGTCCAAGAAAGATGCACAATAATTTACCCTGCAAATCCTTCATCGTTCCGTTCGTCACTGCGCGATGCTCGTTTAGCACAAAGCGCAGCAGTAATGCTACCGCAAGTTTTCCGTGTGTCCGCCCGACCGTCCCTATATAAGTAAGTAAGTAAATAAGTAAAGATAACTTAAAAGACGCAGAATAATAGTTAGCGATAACGCGTCGCGATCTCAGCTACGGAGCAAAAATGTTTTAAGTTCACTTTAGCAGCCGCTTCCTAAACTGTTCAAAGTTAATGTTATTTGTTTCATATGAGCTGGAAGATTGTTCCACAGTTTCGGACCTGCAGCAGCAAAACATCTGTCTCCATAGCTGTTGTAGGTCCGTCTTTTTACGACACAGTCATAACCTTCAGTTGGCAGAAAGCTGATGTAACGAAAATATAAGTTGATTTACTTAAAAAGTAATTACACAAAAACGGATTTATGTTGTTCGCTTTCCTGAATCACAACGTCTGCGAATTGACCGTAAAAAACCGTTTCACGATCAAGCAAACATCGAGCAAACGTCGAGCACGCATCGAACAAACATTGAGCCAGCTCGTCGAGCCAGCTTCATCGTGTAAACGGGGTATAAGGGAACACCCTAAATTTTCAGATAGAATTTATCGCTCTTGGCATAAGTTAGTTACTGCTGGATATGTCTTGTACCTATAATGGTCGTCTATGTTTTGATTTCTGCCATTTGCTGACAAAAAATTCATTAATTCATTTATTAGTCGTCGCACAGCACAACGTGTGACGCCAGGATCGTAAACATGAACAACGTCGCGCGGTGTGCGCTGAGAAAAAAGGGCACTCTTGTGAAATATATGCTAACGTTTAATTTAGGATAAACCAAAAACGAACCTAAATCACTGCTAAATGGTAACAATCGGCTAATGCAGAATCTCGGAGATTACTTCCAAGAAAAACACTAGGCCTGCATTTAATGGTAGGCCTCTATCAATTACTTTAGACTGTTTATGGGTAGCAATCTTCCAGATTGGGTAGGGTCGTCTTCCGTAATAAGATGGGTCAGATCGGGTCAAGTTATGAACCGTTAACCAAACTGTGACCAACTGTGGCCACATTACAGTGCTATATATAGTAACACTATAAATGATTAATAAAACATACTAAGACACGAAACTCCAGTTCATATCTTTGACCGATTTTCATAACGTTTTCAGTATAGAATGCAACAACAACATTTAACAAAAATATCGTTACAGATCTGAGGTGTTTTAACGTTGTTACATTAGGCGTAATCTGGCGTTTAGCTCAGTATCAGTTGCGCATTAAGCAACAGTAGCTTAATTCGGTTTGCAGTCGGCGATGGATCCGTAAGCCGAGCCTAAACCGGCCAGCTGACACCAGTAAATACACGTACGTTAGGTCTCTGGCTGTTTTGCCCCTTTGCCGAGGATTTTCGACGTACTATAATATTGAACTTTGACATTTTGAATTAAAATTAGCACACAACTTACTCATGACGTGGGTTAACACCAATTTAGATTTTTTACGCGTTTTTATTACAGTTTATAGTTTATACAAAACAGATAAAAAAACAGACAGACGGACAGACGAACGACAAAACACGTAATGTGGCCTAGCGGACGGCCGCATACAAACTTGCAACAAAATTACAGAAGCTGTTAAATAAACAATAACAGAAATACTTAAGTAAAGTGTAAGACATTTTTTTCTAGTTTTTCACTTTTCTGGCAGTTTTTCTGCAATATTCGAAGATATTTTGGTGCCGTAGTTCGATGGCTGAGGGCATCGGCGGAATGACTTTTCTTGGTATAAAGAAGCACGGAAGCATAAGCGAGATTTAATGACATGATGTCACGTAGCGTTACCGAACCGACCACGCCTTCGTACGCCGAGTGCACACGAGCATGGAAAATAAAGCAAGCCTGGAAAAAGACACGCGGAGAGCTGGGTGGGGGTGTGTTTGCTTAACGGATCCATCCGTTGATATGGATTTTCCATCCACGTGCCTGCGGACTGATGAAGTTGCCAGCAAAGTATTGTGTTTGAGTGAGAAAACTAACGACGCGTATACAGCGACGCAACTGAACTGAAGAACTGAACTGACATGGCCTAGTTTTTGACGAACTGGCTAATGGGCAAGAGCAACGTACGTGTTACAGTAGGTACCGTCTAACGGCGTCGGTGACTACGTTACTGCACGCACGTACATGTCGACCAATGAACAATGGGCTCGCTTTGTTCTTTTATTAATCAGTTCGTCAAAAACTAAAGCGTGTCAGTTCACTTCAGTTTCGTCGCTCTCTACACGCCTTAACACTTTTGCACTGATAATGAAATAAACGTAATACCCCGTTTACATGATGAAGCAAACATTAAGCAAACATCAAGCAAACATCAAGCAACTAGAGCACACGTCGTGCACGTGTATTTTGAATACATTTGCTTGATGACTGCTTGAAGTTTGCTTCATCGTGTAAACGGCGTATAAAAGCCAGAACGCCCTGCGCCGTGCGATGTCAATCTCGACGATGATTTCACTGACCGCAAACGTATTAAATAAAATATCGTTTTACTGTCTGACAGAACAGCCAATTTGTTTATGCCTCTGGCCACCTGGCTTCCACTGCTGTCAAGCTGTGATAAATAAATAATTGAATTACGCTGCAAGCAGTTTGTTCTACCGGAAATTTGAAAACATTCCAGGTCGCCGATGTTGAGGATCCGAGAAGTGAAAACTTTATGGTGATTCGTTATTCCAAGTAATGCGACCTATACGTCAGAAGTACATCAACGTTATGTAGACTGACGAACAATTGAACAAACAGACAGAAAGACAGACAACTTATGCCACCAATACTGCGCTTTGGATTATGCGTACATGTACGTCATAGGGTAAAAATCTGCATGAGTTTATAATAGTGCCACAAATGGGACGCTACTGCCACAGATTACAAAGGACACCGTCAAAGTTAAAATGTCCGAAAAAAATAAATTAAAAACACTCACGCTAATAACCCTGACAATAATTATTTAGCCAATACCCATGTACCAGGGAATTAAACAAATAAGTTCGTTTAATAGCCGTTCAGGCTGTATGGATAATATTACTAATATGATAATGGTATTTTAGAAAATAGGCCTAATGATTTTATTTTTTTTTGTGATGAGTTAGTGATATTTTCTGGGTTTTTTTTCGTTTAACGTAAAAGTTTTGTTTGCTGTTTACAAAATATTATTTTTTAACCGCACGGTCAGACAAATCTGAAATTAATTTCTGCAGGCCTACTGCTCGTAAGTACATATCTACATACGCTAGCTTGTTTTGACTAAGCAGACGCTATAGATAGCGCTATCCCATAGCAGTCTGTTATGCCTTATGAATGCCCGTTTGGTTACAATGTCAGCTGTCGAAGAATCGAACACAGATAGCTGTTGTCACGTGTCTTGAACAGCTGTCTAGTAGTAACTTATACAAGCTACGGGGTAAAGGTCTAGTATCGCTGATTGGGGCGGTTTTATGTCTGCTAGCTGAAAACTGCTGGTTCGTTGTTGTTCGCCGACGCGGGCAACGGATGGCCGGCCGCATAGTGCGCTGCGGTATCATTAGCTCGTGACAATCAGGTGCCACTTTTGATATTGTAAAGCACTTCTGACCACGAGTTTGTGTTATGTACGAAACGCTATACAGCACCGGACTTCAGCTCTAACTTTATCAGCAAAATTCCGCAAAATACAATCAATCGATAAGCTGTTTGAAGTGTTTGATGCACTGGACGTGGCAACAGCAGAGTTCAGCAGACGTTTTTTGCGGCTCGCTCGACAAGTAAAAACAAAGTTTTTTCGAGCAAACTGCACGGATACTGACAACAACAGTGGGAGCAAATACGCCAGGAACGCCAAAACAAACTAGGCTTAACCGTAAAGCCGTCGTTACATTAAAAAAGCGAAGTGTTCGCGGAAACGTTTGGAGTATGTTTTGCCTTTTATTTTGGCACGTTTAAAAACTTTTTGGCGTAAAGCACATTTGTAAATGTTTTATATATGGTAACCTGTAATAACTCCTACCGGCAGTAATAAAATTGTTATCTATAACCCCACCGTCGTTACGGATAAAAAACGTTTGCGGAGTAATGGCCGTCTATTGTCGTCTCGCGAATTAAATATTTATGAACCATTCTGACGTTTTTGCTTCGTCGCACTGGAAAAGTCCTTTACCGACGAGAAACGTTCTGAAAGGCTTTAGTGATCGGTTACTGCCAATAAATAAGCTCAGCTTATTTGTTCACTATAAGACTTAAACTGCAGTATTATTTCGGATCCCAAATCGCGATACACATCAGAAATAAATCTGACACGTCGCCGTACGAAAACGAGGGGCAAACTAATTCACATCTATGAAAATTATTTGCCGTAGCGACATCTTAATTATGGCAAAAGAAAATCGTCGACAGGAAAGCGACAGCGGTTTCCGAAACATCAACAAATTAGTAAATATAGATTGCAGTATTTATAAGGTTCAATATAGGTTTACTCAGCCTGGCCAACCCTCCGGGAATACCAGCGAAATCAGTCGTTGTAGCTGTGGGTAGCAATTAATGACGTACTTCGGCATCAGTAAAACTGCTGAGTATCAGAAAGTACTCGAAAAACCTTTGCGAACACTTTATAGAAAACCGCAGATTAGTCATTTTTTTTGTGCGGCGGTCCTCATAGGCCGCATTAACGGTTTTCTCCGCCCGTCCGTTCGTCTGTTTGTCCGTTTGCTGGTTTTAATTAAAAGAGACAAAATGTAGAAAATTAAAATCGGTGTAGACGTTTCTCGGACCAAGAGTAGCCTGTTTGCCAATTTCTAGTTTAAAATGTTAAAGGTCAGGAATAGAGGGTAAAAGTAGCTAGGGTCGACCCATTTCTGGCCACAGTTCCGAAAACGGAACACCCACTTTGACGGTAAATCACAAAATAACTCGAGCAATAATGGGTTACGATTGCACAGCTTCAGGCGTACGGCCGCACGATATGTTGGTACCAAGCCGCCGCCCACACATTTTAGTCCACGTCATGTTTATACGTCATCACAAGGTAAGGGAAGTGCACACGTTATTCTAATTACACAGAAGACTTCAGAAGATCTGCATTATGATCACCTCGTCAGCGACGACAGGCTCAAAAAAGCACGGACGTTACGTAACGTATGCGGTCTTTTTGGTGCCAAGCTATATCGGACATTACCTCTGCACCGTCACTGTCGGTCTTCAAGCAGCGTTTCAAAACTTTCCTGTTTCGGCGCTCATATCCGAACCAACAGTGACACTTTACCGGCCTGATCCTGAAAGCAATCATCTTATACGTACTGATTATGCCACGTTAAACCCGTCTACAAAAATACCTCAGAAAAAGGCAGCAGCAGTTTTCAAATCGTCAACAAGTCGACAAAATAAGACCGTAATCTGATGAATTCATATCGCCTACTAGGTTAACTCAGCCTCGAGTTCCAGCGAATCACTTATTATTTCCGGTTCTCTGCTAATAAATGAATTTGCTGTATCCATCCGATAGATTAGAATCTACTCAAACGCTGCGAACATATTATAATAATTCTTACTTAATAATAATTCTTAAGTATTGTTTATGCGGCCACGTTAAGACCATCGATGATACGTTAATTCCAGAAAGACGGTGGACGTGACGTAACGTATGCGGTCATTAAAACAGCCAGCTATTTCGTCTGTAGCCGACGCACGTAGTCTACTATAATGTCTGATGTACTATTCAACAGCAGTACTCCATTCATTCATTCGGAAACACATTAGGCAGGGTATACAGGGTGGCCCCAAAAAACTATGCTATTGTATTGTGTCCATCCATATCTTCGCTGAATATTGACCTATTGTCACAATTTTTCACCAACAGACTTAGTAAGAAATTTGCTACTTAGCAGCATGCTCGCCACACCTATCATGTCGCTACACTACCTTGTGAAACACAAAATAATATCCGAAAACCAACGATACCTACAGCTGTCGTAAACGGTGATTCGCTGGTACTCGCGCATGAATGGCCCGGCTGAGTTAACCTGGCAAATCTTCTACAGACTCTGATGGTAAAAATTGTAAAAATTAGTCAACATTTGGCGAAGATATGGACAAAGTACAATAGCTTAGTTTTTTGGGCGGCCACCCTGTGTACCCGCCGGGATCAAGCTCGACACTGACTGTTATCATTTCCGCCAAACATACGCCATTATTAGCTACAGGCTACGTAGCCGATGTCAAATAAATCACTTGGGAACTAATTACGGCTATAGGCGTAGTGTGGACCCCATGCGGGCGATGGGGGTGATAGGTCGGTCAGCTGCCCCCCACTTCCAATTAGCTTGTGCATGGGGTAAGTTCTAACTCATTTCAGTAGACAGCATCGGCGACTACGTGACTACGCTCACGCACGCGTCAGCTAAAGAGAAATAAGCTCACCCTGCTTGCTCATTGGTCAGTTCGTCTAAAACTAAACCGTGTCATTTCAGTTTAGTTACGTCGCTCTGTACACGCCTTCAGAGTTTTTTTTTCTGGCGTTGATGCGCTTTATAAAATTATTTTTACTTACTTGTTGCTTACTTATCTGCAGGCTGGAGAAGCTATCAGCAATCACTTAGACCCCGTAGCTAGATTGTAGCTGAATTTAAAAGAATAGGTGAAATAAATACAGGAAGAATTGCGTAAGGAAAAATTAGTAAAGTGGAAAAAGAACGAAGAGAAATGGGAAGTCGCCCTCTCACAGTAATTTCTAAAAGTGAGCGCCTATACAATACATTACGACGACGCATGCGCATGGTGTTCACGTGACATTAGCGCCTCTGTTGTTGGTCCCGCCTCGTTGTCGTCGACTCTCGAAATCTATTAATCACTGCCTCAATTTACACTCGCAGCACGAAAGCCGTGAACAAGAACAATTTCGAGGCGACAGGTACCAGTTTTAGACAGAAAAAAACATGTACACGGTACAGTGTATAGTTTATTTCATTTCATTCAAGTGATCTCGTTATTATATTTGCAGATTATGCCTGTACTGTTAGCCAAGACTACGGGTCATCACATGGACGCCTATTATACAAAAAACTACACAAAACAATGCTCACGAATACAGCCGACAGAATAATAAAGAACAGCACACGCAGTAAATATTTCAAAACATACAAAACACAATAAACGGGCCATCTGTTTTCTTTTTGGCGAGGACAGAAAAATCAATTTCAGTGCAAATGATTAGTTTACTTCAACGCTCTTGCAGTCTAGACTGTCTATGTTTATGCTAGATGTCTCAATATATAGCGTTAATCAAAAAAGCAAGCCAGTGAACTATTCTATATCATTGTAGACTGACCAAGTAGTAATTTACAACACACATAAATAAGAAGCTATAAGCTACCGTACCACAGAGAAAACAACACATTAGTGCACCGGTCGGTATCAGGTTATTTTCTCGGCAGGCAAAGTCGATTGTGGATTTGCGGTAGGCCTATGATCACACCACCAATAAAGCGACAGCATGGCTGTCTTGACGTAACATGATAATCTGATAGTAGCTAATAAATGTAACGGAAATAGTGTTTACGGTGCTTTTATCACTGCGAGCGTTCACCCGGTTCATTAAAGAATGTTGCACATTGGCATTTTCGGACGATCTTCGCCATACACCCAATGTTTGAATTGCTGGGGGGTTGAAGGGTTGAACCCCTCCCTAACTGTTTTCTCAACCCCCCTAACACACTATCAAATTATGCACTAGAGGGGTCAGCTATATACTATATGCATACGATTTACATCACAATTATTTTGGTCGGGCTCCGACCGTCAAGAAGTTCGACCCCCAGCTAATTTTTCACAATGATTCATACACTGCAAATGGGCCATACACCAGAGATCTTGTATAAACTTACTAGGTCACATCAACGAGGTCATCATAGAGCATATAGGGTGTTTACACGATCGTGCAAATTATACCCCAATACTGACCCAGTCGGTTAAAACGATGGCTGACTTGAGTTGTGTATGCTATTGTAGATCTTATACATAGCTGTATAGCTTATTATCTCCGCCATGTGTGGACGTAGTGAACACTGGAGGAGATTATGAGATTCGTCCTTCTGTGCGTCCGTCTTTTCGTGTGTGTACACGATGACTCAGAAACGGTGGCGGTCTCCTGTGAATACTTCTACATTTTACAGTAGTAATGTTTAAATCACTTCACTTACGAGCGCCTTCTAGTTATAATTTATTATTAACTTTTATAGCTGATTGGGTTGGGTTTAATCCTCGCAAACTCAAAGCGCCGGGAAGGGAGCGAGCGGCCAGGCAGCAGTTCTGTTTGTGTGCATAAATCTTCTTCTTCTTCGTTAAGCTGCCAAACTCTCTCTCTCTCTCTGGCAGTCAGCAGCAGATGTGGCGGGCGTTGAAATAAACTGCATGCTGAGGTGAGGCCAGCTACAGTAGGTCTAGTGATCTAACTCGTAACAGATGAGTGCTGTCTTCTCTAGGCGCGCTTCCACGTACGAGTGATTGGAAGTTGAAACGTCCGTGCGGTACGACTAAAGTTGGCCTCACATCTGAAATTCGTATACAATCGAAATGAAACGCTGCGAACATTACAAACATTATAAAACACGAAAACATGGTCAAATACATAAGCACATAGGCATCATTCTGTTGTCACTTCGCTTTGAATTTGTTTCGTTTTCATCAATTGACTTATAAATTTATCGTCATATAAACAATGCAAATGTTAAAACAGTTTCAGTTTGTTTCGGCTGCGGAGCGTGCGCTAGAAGCGAGCAGAAATTTCAAGTTTCCGCGCCGACACTGTTGCTGCTACGTGGCGAAAACCAAAAAAAACTAGTACAGCTCCTGTTTATAATAGTAAAAAACCTATTATCCAAAATGGACAAAAAAATCCGGACTGGCAACGAAATCGTACGATTTAGACTTAGTTTTATCGCACATGTAGATGCGGCTTAATAGAAAAACGCTTGATCATCTTTGACGAGCGAATGCGCTGGCTGGTAGCGTGTGGAATGCACGTGAACGTCCAGTTTTCAGACAAACGCAGACGAAACAACGACGGACAGATTAACGCGTCTAGAAACTATAGTGAACTGAAAGTTAGAAAACCTATCGTCTAGTCGAGACTCGGCGAAAGGTTAGTTTTAAAACCGAGTATCAGTTTATCAGGTTTGTTAATTTCATGTAGGCCTAGTCCGAGTTTATAAGATAATCTGCAAGCTATAAGTACTGTTATTTTTTGTTGGGTTGGTGTGGCTTGCGCTGTTTAGCTCTGAGGACAGTTTTATATACTTATAAATGATTTTGTTCATTGTTTTGTTTTCAAAATGCACATCTTACCGAAAGGCGCATAAAAAGGAGATAGTAAGGATGGACCAAAAACGTCACACTTTACTTTTGAGCATATCTTCGCCAATTATTGACCGATTTTAATTTTTTTTCACTGGCACACTCGGCAGACCATTTGCGATAATGTGATTATTATATATCCCACCACACCGTAAATGCGTCTCTACACTATCTTGTAAAATATAAATGTAAGCAAAAACTAACCATAATAACAAAAATTTAGGTAAACAAAAAAACGCTTCAGACCAACATTGCGATAAATGATCCGTATGACACTAGACCGTTTTATACCCACACAGTCTAGTCTCATACAGACTATTCACTGCAATGTTAGTCTGAAGTGTTTTTTTTAAATTTTACCAAAATGTTTGTTTGTTATGCCTTATTATCGTTATGTATGCATATTTCATTGATATTTCACAAGGTAGTGTAGAGACGCATTTACGTTGTGGTACAATCTATAATTATCACATTATCGCAAATTGACTGGAAAGTGTGCCAGTGAAAGAATTTTAAAATCGGTGAATAATTGGCGAAGATAAGGACAAATGTAAAGTGGCACGTTTTTGGCCCACCCTGTAGATCAAGCACTGTAGCAGTTTTGCGAACAGTTTTCGAAAGGGTTTATTGCAGTGAAAAGAGCTGATGCAAGCAGTATTAAATTTTTTTCCTGCAGACCACTTTTTACTTCAACGATTGAGGCCAATCGTTTTAATTTCAAAACTAGCTGCCAGATTTCTCGGTTTACGATTCTACGTAAAACACGTATGCTTCATCTTACTACGCTCCATTCTGTGATTATCAGTGATATGTTCGTGGCATTACGTGTGCACTATGTGTTTTGCAAATTTGATTAGACGAGTTAATGTAGATATTTTTAAATCTTGTCATGTTGATAACTATACCTTAAAACACCCAATGTTTGTGAGTAGGCTAACAAAAATATCGAAAGTCAGAGAATTCGACAATCCAAAAGTTCGATAATCCGATTCGAACTGTCATTTTTGTGGTGGGGTTGTGGTGATGGTTTACGGTTTTAAAAATTTTGAGTTAATGATAAGGTTATAGTTACAGTTAGGGTTAAGGTTAGAAATTGGGGGAAATGGATTATCGAGGCATCGGATTATCGACTTATAATCAGAAATGTCGCTGTGCGATGATTGTCAGCGATGGCCGAAGTGACCGATGTGACCGTTTATACCGCCGTGGAAACGACGACATCAGAATTCAACCTTAATTCATCGAATGCGGCCACCGGTAATGATACCTTCACGGACGAGATGTCGTCAAAACTGCAATACGTCATCTGGGTTTATCTGCTTCCGGTCGTGCTGCTGGTGGGAATTGTGGGAAACGTCTTGTCGATCGTCGTGCTACAGAGCCGGGCGTTTCGTCACACCACTACAGGTTGATGACAGGCCGTTTGCGCAAACTGACCATTGGGCTACTTGTTCGCAAGAATAAACTAAACTAAAAACTCACTTGTTTTGTTCATCTTTCCCCCAGTTGACTGTAAAGTGACTGCAGTACCATTGGCATTTTTAACTTTAAATTTATTGTAGTTGAACAAACACTACCAATGCTGTCCATATTTTATATTAATATTTACTTTCAACAACTGCCCAGTGCTATAACACTGGGCCCCTGTAGGCACCATAGCTACCACGGATAAACCTAGAACAAACTGTTGATTTGGACCACTGTGACTTCTCTGTGCGTTTGTTATATAAATAATTATGCTTATTTGTCATTGAGTATATTTTGCTAAGTGTACGTGTTTCCGTCTTTGTGTCTGCATATACCTGGTTATTGACTTTTACTGGTGTGTAATTGCGTATCTCTTCTGTTACGTTGTTACTGTGAAGTTGTGCTTCAACTATAAAGTCATTGTTGTAAACGGCCCAGTACGACCTATGCATTTCACAAGGTAGTGTAACAACAGTAGTAAGGTGAGGTGGGCTAAACTATAGCCATTTACGCCAAGTTTTTTTTCATGTTGTTGGGTGCCAAAAATTGTCAAAATCGGCCAGAGTTTCACGGAGTTGTTAAAAAAAATAAAAGTGGCACGTTTTTTGAGACATGATGTAATAATAAACAAATATCTGATGTGTCAGGAGTCTATTTGCCTCTAACCGCAGTCGCAGACAGCATGTTTTTGCTGACCGGGGCGATGGAAATACTGGAGATTGCCGACGTCTACAACGCACGGGAGACGAACGTCTGGTCTTGTCGCATATACAAGGTTTATCTACTTTACTACTCAACCTTATCGTGTTTTCCAGTCTGTTCTTATGGCATCTCAATTACGATACGCACTTTCTGCTTGGTCTGAGTTTGCGACAGCCAATTTAATTAATAGAATGTAGTTTACCCTCAAACGGTTCTACATGTATGTTTGGGGTTCGTGTCGGGTGGCAGCTAACACCGTGTGATCTCATTTGGCAGGTGACGCTCCGTAGCTTTGTGATGAGTTTTCTATTAGGAGCTATAAACCGTCTTTACCCAATGTCCCTGAATGATATCCCTAATCGATCGGTTGATCCATTTCATAATATGAGGAAATCCAACTACGAGGTACACTAACTGTCCTTTTATAGGGTGTTTACACAATCCAGCAAACGTCCAGCATTAGTACGTGTATTTTGAATACATTTGCTGGAAGTTTGCTGGACGTTTGCTGGATCGTGTAAACACCCCATTACACTCAGCGTTCTGATAGCCTATGTGCACGTGGGTCCCACGGTTTTGCGTTGCTTGCATGTTTTAGTAATCTGCATTAGGGATCTTTTTATAGTCAGATTATTTTATATAGTCAGTCACCAATGCTTAGTTTCCTTTTTACGTGCGTTTGACACAGATTATTAATAGAATATTGTGCTACTGTTTTGTTACAAGGTTGTGCACTACTCGGCCGGCGATGCATCAATATGGATGCTGGTCGCTTTTACCTTCGACAGGTAAGGGCAGTAAGAAATTTCAGCTTTCTTAAGCCCAAATTTCATTTCGCCGGCTTTTACCGAAACTTCCCCGCGGGGAAAGTCGTAGAAACAAATCATGAAAGTCGCAAACACAAACAATCTCGACATGTCGAGATGATTGCGACAAAGTCCGTGTCAAGTCCGCACGAAAGTCGGCGTAATGGAATTTGAGCTTTATCATGCAAAACGGTAAACTACAAGAAACGTAAAGTCCTTCCGGAGTCAAGGCCCAAAAGGCGGCGCTGATCTTCGTTTCCTTAGCTTCTCTCAGCCAGACACCAGTTTTTACACTGCGAGACCACGGATACGGAGCCAGTGCATCGCGCGGTGTGCCTGTTTACGTGTCAGCTTTCGCTGGTACTCACTGCGCCTACCCGCAGAAGGATGGCCAGGCTGAGTTGACTTTACATCCAAGTACTAACTATATTAACCGGGCCCGGCGTTAACTAACTTCGTTGATGCGACGAAAGACGTTGCCGACTTACACCACCTGTAAACAAGCGGTAAACCCGAAAAATATGTCGGCCTAGTGCCGTTGTACTATGCGGCCGTCTGCCTATATAGCTGCACAACCTTAACCCACTAATTTGCAATCTTTTACTTTTTTAAACTAAAAATTGCTACACAGCTTACTTTTGCCAAAGGGAATAGTCATAATTTACGCCAATTTTGGGGTTTTCGCGCATTTTCGTTTTTGATTTAGAAGCCCGTGAACGCGACAGACAAACGGACGAAACCCGTATTGTGGTTTATTAGGACGGACAAACAATACTCTAGTTACATAAATACAAAAAGTGGTGTAAATTGTTCAACATTTTGTGACCATCTGTGACGAAAGAATATTGACGGTTTGTAATAATATTTAGTGCTGCTTTCGTTTTTTGTTGGCGTTACAAATTTTGCTCAATCAGACGCGCACTTTTTGTAAAGTTTTTACTGTCTCCGTTCCGAGGAAACAAAGATTGATTGGATTAATAGCTGAATGCAGGAGCAAGCGAATGAGTCGCTGATTGGTTTGTTAATTGTCGCAGGTTCGTGGCGGTGTGTTTTCCGCTGAGCAAACGTCGAGTGTGTCGTTGGAAGCGTGCAGTCGTCGCGTCGGTCACCATCCTGTTTCTGTCCCTCGTCAAAAACCTTCACGAGTTCTGGACGCGCGGTCCCGTGTACACGCGCACAGGAGAACTGTATCGTATCTGCGGCTCGCAGCTGCAGTACCAGTTCTTCCTGGACTACGTCAGGCCGTGGCTCGTACTGGCCCTGGTTATGGCTGTCCCGTTTGTGCTGATCCTCGTATTTAACTGCTCGATCGTGCACGGACTGATCAACGCAAAGCGGGTTCGGGATCGGGCCGTATCCGTTTTCGACGCCACCGCGACCGGAACCAGAAATCGATCGCCGAGCTCTGCCATCAGCGGTTTTCGTCAGACGACCTTCATGTGTCTGGGCATCTCTTTCACGTTTCTGATCTGCATCGCTCCGAGTATTGTCCTGCTGATCGGCAAGCCGTACTGGAAGCATCGCACCAACACGGCGTACAACATCTCGAAGGCGATCGCCAACTTCCTGGTGTTCGTCAACCATTCGGTAAACTTCTTCCTCTACTGCGTCACAGGGCAAAGATTCCGTGACGAGCTCGGAGCCATGTTGACCTGCCAGCAGCAGAGACGAGGCAGCGCCGCCGCTATCCCAATCGAGCCCCCGACTCCTAGATCGTTTCACGGAGTACTAAAGCTGCAGTAGAAATACACGTGACGATACGATAGTTCATTATCATCATTATCGTCATCATCATTATCTCGAGCAGTGGCTTTTATTCATATATATGTAAAAAACTTACCAGTTTACAACTGTGTGTAAGGACGATGTGATGAT
>Ga0209367_1002764_pt1 | contig 23431 bp, 15 predicted proteins | sample WorMetLIZISLAND2_FD_187412 | JGI IMG/M metagenome (GOLD analysis project Ga0209367, IMG submission 187412) | Marine gutless worms symbiont microbial communities from Max Planck institute for Marine Microbiology, Germany - Olavius geniculatus... ... | reverse complement strand
GTTACGGAAGGTGGGGACCTTGGTACAGCTGACTGGGGTTGCCTAGCCGGCCGCTGCGCCAGCCTGTGTCTGCAGGCTGCACACGGTGGCCGTGCGGCAGGCGGCTCTGGTTAGTGACGAAAGCGCATTAGAGGCGTGTTTGCGATGATGCGCTATACAAATTGACGACCTTTACCTTTTACCTTTACTGCAACCGTATATCCGGGCCTATTCGGACACATTGCATGTCACGCATTAACTGCTCAGTCGGATTCTTTCACACCATATAAATTCATACAAGAAACCTGGAAACACCCGTGCACTTACGGCGACTTACCTGCTTTTTTATCTGTCCCATTGCTATAGCATAGCATGGTACAGATTATAAAATCACTTATATCATTCTGTCAGTCTGACTGTAGTCACTCCTACGGCAGCAATTTTGATTCGATCTTGATGAAATTTTGCACAGTGATTCGGGGCCCGAAAGATAAGATCGAGTTTGTTTGGGATAAAAATCTGATAACTCTTTCCATTATTTTACCCCAATTTCAAAAAAGATGCATTAGGCCTACGGGGACTTCAAAGCGGTATTTATATATAACTCGGTCCCCGTAAAAGATAATTGCGCGCTGTGTTTACCTACCCCCTATTTTCAGGGTCGGGCAATCTAACGGTGTTATTTAAATTTACCCCCTATCGACCACTGTTGCCATAGCAACCATTCAAAAATTGCGAAATTTTGCACTACAGCCAATGGAGATGGTGTCATTTGAGTTTCTCCCCTGCCGACCCGTGTTGCCATTGCAACGAATTTTTGGACAAAATTGACTACAACTCTGCCCCGGTGAAAAATAATTGCGCACTGTTTGCACCTACCCCCCTTATACGGAGCTGCTAGGCTATATAGCGTGACAATGGGATAGATACATCGTTTCACAGAATGTATTTTTAGTAACGTTCAAAAGTGAAAGCAGTACGCCGCATATCTAAAATAATAGGACAAAAACACTTAATACTGTTTAGGTTTTATAACAAACTAGAAAGCAGTCAGAGACCGCACACCTCCGCCAAGGCAATGTTGTTCGCTAGGTAACAGCACCATCTTCGGTTTGTCAGCGGTTTCCCTTATGCCCCATTGAAAGCAATGGTAACGAAAATTTCAAAGTGATCCAGAATCCAGGATTCCTTCTGGATCATCCCCAAAATTGAATCACTGGTAGTTTGTGCCATTCCCGACATACCCTCAAAATTTCCGAAAGATCCGTCCATAACGTTTTGAGTTATCTTGCTGACACACAGACAGACAGACAAAGTCTGGCAAAAACATTACCTCCTTAGCGGAGGTAATCATAACTATCTCCATCATTTGCTTTGTTTTGTTGTTGCCCGTCCACAATATGTGCTAGCAATAGTCCAGTTATTGCGTGCTATATCAGTTGCAATGGATGGCATCCGGTCGGGCCTTCAGTTTTGTCACTGTTTATTGCACAAATTTTGTAATAATTGTGTGTTACCTTCAAATTATTTCTTCTCATTTTCGTACCTCCATAACAAAGAGAAACAACGATGACATTGACGTTATGTCTGCTGCTGTTGATGATGATGATGTTGCTGCTGTGCAGTAACGTGGCTGATATCCACGACGTGCTCGAAGTGTTCGTTTACGATGAGAATCCGGACAAGAAAGTCGACTTCCTCGGAAAAGTTGCCATTCCGCTGCTCCGCGTCTGTTTTACTTATTTATTGTATCTAGCGATAAGTCATCTGTTATCTTTAACGATAAATGATTTTTAAATTTATCAACCACAACAACAAAGCAGCGTAGTCGCTATCAACAACGACGTTTTAGTCACTGTCAAAAATGATACAGGAGAGAAATATGTTAATAATAAAAAAACACAAAAAATATAAAATATTGGCTTAAAGTTTTAGTGCAGCAAAGTCTTTTTCAGATGCTTGTAAGCAGCACAGCATTCTTCACGCTGTGTCTGAAAGACGATTAGACACTGCTGGCATTTATCGAGCAAAATTGTGTACATGTGTAAACTAGAAATATGTTCTGTGGAACGAGGTATCTGTCCCATTGCCACGCTATAGCTGCCGCGTTTCAGCGTTTGACGCTCTTACGGACCTACATGTAAATTAGAGCAAAAAAAACTTTCACATGCGATAATTTCGCCCAAAACCATTTTTGCCGTTTTCGAGTGTTGACTCATATTGCCCTTACATAGCTTTGTAAAGTGTGAAAGTTCTTTGCTCTAATTTTGGCTTTTTAGTCGATTTTTCGTCAAAATTTTTGGTATTTGATTTTATGACAATAATTGTATTCACTGTTTACAAAATACCTCGGGACGGGTAATGAACGTTGGTGGAAAAAAACTAAGCACACATAACATTTTAATACCAACTGTGCTGCAGCCAATTTTGTTTTTGAATAATAACGGTTGGTTGCCATGGCAACAGGGGTCGTTAGGAGATAAATTTAAATGAGACCTTAGAATAGCGCGGACCCGAAAATAGAGGGGTAGGTAAAACAGCGCGCAATTATCTTTTACAGAGACCGAGCTATAGTAAATTTAGTCCAAAAATTCGTTGCCACGGCAACAGGTGTCGTTAGGGGGTAAATTTAAATGACACCATCGGATTGCACAGGCCTGAAAATAAAAGGGTAGGTAAAACAGAGCGCAATTTACAGGGACCGAGTTATAATCAGTTTAATCCAAACATTCGTTGCCACGGCAACATGACATGTGTCGTTAGGGGCTAAATTTAGATGACACCATCAAATAGAACGGGTCCCATAATAGGGGGTAAGTGAAAACAGCACGCAATTATCTTTTACAGTGACCGATTTATAGTCAAGTTAGTCTAAAAATTCGTTGCCATGGCAACAGAGGTTGTTAGAGAGTAAATTTAAATGACACTATCGAATAGCCCAAGCCAGAAAATATGGGTAGGTGAAAACAGTGTGCGTGTGTTTTTTACGGGGACCAAGTTACACCACTTTGAAATTTCCATTGGCTGAAATGCAAAATTTTACATTTTTGCATGGTTGCTATAGCTACAAAAGGCAATCGGGGGTGAATTTGAATGGCACCATTAAATTGCCCGACTCTGAAAATAGGCGGTAAGCGAAAACCTTGCGCAATTATCACAGGTTTATTTATTGTGGTATAAGAACATTCCCATTGAAAATGCATTGCGGGGGCAAAAATTGGAACAATATGGGGGAAGGGGCTATTGGATTTTTACTTCAAACAAACTCGATCTTACTCTTCGGGCCCCAAATCACAGTGCAAAATTTTATCAAAATTGAATCAAAATTGCGACCGTAGGAGTGTTTACAGACAGAGTAACAGAGTGACGCAAGTGATTTCACAATCTGTCCGCTGCTATGCTATAGCAATGGGACAGATGATTATGCGTTGTGCCGCATTCAATAGCGCCAGCAGAATTTTTCTTTTGTCGAAAAAATAATCCCACTTTCCTCTGTTTTATTCCACGCGACATTTGTTACTTTTAATGCCAAACTTTAATTCATGTGATGTAGATATATAGTTTCCGTTTTTCGTACAAAAATTGGCGGCGTGGTGTCACTGGTGTGGGTCGTTTAAAGGTTAATGTCGAGGTGGCAGATCTTGCTACTGTACGTAGCCTATGGTATATGGTAGATTGTGGCTGGCGAGGCTCGTTGGTATCAGCTGAAAGACTTGTCGTTGAATTGTCGAGTGAAAGGATGCATTCAACTCGAGATGGACGTCGTCTTTAATAACGTACGACGTCGTCATCATCACCTATCATCATCTGACATCATCGTTATCATTGCTCATTCACTGTTCATATTCGTCAGTAATGTGTAATCAATTTTACTGCGGTTTACGGAGCGGCGATACTTGTAGTTTACCTTTGATGACGATTTTGTTAAGCACTAAATTTTCGTACTAATAAAATAATGTCGTCGTTTCAATCAGGAAAAAATTATCGACACTCAGAATTGGCTAAATTATATACGATATTAGTTTGCCGGTGTTTTGCTGTATTTGTGCTCACTGTCTGAAACAAAACTTACTTCAGTATAATAAAACAACAACCGAAGATGTCGGTTCGGTACTGCCGTGATATGCGGCCATCCACCTAGCTTTACACTGTAGTGACACTGCGCAACCTTACTCCTAACTTTAACTCTGATTTTTGGACTGAAAATTGGCACACTGGCTACTTCTGCCCTGGGGGACATCACACCATCTTTAGTTTTTTCTGCGTCTTTTTGTTTTCGAGTTAGAAGTCCGTATGCGATGGACGGACGGACGAGTAACACCCGTGTTGCGGCCTGCTGTGTGTTCCATACTGTAGATAGGTAAGTAAGTAAGTAAGTAATCTTTTATTAAACAACGGTCAAACGCCATTGCAAAAACAGAACATAACAGAGCATAATCGTTACAATATCGATAAGAAAAAAAAGAAAAGAAAAAAAGAAAATAAAATGAAATGAAATACGGTAGAGCTAAAACAGATCTACATGCAAAATCTAATATGCATCAAGAACAAATATCGCAATACAAACGAACGTTTGTACAAGTTATAGTGGCACTGAGGCAAAGCAAAAATACAATTGGTGGCCCTGAGTTTGATAGGTAAAATCTTTTCCGGAGGTAATAACTGGTGAATACAGTGATCCTTATTATTAACCATTTTATGAAATAGATGCTCATCTGCCTCATGCCATAAAACAGACAAACGTCTCAAATCACAGCTGTAGCCCCAGCGGAAAGCTTTTTTGAAAAAAGCATCAAGTTTAGCTATTAAATCATTACTAAGAAATCCGCAGGTGTCATCTAGTACCTGTTTCGCTGTGTTTTTACTCGTGCGTGTCTGTTTTTCTGTGGACATGTATAGTTCAAAGCCGCTGTGAGAACTTTCAATCCGCGTGAAACCCAGTTCACTCGCCTCCCCGACAAATTCCGTGTCTCGGTCAGACACAGGCTTCATAATTATTCAGTACACACGCATACGTTCTGTTTACTGGATCTACTATTATGCATATTAGCATATATGTTCGAGTATTAAGTTTAACTACATTTTTTCCATTTTGTTTTAACTAACTTTCAGAATAGCCAATATGAAATTTTTGTACCGTGCGATGACTTGTTTTTGCTATATATTGCGCACTACAAACCCAAAATGATGATGTTGATGGCCAAAGCATTGTGAGCAGAGTGGACTGTTTTGACGTGATTGTGGCCCGCCATAGCCAAGGGCCGCCATAGCCACAGTGCCATAGCCATAGCCAGGGGCCACCATAGTTAGGGTTACGGTAGGGTTAGAACCCCACTAGCCGTAACCCTAATGCTAGTAGCCTATAGGAAAGTGTGCCATTCGTACCATCGATTGTGGGATTGTGGCTATGGCGGCCCCTGGCTATGGCGGGCCGTCATCTTTGACGTTTTGCGTTAAAGCATATAGCCTACTTCTGTAATTTCAGTTCATCGCTCCGTTTCCGCTCGGCAACTTCCAGTTACGCTCGGTATCCTCGACTGTCATTCACCGTTCCGCTTCTGCCATTTCACACTTCGGTTCGTTCCTTCAAAAAGCTCTGATATGATGACCTTCTGAACTAAAAATTAGCACAACGGTTACCCCTGCCTTGCGAAACTTTACACAATTTTGGTTTTCATGCCTTTTTGTTTTCGAGTTAGAAGCCAGTACGAGACAGGGTGGCAAACGGACGGAAGGACAAGAAGATCTGTAATGCGATCTATTAAAACGGCCTCATGTATAACTGATTCGAAGTGGCATCGGTATGTGTAAAGGAACGTGCGAAACAATGGAACTCAACTGAGATGTAATGAAACGAAACGAAACGAAATGGAATGTAGTAAAATGAAAGCCACAGCGCGCAGCTTTTATTTTAGTTTATTTTATTTCTGTCGTTAGGTGATGAAACGTAACGTGGCTCGTCTGACAAAGATCGTTCAAGCAGCTCAACGTGCAATCAACGGCGTCATTGACTGCCTCGAATGGCGCTCCAAGTTTCGCAGCACACTGGCGTTCGTGGTAGGCCACTGAACAGGACAGTTCTTTTATTAGGCAGGCCGCAGGAGTCCAGCGATTTCGTCTGGATAGACACATTTTTCTTCGTAGCGTGGTCTGTGTATTGTACGTGTCCAATGAAGAAAAGATTTTTCGGGTTGAGCCCTTTAGCCAAGTGCAACTTGATGTTGCCACCTGGGGAATACAGTCAAGGAATTGGGCGGGCAGCGATTCCGTTTTTTATTTAATTACTTTGGTTCTTGTTATTGTTGCTGTTGTTGGTAGTGGTGCTGTTACTGTTACTGCTGATTATGACCAGGGGCCTATAATTATAATTATAATTATAATTATAGACTTTGGCGCTAATTTTTCATCATAAAAATTAAGGGGATCGAGTGGGGTTTAGGCCCTGGGGGAAAGTTGGTATACTTAGGACGTATATTACGGTACATTAACTTTCTAACATAGACCCGAAATGTCTCAAAATCGACGACTTTTGCAACAGTGCAAACAGACATCGGTTGAGGAATGATCGAGTTCTTTATACGAGGCATAACGTAATGCGTCTGCAATGTATTGCAGCATAAATGTAAAAAAACGTTCCTGGAAAAATAAAAAAAACGTTAAAAAACGTAAAAAAACGTGGCAAGAATAAAAAACGTTTAAAAACGTTGAATAAAAAACGTTGGCCATAATGTGTTCAGCTTCTTGCCTAATGCCTAATGCTGTAAGTGCAGTATACCTGGAATTATAGTTTAGATAAAGAGAACTTCATTTAATTTTAATTCAGCTGTGTGGTCATAAGAGAATAGCATTAAACTAACTAAATATACTAGTTAAAACATTTTATTTAGTGTATTTGGACTAACTACAGCACTATGACTTATTAATTCGTTTCTGTGGTCCCAAAAGTGCTTCACAAAGCTTTCGATGTGATTTTCAGTGCACGTTTTTTAAAAAATAAAAAAAACGTTGAGCAAAATAAAAAACACGTTAAAAAACGTAAAAACGTTGCAAGAATAAAAAACGTAAAAAAACGTTTTTTACATCTATGTATTGCAGTAATGCGGCGCTCGGCTGCGTTGTGTCAGGTATTCAGTTCGGTGGTGCTGTGGTGTGAGGCGTTTATGGTTCCAGTCGTTCTACTGCTCGTGTTTCTCGCAACTTTTTTCATTCAACGACTCCAGCGCGACCTGCAGGGTACCGCTGTTAACTCGGATAATGACGCCGAGGTATATCGCCGAATAAATTATAACGTAGAAATACAAGACGATAAAAGAAGACAAAACCATTTTCGAAAATGTTGTACGGAATGTTTTTTTTGGTTTTACGAGGGTCGTTCCATAAATAAGTTTACAAAATGGCGCCATTCCATTAATTCTTGAACTAGGAAAAATCCGAAATATACTTTTTGTAGGAAATTTAATTCTCAGTACCAGATGTAAGCTTTATTATGATGACGTCACTGTGACGTCGTTTGTAGACATTAAATAAGGCGACGTTGCCACTGAAATTGTCCCGTAACGAACAGATGCTATTTTGTTTGTTTTGTGTGCAAAAAGACTCAATGCAAATCAGATTCACTCTGAAAGTCATCCAGTACATGGCGACGGGTGTTTTACAACGCGAACAGTACACGTTTGGTGTAAAGAAAATGATAGGTGGACAGAAATTTGCATAAAATGCGGTTGTGCGAGCAGTCGTTCGTCAGTGGCTGGAACAGCTGCCAGCATCATTCTCTGCATCGGGCATTCAACAGCTTGTTGACAGATGGGACAAATGTTTGAGCAAACTCGGATGATATGTTGAACAAGAAATATTTTCGACTGTGACCAATCTAATGTACTCCTCGCGTGCATTATTTTCTCCTGTATTCTTTTAACTGCTTTTTAGTTCCTTTTTTCACACCGCAAATGACGTCATCGGTCACGTGACCATTCGACTCCCGGGGGTCGTCTTCCTATCGGTGGTCTATAGTGACGATGCGTCTATCTAGCGCAGTTATGGAGATATGGCGCATCAAAGATAATGGGGTCACGAGTTTGACCTTTTGGTGTCACGTGACGTCATCGGTCACGTGAACACTTGACTTTCGGGGGTCCACTTCCTATCGTTGGTCCATAGTGACCATGCGTCTATCTAGCACCGTTATGGAGATATGGCCGTTTGAAGTTCTTCCAGGAAGGTTCTTTCAGGAACAGGGGTAAGTCGTTGGTCGGTCGTCGGTCGGTCGGTCGATCCTCAATATTACACTGATACTCTTTTTCGCTACGTTGAAAATGAAGCATTAATGTTTAGCGTTTAAAGAAATGACATTAACTTGTTGAATTTAATTGTTTTTCCTTTGTTTTCTGTGCTGTTTTTCACCTGTGAATTCGATACATTACTGGTGTGGAAAATAATACACAAATACACTGTGTTCTATTAGCAGATGACGTCACAATAATGACGTCATCGTGAAAAATTATTTTGCTTATGTGCAGAATTAAATTCCTTACAAAACGCATATTTTGGATATTTTCTATTTTAAGTATTAACGGTATGGCGTAAACTTATTTATAGAACGACTCTCGTATTTCACACCTATCCACGTCACGTCGAAACGTTTTGAGCTAAAACATTCGCAAGTAACGTTTTAAAAGACTTTTAGCTTGCAGCCACAGTCGATATTTAAACTTACTACCACATACAACGACAGTGACTTCGTTCTTTGAACACTGCAGTTAACCATAAATTTTCGCACGAAATGAGTTCAGCGACTAAAGCTCATTGACAGTTGAAGTCTTACTTCATAGCATTAAGATAAACCGCCGGTTTCTGGTGCTTGGGGGTTAATGACACGTAAACTGCTATACTCGGAATTCTGGAGGCTGAAGTTTTCCCCTTTGGGGTTGAATAACGGTAATCTTTTTGGAAAAGTCTTGCAGGCGGTATCGAACGAATTAGATATTTTGAAGCATACACAGAAATCTTAATTGTCTGAATTTGTGACGTTTTTCAATTGTGTAATGCATTTAGACCTCTCGTATGCGGCATTCTGCTTTTCTCGCAAGTTATTAAAACCTATCCATTACGTACTGTATTCTGTACGTGACGTATACAGACGATTGCTGCAGAGCTTGAACACTGGGAGATTGAAGATACTAAGGTACGCCTAACGATAATGATAGGCGTAGTCTTTATAAAAGCAGTCAACAGACTCACCGCTGTTAAACACAATGCACAAAAATTGACGAGCTAAAACAACTTTTAGGTCGACTCAGCCTTCTACCCTCCGTGGGAGGGTAAAATGAGTAGTAACTCATTTACCTGGGTTACGGAAGGTGAGGACCTTGGTACAGCTGACTGGGGTTGCCTAGCCGGCCGCTGCGCCAGCTTGTGTCTGCAGGCTGCACACGGTGGCCGTGCGGCAGGCGGCTCTGGTTAGTGACGAAAGCGCATTAGAGGCGTGTTTGCGACGATGCGCTATACAAATTGACGACCTTTTCTTTTTTTAACTGAAACAGTCCTTGTACAATACACGATACATAAAATTGCACTCATCGGTATTATTTATTTTAGAGGGACGTGTAGCGTCGAGATTTAGGCTCATTTTTAGTTTTGATGTTAATCAAAATAAATGGATTAAAAGGTGAGTTTGTGTGGAGTGTTGAGCTTTAAGGCAGCATCTCTGAAAACCTCCGCGACGTCGGCTAGTGCGACAGATGTTACCGTAAGGTGGCGTGTGTGTCCGAGTGTCCCAAATTATCTTTCTAGTTTGAGATCGGCTCCAGTGCAGTGTCAAATGGAAGCCAACGAATTGTTGCTGCCAAATGTCGTCTCATTCTGTCCAGCAGTTTTAGCAGATTACAGGTAAGAAGAGAATTGTTTACACAGTCAGGTAGGTGTGATGCAATACAGGAAGAGAAGTCGAAAAGCGTCGTGGAAAAGTTTCAGACGATACAAGACGTCTGTCTGCAAGTGCAGGAGTCAATGGACGTCGTCGCTTCGCTCTTTGAACAAGTCGAAAAGTCAGTAGGTCCTACAAGTTTAGAACTCGTACCAACGGGTATTTGTTTATCGGATTTTTCTGTGCTCATAATTATCTCCTCGCTTTATAGTTTCCGTCTTGTTTTATTTTTCGTTAGTTTTCCTTCCAAGTCTGACTTGCTGCTCTAATGATCTCTGCTACTACTTGATATTTCCTTTTTATATCCCGGCGATTATTTCATTTTTGTCGCGCCAGTTCTGTTGAAATAGTCAAATTAGTTTTTATTAGTTTATGTGCTAGCCTACATAAAACTAGCAGCTTTCCTGTTACTTTTTAGTGCATATTACAGAATGGTTCAATAAAGAGTAAGCCCCCAATTCTTGTCATAACTGCATCATTCATAACGTCCCAAACGCGTTGCTACACTACCGTGTGAAACGCCGCCAGTTTTAAAATAAGCGAGTTACGGGTAACTTCCAGTACACAAAATAAACGTTTTTTTCAAGTTTGCCATTGATGTGGTTAATGAAAGAATTTTGAAAATCGGATAGTACGTGATGACGTTATAAATGAGCGAAGCATCACCGGCCATGTGCGATCGGTTACGTGATGGAAAATGGCGTGGTGGTTGTCGTGGCTAGCTGTCATCGCACTGGCCGTAACGACGTTGATCCTGTACGTGCTACCAGTGCGCTGTGCCATCGTCGCCTTGCCGGAGCGTCACCTGCCATATGTGATCACAATATAGTGCATTGTATCGTGTCTATGCGACAGCCTGCTGACGTGGAAAGTCGCGTGGTTGTCGTGGCTGGCAGTCATCGTACTGGCCGTCACGACGTTGGTCCTGTACGTGCTACCAGTGCGCTGTGTCATCGTCGCCTGGGCGCTCATCAAGTTCACCGTCAAACTGCGACGTCCTGACGCGGTCCACCACATCGGTCTATTCGACTTCCTCACCAGACTCCCCTCAAACACAGAGCTGGTAGGCTAGGTTATATGTAGGCCACTAACTTATCCTATAGTTTACCATCACACGGCCTTAGCGTATCATATAGGCTACACGCCGCATATAACTTCATAGTAGTGTGAAACTGTTTACAAGTATGGTTTAGGGTTTAAGTTAGGAGCATGGTCAGGGTTGGGGTTCTGATGATAACTCCAACCCTAACCCTAATCACAAACCGTAACCGCAATATGAACAGAAAATGTTTTTTACTGCCATAAAGTGATTGTGATACGCCAATATGCGAAATTATAAAGGCGTCTATCAGAAGATGGGACATTTCATTTTCACGAAACTGGTTTCCTACTAGGCCTAACAGTCAGAGACGTGCACGAGACTTTTTTGGGCCAAGACTGAGACTTTGAGCATTTTGTCTGATACGAGACCCGAGACGAGACGAAACGGTCTTGGGACAAAGATGCCGAGACTAAAACCACATCAGAGTCAACAACAGGTACACAGTGTATGTTAAAAGCGATTATAGGCAGTTTTAGGTAGTGTCAAACAGTTCTGACGTTTTCGAACAGAGGCATAACCTACTGTTGACACTGTACGTACAGATGGCGTATCGAGAACTGACGCCTGGCATCGTCGACAAAAAGAAGAAACCATGATCACGACGATGACGACGACGACGACAGTAGAGCGTGCATAACAACCAGGCTCTCTTGCTTATGTGGTGTTGTATTCTCGAGTATAGCCAGAAATTCGCTCAACTGACTCGAGGCCTAAATAATACACAGTAAGATGAAATTAGACTTGACCTGGTTACGTTACATTTTGGTTCAATGACACTGTGTCATTTTCGTTTAATAAATACATTACGTATCTCATCAGTCTGGTGACGGTTGCACGTCATGTCATATCGTATGTCTTGGTTAAATGTGAAAACAAAATAAAATAATAAACAAAATAAAGAAGTCATGTGCAGTAAACGTTTTATTGTTGTAAGCTCCTATCTGCAACATGCGTTCAAAATGCTAAAATGTTTCGCAAGATTTTCGCAAATGGTGACGCGAACATCTTCAGGGGCGTCGTCGTGGCGGAAAAGAAGGCAAATGCTCCACCCATCATGAAATTCTCTTTTCGGTAAAAAAAATTTCCTCCAAATATACGATATTTCAGGCTGGAGACATTTATACCGGTAGACAAAATATTTCGAGCATCCATAATCCCATCCGTAGGAAATGTACAGACATCTCTTAAGTACACAAAGTTTCAACTTCAGATTTAACTGCAATACTTGAGGTACTGTTTTACGAAAAAGAATCGTTACGTATGTTAGATACTCCCAAGATTAGCTCAGTTTTACACTACGAAGCCTAAATAATGAAACAGACAGAACAAATATAAATTCTGCAGCACAACACATTACAAACAAAAAAAACAGTTACAACATTACATGCCATTAGTACGATCATTATCAAATACAACTTTTATATTATACACGCCTACTCTGTATAAAATATAATATGTGGCTGTATGAACATTAGCAAAATTAACAAAGTTGATCAACAGCGAGCTCGGTTAGTTAGTGTAGTCGTAAGTTAACTTTTTGAACTACAGTGCAAACGCTTCCCATTCGCAGCCAAACAAGGTGAAGCAAAATACATAAATAAAATGAATATCTGAAAAGCACTTAATGTTTTCTGTTTCAGATATAAAAGATCAATATCAGAGAAACCAGCGTTTTATTTAGGCATAGTTGGGGAGAGCACTAACCAAATAACCAGTTAGGCCTACGCCTTGACAAAAAGCACTAATACCAGGATGCCATAAGACAAAATTACTGGTAGCCACACTGTACAGGGCGGGCCAAAAAAATTTCCAACTTGTTTTTGTCAGAAACTTATCAAATCTCCACCAAATTCGATAATTTTTGGCACACAGATGGCCAAGACGATAGAATTATGTTAAGGTACACTCGTTTTCCACGTCACCTAATTTATGTCAAAACACTACCGTGTAAAATGCAGATGCTTCAAATTAAGCGGTAATGTAACATTATGCGGTGATTATCAGTATCAGACTGCTCATCTTTTCATTATCAATTCGACAGAGGGCGCCATGTGATTTAATAATTTCATGGTATTTAATATTTTATGCTGAAAAAAATACCAGATAACAAAATCGCTGGCTGATGAGCTCGAAACAAATCTAATCCATGAATGAGTGCTGTGCAGTTTGATCAGTTGATCGTTAATGCCGCTATCAGCATTAGTGTCTAAACGCATTATCATTATCACGTCTAAACCATTGTGTACACTTAGAATAAAAATTCCGATAATTTGGAAGCAAGTTGTTACACAAACTTATAATTCTGCTAAATAAATACATTTTAGTTCATTTATTGTGTGCTTAGTTAAGTCGTTAGAACTTTTACGGGCACAACAACTCAGCAATATGCAACAATTCGGAGCATCTGTTTTTAACACGGTAGTGCATTGACATAAATTAGGTGAGGTGGAAAATAAGTGTACCTTACATAATTCTATCGTCTTGACCATCTCTAAGCCAAAAATTATCAAATTTGGCAGAAATTTGATGAAGTTCTGACAAAAACAAGTGGGAAAATTTTTTGGGCCCACCCGAGCAAACCACTCTGGCTTTCAGAAGATCAAGGACTGGATAAACAATGGAACGCAATTAAAAACAAATGTACGGTGTTGGCCAAACTCATAGCCAAGCCGTCTAAAGAAAGTAGGACCAAGAACAAGTATAACAGAGCCCCGTTCCCCATACCCAACTCAGTCAGGAGTTGAGGAACCCCCTCACCCAAAATGATAAAAATGCATCATCCATTTTTTTATCTAGTTGTATTGTGTAAACGGCTTATTTTTGAGGCATTTCTGTTAATGTGGCCAACAATGTATAGTCGAACTTGTATAAAACTACGGATTGGTCTAAAATGTAAGCCATATACATGTACTTTCACACTTACCAACTTCAGCGTAAAATACCGACTGATTTTCAAAATGCATTGAACTCACCACCAGACAAAGCAGTAAATTTGCATTAGAATAAACACACAAAATCTCACCCACCTCAAGTAATGTGTTGCTACAATACCTTGCAAAACGTATTCAAGGACTGACAGAACTGTGATCAAATGGTCACAAAACCTTGTCACTTGGCTGCTGTGTTAATATGTAACAATCTTTATCAGCTAGCATTGAACACTAAACATCAGTTATATACCGGGTGGCGCTAAAAAACGTCCCAAACTTTGCATAATTATAATGGCGCGTATACTTTACAGTGATAAATTTCTTTCTGTACATTTGTAGACCAATATGTACTTTTATTTGCTTATAAATTTCACTGACCTCACTTATGACACCACTGAGTGTCGCTTAATGACGTAAAGCAAGTTAAAAATCCAATTATGTAAAGACAGCATTCCATTACATCGCATCAAAGCAACTCAAAATTTTCTTTGACACAACACGCCCGATTTCGTCAGCTCACAGAAATGGAAATCACATTCAACAGATTTAAATCCACTGCACTACTCAGTCTGGGATACCTTGCAGCATAAGACAGCCATAATCAAAAAAACCGTACAGCAGTCGGAAAAGCGTCTAGCAACCGTGGCACAAAAAGAATAAAGAACGTATTCAGCACTTTTTCTGCTGATCAGTTACTGACGATTCGGCCTACGTACGAGCGGCAACGGAAATGATGAACCGCTTGCAAAAATTGCTTCATGGCGTGTAACGCTATTTTATTTGTATCACGGCCAATACAGCAGTGTTTTGGGCGAAAATTCCTACACATATTCATTGACTTTTGGTCATTACATAAATGTTTTGCGTTGATTCATTTCGACCACTTGGCTGAATTACACATGCAAATGTTCGGGACAATTTTTTTGCGCCACCCGGTATTCTGCACCAGTTAATACTCGGTAATGTAATACGTATTGCAAAAATGCACTATACACAGCAGATCGAATCTGAACCAAGTCATATCAGACAACTCTACATCATCTACACATCTACATCAGACTTTATCGCACTTAAAGACCCGTAAAAGGTGAAGGTAAAGGTCGTCAATTTGCATAGCGCATAGTCGCAAACACGTCCCTAATGCGCTTTTGTCACTAACCAGAGCCGCCTGCCGCACGGCCACCGTGTGCAGCCTGCAGACACAGGCTGGCGCAGCGGCTGGCTAGGCAACCCGAGTCAGCTGTACCTAGGTCCCCACCTTCCGTAACCCATGTAAATGAGTTACTGCTCATTTTACCATCCCACGGAGGGTAGAAGGCTGAGTCGACCTAGCTGGCAGGCTTCGCACCAAGATGGTTTACGTGCCCGCAGGCAGTCACCTATCGCAGTACTAACCGGGCCCGGCGTAGAGTAACTTCGTTTCAGCCGAAACGCGTTACCAACTACGCCACGCCACCAGCGTACCCGTGTACCAAATGGGTAATCAAACAAGCACAGTACCTCGGCACCCATTTGGAACTTACTTTGCAGCAGTCAATATTCCTTTTTTAAACAAAGCACCACTGCTACACAGTTGCTGGTATATCATGACTCATGATTAAGCAAGCATGGGATAAAACATTACGAGCAATGCCAAAATCACGAGGAAGCAGCCATAGTACATAGTCTGCCACTCTCCACTCTGCCACTATGAATAGGCATACAGCGCACATGAATACTGAATACCAAACTTTTACTGATTCTGCCCACCGCTGCCTATCTACGGCAGCGTGGCTTAACTCCTGCAGGGTTGCCCCACACCACTGCTCTGAATACCGAAAACAGGTATCCAGCTACTGTTTCACGTTAATCAGAGTGATTATAGCAGAAATACTTTTATGCTGGGCCTGTCTTTTCCTCTTCTGGTTAATTTTATCCACTCTCAAAGCAGGAAGCAAGTACAAGGGCCATCCCTAAATATGCCCGTAAACGCAACGATGATGCTAATGCCGTCGTATGAAACAAATGTGCAGTAACATCACAAACACGGATCAATAGCATGAGGAAAGTGATACAAAAATAGTTAACAATGTGATATACTCGTAATAAGCCACGATATTAACACAATCAGCTCAGCATCGCCTCACTACTCACATAGCATTAAATAACAAAACATCACAATACAACGTCCTCACTGGAACTCGTGTAACAAGCAAAACAAAGTCTTGTCAAGTTGCGATAAAGGATTATCACGTTACTCTACAATACAGTACAAATGGTCCCTCGCTGATTTGGTCCTTTGCGGGTTTTATGACGTCACCTATAACGTCAGCAAACCACACAGTCTTACCATTCTCAAGGCACTAGAATTCCCAGAAATTTCCCAGGGAAAATTTCCATGGATATCATACGTTGTGTCTTAGAATAATGTAAGTGAGAAAAGTATCTGCTCTCACCATTTGGAACATCCTTCTTTCGTATGTTCACAATTCCCCTTCTATGCGCAGCTGTCATCACCAACTCGAAGCTTTTTACAGCTTTGCTTTTAGACCACCTTAGTCCGCACTCCAACATTTGCACAGGTTTCCCATCAACCGTGTGCACCATGCAAATTTGCTTGTTTACTTTTTGTGATACTTAACAACAACAGTTCCGCGACACTACAGTGACCAACAGCACCCAACATGATATCATAACGGCTGAATGAGTATTGCAGCAAAACAATCAAGATCTCCGGAAAACATCGGCATAAGTTCCGCAGTGGTGTGGTACCAGCCTCACGCAGTGGTCCGACGTACCAGTCCACCGACCATGCGCCGGCCCACGCACCGTTGTGCGGTCCAGGCTAGAGAGGCATGTTGCCGTGTTTCTTCCATGGGTTGGACTGGTTCTTGGAGGCCAGAGTCTCCAGATCCAGACACAGACGACGTCGCGTCTCACGGGGCTCCAAGATGTCATCAACGTAACCTACAAGACAAAACAACTACTACGACAAACTACTACTACACACGTATTACTACTACACATGATATAACTGTTGCTGCTTCTGCTACTAGTACTGCTACTGCAAAGACCTGTAAGCGAGAGCTAGAACGAGCGGTAGCAAGCGAGAAACGGGATGCGCGAAAGCGAGCAAGAGTCTTCCCGTGAGCGAGCGACAATATGTACGAGCGAGTCGAAGCGAGCGAAATTTAAAACGGCACATGATTTTTCTCGCGCGACAGTATGTAATGCTTCATGCATCTTAGCTGTCGTCGAGGCGTCTGTCTTACTGTGTTTGTCTGTCGCTCTGCCTGTATGTCCATCACACTCTGCGACTGTATCAAAACGGTGCAAGCTAGGATCACCATATCTTCACTGTCAGCTGCCACAAATTTGACTATAGTTTCAGGATCTCAAAAACGGTGCGAGATGGGCCAAAGTTACTATTAATCGATTATAAAAAGTCCCATAAGTCCTTTCGATCGACACCAAAATCAGCAACCTTGAACAACCTTAAAACCCAGAATAAGGGGTTTATTAGTGAGTTTTGCGTTTTAGCCTGCGGAGAACTTTAAGGAGTGAATTGCGCCGATATGGCTGGAAATAGACAAAGACAACATGCATCTAAAATTGTCAGCATTAAACGTAAATTTCTAGAGTTGAAGTTTCGAATTCTCGACCCCCCAATGTTTAAGGAGACCTCAATCGTTTTTACCTTGGGTATCACACACACACACTTAAATTTAAAGGAAGCCAAGTATGGAATCAACTTCCATGTGATTTAATAAAGATCATAATCTCCTTCATCATTTAGGAAATTATAAAAGGACTACTCAATATAGGCCTATACAGGGTGCGACAAAACAGTAATCCCCTGTTGTACATTGCAGAACTTTAAGCATCGACTTGAAATTTTCTGATGCAATTTCTCGCTTGTCTCGCTGAGCGAGTAAAGCGAGCGAGATTTACCTACGAGCGAGCGAGAAAACGGCTGGTGAGTTGCTTATGGGTCTAGTACTGCACTACAGATCAACCTACAACGCACAGTACTACTAAGAACATAACAACTACTACCACGACTACAAATATTACAAGAACAAAATACTACTGCAGCAAGCAAAGACATCGGCCTATTGCTGATATACCATGCAATCATCTGCCTAGCTATACACCATGCAATCATAACACCAGTCAGTTAAACTGAAAATCGGCACACCAGTTACTCATGTGCCGGGAAATGTTAGCAACAAATCTGGCTCTTCAACAACTTTTTGTTTGCAAATTAGCAGCCTATACAGAACACATGCACAAGACCTATAATGTGACTCATAAGGACAGTTGCTTAAAGGCCAAGTCGCATCAGTTTATGTAACTGTTATAAAGCACTAATAGGATTAATCAAATGTTAATTTGTTAATATTTATTAATCTTCCTGTTGCCAGTGTTATCTTCATACTGTAAAAATGAAGTTTAAAGTGAACAAATGTGACGAAACTGTGACGTCAAACAACCATTAGTGTCGGTGTAGTGTTCGACAGAATTTGAATGCTAGCAGCGTCAATGGAGCATGGTACCAGGCAAAAAGACTTTGCTTGCATTTCAAGAAGTCGCAGTCATACTGGAAGTAAGCCGATTGTATGCCCTTTCCGTTGCACCAATCACAGACAGATTCTGACTTTCGCTTCCGGAATGCAAGCGAGTTCCCCTCTCTGAGCGCGTACTGCACCGACGCTACGGCCAACTCAAGGTAAGAAACCTTCTCGCACACTGCAATACACGCTATAAACAAAGTGTAGTAGGTGATGCCATCATCTCGTTTGCACAACATTATTTCTATTAAAATTTATCTAAAGCAACGTTTTTATTTCAGCTGATTAGCGTATAATTAATTAGCATTACATTCTAAACATATTGAGACAATATCGTTTTTTCGTGCAACTTGGTCTTTAACATCAGAAAGACAAGTTGTAAACCTCGGATGGCAGCAGGGAATGGATTTGCAAACAGTCTGATGTATTCCTGTTCTTTTGCTTCCACATCCTGTCCACGGAATATGATCGAAACAGCACCCTACACACCAGCAATGAAAACTGTACTAAATGTGTAAAATATGCAACTAATGTGCAACAAATATATAATGTGCAATGTGCTCTTGGCTATCTAGTGGGGCATGCACAGCTGCAAACATTTACTGGCACACGTGGTATTAGTTTAACTGATCAAATATTCGCAACGCCAGCAGCCAGAGACAGACCTAAATCAACAGTAATGACACAATGAATGCAACTATAAAATGAATGGTACCGGTAGACATTTTCATACAAGACAAATTCAGCAATTCTGAACAATTTCAGTGAAAAATATCAGACGATAATAATCTGGGTATCAACCTCTTTTTTACTCCTCGCACGCTACATTACAAGTTTGCGATACAACGTATAAGCCTGGCCGACTTTGCTGTGTTAGACAAGTTCAAGGTTGTTACAGCTAACACGCTATATAAATTACTTACTTACTTACACTGTGCTTGGTGTATCAGATGACACAGAGTTTTTTTCGTAGTTCAGAATTATTTTTCAAAAAGTCTCAATTTTGTACTTTGTTGCTGTTCTTACCAGTGATGTAACTGACCAGTAATTTCTCTAATTAATTAGAATGATAATTAACTTGCGTTGAAATTGAGCAAAATTGAACGCAAAGAAACTGGCAGTATCGTAGTTTCAATTTCTATTCAAATCTCTCACAAAAAATAGGAAAATTCCACACCTGCATTCTCTGTGCATTTTTATGCAAACAGAATACAATTGTCCAAATATAATTTATCGTTGTCGGTACTGGTAATCACTATGAAACAGTAATATTGCTACCATCCACTTGTTATGTGTTATGTCAACAACAGCATAGCAAATGGACATCTAATTAAAAACGAAGACGCGCGAAAGCCTATAGCAGTTACTGGACAACAACAGTAAAATAATGACTTTTACAGGGGTACCGCTCTTTGATGCCCTCGTGCGCAAGTTTCCTTGAATTTAGAAAAATCGAGACTTGGACAGTCAAAATCTACGTTTAATGCTGAAGATTTCATATGCAGCTTGTCCATTTCTATCTCAATTGGTTTCGGCACAATTCGCTCTTGAAATGTGTCTCGCAGCCCAAAATCACCAAAAAATCCATAAAACCCCCTATTTTGGAGTTCAAGGTCATTAAATTCGGCGAAAATCGAGAGCCAGTGTATGACTTCCTATTAGTGATTAATAGTAACCTAGGCCCTATCTCGTACCATTACTGAGATACAGCGACTTATTGGCCAAAAATTACAAATTTTACGCACCCCTTCTCATTTAGTGACCTTGTTTAGGGTGACCCCCATCAAATTTATGGAAAAGCTTTGTGGTTCCTGAAACTAGAGTCTTCCAGGCAGCCAATGGTGAAGATTTGGTGATCCTAGCTTGCACCATTTTTGACTGATCCACCCATGTGATGGACGGACAGACGGACAGAATTGCGATGGCTAAGATGCACTGAAAGCAGTAGCTGCTTTCACGTGTAAAAACAACTGAATAGACACGCACCTTAGCGCCCATGACAGCAACCTCAGCTGACGGCCAAGCATAGTTTATGTCACCTCGCATGTGCTTAGAGTTCATGACACAGTAAGCTCCACCGTAAGCCTTGCGAGTGATCACAGTTATCTTTGGCACCGTTGCCTCAGCGTACGCAAAGATCAGCTTCGCTCCATGACGAATGATTCCATTGTATTCTTGGTCCGTTCCTGTGCATAGCAGTATCACAACGGTAAGTTACGCTACTATGCATAATTACATATCAAATGAAAAGACCCTGCCACAAGAAATGTATCAAATCAGTTTGAGTCTACGATTTCAGATCAAGTTCTTTTAGAACAGCAGTACACAAAGCCTGGCCATAAAACCATTTCTGGCCTGCAACGGGTAGACTTGTGTAGTGTGACAGACTGCAGAAAAATAAATGACGCGAACTGTGAAGGAAAACTTTAGCATCTGTCAACAACCAACATGCAGCTAGTTAGTCACTGCAGCAACTGTAGCCATCACAAAGCAGGACTAAAACAGTAGTTAAAGTGAAGGCCCAAATGCAAATATGGTTAAGTTATCATGCTGATACTGATTGCGTGATCTTGAAGCCCGCAAAGCTTGTGCACCATTGTTTTGGACACTGGGTTGTTAAGTTCCAACACTGTCATGAATAACATAGTACAAACATTTTACAGCAAGTCTAAGTTATTGCAAAAACTGAACCCTAAAATATTCAAAATCACAGGACAGCTAGGACAGAAAAGCATTTATAAGGAAAACTGTTGTTATGATTAGTTGAATATCAAAATCTTCTGAAAATTAGATGTTAAGCTTCATTAATTTTCATTTTTTTCATCTTTTCGTGCTGCCTACAAAATTATAATTTGTTTTTCTTCCAATTCTCCTTCTTCTTCTGGTCAGTGACTTTTTAGTGGTATGAGACCTTTGTCTCAAAACAAGACTGAAAATTTAGCTGATGTCCTTAAGACACCTCAACATCAGCATCAAGGAATGCATCACCGGTACAAAACGCCTGTACTCATCAACTAGTCTCTTGAGAATATCTGACCTGGCAGAAATCCCGGAACATCCTCAAACGTAATGATTGGTATGTTGAACGCATCACAGAAACGTACAAACCGAGCGCCTTTCACCGATGCGTCAATGTCCAAACAACCTGCAGCAGATGCACAGTACATCAGTCATCATCACCGTCAGCAGCAGCAGCCCATCCCAAGAAACCTGTGGCATGATGGATTCTACAAAGAATAAATTCCACCTGTCACTCCCGTGCCACAATCCACTGGATCGACCAGGCAGGTCAGCAGTTCATCACTCTTTGTCGAACAGTCTGTCATCAATATCCAACACTGGCTGCAGTCTTGTCCAGCCACAATAACGATGGGGGACAAATCTTTGATTCAGCTGATCCACCGCTGATCCACCACTCCACATTTTGACCACTGATCCACTGCAGGTGATCCTGTAGGCACTGTTCTCACAGCACTTAGAGGAATACAGGAGAAAATAATGCATGTGATGAGTACATTAGATCCTGTAGGCGCTATTCTCTCGCGACACGTGGGACACTCGGCATCACGTGGAAAAGTCAAACAGTTATCACACAACTGACACAGTGCAGCAGGAGCCAAAGTTTCTACTGAGAGTTCCAACTCTATATCTAAACGTTTCGCAAGAGACATGGCCCTTAACTGACAACCATACATGGCGCACATAAGCGTAAGGACAAAACATCATATCGTTCCATCCAACAACCTTAACAGGGTGCTTAAGTATGACAGACAGACTGGCCACCCTAAGGTAACATAACTTCATAACAGATGGCAAGTGCTGACAAAAATAAACCACAAAACTTTCCGAATCATCGAACAGTAAGAACAGAAAAGCAGTGACAGTTATGAACCTGCAGCAATGCGAGGCTGGTTAGCCACAATGCCGACAGTTCGTCCGTTCATTCGACCAAAGCCGACAATTATGTTCCTAGCATAGTTTGCCATTATCTCATAAAAATCTCCCTCGTCCACCACCTACATATATCACACACTTATGTTGCACCATTACAACAACAACTACTACTACAATTACTACTACAATACTTCAACTGGTGCTGAGCATAGTTTGCCATAATCTCATAGAAATCTCCATCGTCCATGGCCTGCAAATACACTTTGTGGTAATCTCAGTTAAGCAACTCTTAGACATGGATGTTTTCTAAGGCTGATGCTATCAAATGAACTAACTAAACGAAACCTAACCTGATGAACCTATCAAACCTATGATAGAGCCCAATGCAGCCTAATCTACCCTGACTTAGCTATAGCGTACTGATCAACTCACTCCAGTGATGACGTCCATCATGTTGTATGCTGCTGTTGACTCCAGCGGAACCACAGTATCCAGGCCTGGAGCGTCCCGGTCCCTACAAGGTGACACAAAAACACACACGACGGCATCTACAGGGTGCAATAAACACTGTATCCAGACCTGGGGCATCTATGTCCATACAAGGTGAGACAAAAACAACACCCGATTGGAACATCTTTGTCCCTAACGGGACAAAACAAACTACACTATAACACAGAAACACATGGAATCTAACCATGGCTCTACAGGGTGCAATAAAAACATGCTAACAGTCAAAAAAAGAAAAATAATAACATGTATACTGAAAAACTAATGCTTTCATGCTGCTGGTGCTGTATCTACTGACAACTGTACATCTAAGCAAAATACTATTACTAGAAATAAAATGATAACTATACACAGCGTGCACGTAGAAGAATGTTATGACACATTATGTCCCAAGTCAAGTTACACAGATACAAAACTAGAAAGCAGTTGTAGCCTGCAGGTACCTCTGCCAAGGCAAAGCTATTCGCCAGGTGGCGTCACCATCTTCGGTTTTGCAGCGGTTCGCTTATGCCCCCTTTAACGCAATGGTAACGAAAATTTCAAAGTG